>Ga0206987_1193_pt1 | contig 10914 bp, 11 predicted proteins | sample Alteio_BWMinCont_11_FD_153281 | JGI IMG/M metagenome (GOLD analysis project Ga0206987, IMG submission 153281) | Enriched cells from forest soil in Barre Woods Harvard Forest LTER site, Petersham, Massachusetts, United States -... | ecosystem: Environmental > Terrestrial > Soil > Temperate forest >... | reverse complement strand
CCTCCGTGCATGGCATCTTATTGCAATTGCCGTTGCCAGCTCAGCTTAATAAAAATGATTTGCTTTCTGTTATTGATCCACAAAAAGATGTCGATGGTTTAACACCCTATAATTTGGGTTGTTTATTGCAGCAGCATCCTAAATTAAAACCTTGTACACCTTTTGGGATCATCACTTTATTGCAACATTACGAGATTGAAATGCGTGGTAAAGAAGTCGTCATATTGAATGCTTCTGCATTAGTGGGTCGTCCTTTGGCTATGTTGTTTTTAGATGCTGGCGCTACCGTTACTTTGTGTAATAGTAAAACGCAAAATTTGCAGACGCATGTCAAGCGTGCCGATATTTTGGTGAGTGCTACAGGTAAGCCACAAATTATTCCTGCGGATTGGTTAAAAACTGGTGTTGTGGCAATTGACGTCGGTGTGCATCGCCATTCAGAGCTTGGCATTATTGGAGATTTGAATTTAGCAGAGAGCAAAAAAATTGCTAGTTGTATTACGCCAGTGCCAGGTGGAGTAGGGCCGATGACGGTTGCAATGCTCATGCAGAACGTTTGGCAGGCGTATCAGTCGGAAGATTCTTAGCTACTATCATTTCAGGCTGTCATTCCAGCGAAGGCTGGAATCAGAATGACAGCGGATTAGGCATTGTCATCCCGAAGTTCTGCATTGTGATCTTGAGTGGCGTCGTGAAGGATCTCTTCCACAGTTTCTTCTCGTGCTTCAACCGAAAGCGCGCCCAAAGCGGCATTCTTGAGTTCTTCTGCTTGCTGCTCTTGCTGTTCATCAGCAATATTTTGTAATTCCATCAAACTTGGCAAATCGGATAAATTTTTCAAGTTAAAATAGTCTAGAAAAAAGGGAGTGGTCGCATAAATACTTGGTCGACCAGGCACTTCTTTCTGCCCAACGACACGGATCCATTCTTGTTCAAGCAGGGTTTTGATAATCTGTGTGCTGACGCTAACACCACGAATCTCTTCAATTTCAGCGCGTGTGATTGGTTGTCGATAAGCGATAATAGCGAGTGTTTCTAGCAAAGCACGCGAATGACGCGGCGCCTTTTCTTGCCATAGTTTACCCACCCAAGGGCTGAATTCGGATTTTACTTGAAAGCAAAAACCTGAAGCAGTTTCTTTTAAGCTGATCGGACGATCTGCATACTCTTGTACTAGTTCTTCTAAAGTTTGTTTGATCTCGGATTTTGAGGGTTTCTCAGTTTCGTGATCAAACAAAGCTTGTAAGCGCTCCACCGCGACAGGCTCACCTGCAGCAAAAATCGCGGCTTCAAGAATCGTTTTTAATGAGATAGTAGCCATAGATTAAAAAGGAATATCATCATCAAATGCAGGGGCCGATTGATTTGGCATTTCATGGGCTTCAGGAGCGGCATGTGAGCTTGGACGGCTGTTAGTGGCAGGAGAATCTCCCGTTGGCTTACCATCTAAAATTTGCATTTCCGCAGCTACAATTTCAGTAGTATAACGATCTTGACCACTCTTATCTTGCCATTTGCGAGTTTTTAAGCTGCCTTCTATGTAGACGCGTGAACCCTTGCGTAAATATTCACCAGCAATCTCTGCTAAACGATTAAAGAATACGACGCGATGCCATTCAGTACGCTCTTGATTTTCACCGCTTTGTTTATCTTTCCAGACCTCATTAGTGGCCAAACTGATGGTTGTAACTGCGCCACCACTTGGCATATAACGCACTTCTGGATCGTTGCCTAAATTACCAATTAAAATTACTTTGTTAATACCTCGAGCCATAATTAATTTTTCCTTTCATAAGTTTTATTGAACCACAATGGTAGCATAATTATTAACCAAAGAAATGCCAAGAGGGTATTGCCTAGAAAAACACCAAAGTATTGATACTTTTGTGCCAACAGACCTCCCCAGAGTCCCCCAAGGAAAATTCCTAGGAATTGACAAGAAGAAAAAACGCCAGTCGCTGTGCCGCGATAATCTGCTGAAAGTATCTTAGAAACCATAGCCGGCAAGAGGGCTTCTAAAAAGGTAAAGCCTAGGAAGAAAAAGTAAAGAGTTGTGTAAAGTTGCCATTTGCCCATATAGGCGGTATTAACACTTAATAAAGAGCCTTGTGCAGCAAAAATCAGGAACACACACCAAAGAATCCAGCGACGCTCTTTTTCAGCAAAATGTGCTCGTCGCATGATTGAGCCAATGAACAAAACCACAAGAAGCAAAATAGGGAGATACACAAGCCATTGTTGGTTCAAGGCAAAATGAAATTGATGAATTAAGATAGTAGGTAATACCAAGAATGTTGCTGTAAGAATTGCGTGCGAAATTAAAATACTCAAGTTAAATCGAAATAAATTTGCATTTAAAAAAACAGTTTTTAATTGCGCGGGTAAAATGCTTAAATTAAATTCTCGATGTTGAATGGCGGGCGTGGGAACATAACTCCACAAAATCCAAATGCCGATAAAGGCAAAAACAGCGGTCAACCAAAAGATTCCAGGCACACCAATCCAGTGCGCAAAAATAGGGCCCAGAATTATCGCGACAACAAAAGAAATCCCAATGGTCACGCCAACAATAGCCATGGCTTTGCTGCGATTTTGTTCGCTGGTTAAATCACCAACCAATGCGATTGTGCTACTGCCAATTGCTCCTGCTCCTTGCAAGGCGCGCCCAAGAATAATGAGATATATCGTATTTGATATACCCGCTAAAACACTGCCGATAGCGAAAATAATTAAACCGATAAAAATGACTTGTTTGCGCGAGGTGAAATCAGACCAGATACCAAAAGGTAATTGTAAAAGAGCCTGGGTTAAGCCGTAAATGCCTAGAGCCAGCCCAATAAGCGTAGGAGTGCTATAAGGTAAATGTGTGGCGTAAATGCTAAATACGGGCAAAATCATAAAAAGGCCGAGCATGCGAAACGCAAAAATACTGCCTAAGGCTAAACTTGTTTTGATCTCGGTGGATGACAACATAAGTTAACTCTCAATTTGGCCTAGGTTGGCGTGAATCACTGAGCCATTAATGACAGGATTATTGGCAGCAAAAAAGGCGACATCTGCAATTTCACTTGGTTCGATTAAACGATTAGCGCCAACTCTCGCGCTAACTGATTTTAATAACTCAGGATCATGGGCAAGATGTTTTTGTAACATTTCAGTATTGGTAAAACCAGGGCAAACGCAGCAGGTATGAATTTGCTCTGCAGCGAGATCTTGGCAAGTAGCGCGCATCATACCCACGATAGCATGTTTATCGATCACATAACTTGCTGCGCCGGGAACCGCTTTTTCGGAAAGCGTTGAGCCAAGATAAATAATGCTGGAACTCGATGGCATTTGTGGAATTAATATTTGATTTAAAATATTCGGTGCTATTAAATTTACCGTTAGGCTTTGTAAAAAAGCGTCAGTCTGAATATTTTTTATGGTGTCCTTGCCATGCCAGGAAGCATTATGCACCAAACTAATTTTTTTTGCGTCTTGCAATGAAGGTAATAGTTCCTTTATTTTTTTTTCTAATTGTGTAAGATCAGCAAGATCACAATTTATTTTTTCTATCGCATCTTTATGCTCCGCGCCACGTGCGATATTGATGACTCTCCAATTTTCAGTGAGAAATTTTTGCGCGATAGCAGCACCAATTCCTTTGTTTGCGCCAGTAATAATCATAATATTTTTCATGATATTTCCTAAATGAGCGTTTTTTTCCAATGCGCTTCTCCCGATTGAGAAGGGCTGCTTGCAACGGTAATACTTAAAGAACTGGGATGATGGGATACAAATAAGTTTTTATTACTTAAAAGTTTGGTCAAGAAATAACTAGCCAAATTTTCTACGCTAATATTGGCAATCGGTAATAATACAACATCACGTGGAAGAAAGGTGAGAACTTCGTCAGCAAAATGTACGAGTATTTGTGTTGCTGTATTTTCTATTTTTAAATAGGGGCAATGCAAGGGGAGTAATAATTTTTCATCGATCGCTTTGCAATAATTGCTCAATTCGGTTTTATAAATTTGATAATCGAACATTAAACCGTCTTCGCGAAGTGGGCTTTGAATGTGGGCAGATACTGTAAAGTTATGGCCGTGCAAATTTTCTCTTTCGGTGGCAGAAAATATAGTGAAATGTGCGGCGGCAAATTTCATTTGACTTGAGCTAAGGTGTAAGGAAATATTTTCAGTCATAGAACATCCATTAATAATAATTGGCAAATAGCCCTAGCCATAATATCAAACCAAGCCACTGATTATTGCGAAAGGCTGCAAAGGGCTGATTTCGCTTGAGCAATTTGACTTGATAAATAAACAGCAATAAGCCGGCTAGCCAACTCAATAAAAATATCATTTTAAGTTTTACCATCCAAGCAAGCAATAGCCAAGCAACCAGAAAAATGACTTGTAATGCAACAATAAAATTTAAACTTTGCTGCTTAAAAAATACTGCGGTAGATTTGACGCCAATCTTGATGTCATCAGCATAGTCCGTCAGGGCGTAAGCGGTATCATACATGATCGTCCAAAGGACAGAAATAATAAAAAGTAACCAACACTTGAAAGATAAAACTTGATTGCTGGCAGCAAAGGCCATGGGTACGCTCATGGAATAAGCTAGGCCTAAAATGCATTGCGGAAAGTATGTATATCGCTTCATGTAGGGGTAGATGCCCGCCAGTAAGGCGGCAATAATGCCTAAAATTACACTGAGTCGATTGAGCTGGAGAAGGAGTAGCAGGGCAAGTAGGGCTAGGATACCTAAACAAAATAGAGCGCCTGTCAGTGAAATTTGTCGAGTTGCCAGAGGCCGCTGTGAGGTACGCTCTACATGCGCATCAAAATGACGATCTGCAATATCATTAATTACACAACCCGCTGTGCGAGTTATGATCACGCCTAAAATAAATATCACAAGTAAATTGAAAGGTGGTAAGCCCTGATTGGCTAGCCATAGGCCCCATAGCGCAGGCCATAACAGCAGAATAATGCCTACTGGCCGATGTAGCCTCATGAGTTGTATATAAAGGAGTAATTTTTTCATGTGGTGGATTTTAGCATATACAACAAGGTGTGCTAAAATGTCCCCAGTTAACTACCGCCGGAAAGTGTCTCAATGACCATTCATGAAGTTGTTTTAACACAGCTTGCTCAGCGTGATTCTGCGGCCACCGATGCGGCTCCTACAACATTAGGAGACTCATTTCTCATCGCCGCCTCTTCGTTATTAATTATGGCAGGTCGTATTCAGCACTTATCTCGCGATACGGATCCGTTAAACCTGCAGCAGAACCTCATTCGGCAGGTTCATCAACTCGAATTGCACTTACAGCAAAAGAATGTGCGTACCGAACAAATTTTAATTGCAAAATATTTTATTTGTGCTTTGCTGGATGATCTCATCGAATACGAATGGTTAGATGGCCATGGCCTTTGGCGTTCACATGCCTTGTTGTTCCACTTTTTTCAAGAAAATAATGCTGATGAACGCGTTTTTACTTTAATCGAACGTTTGCAACAAGAGCCGAGCGTCAATATTGCATTGATTGAATTCGCATATATGGTTTTAATCTACGGTTACCAAGGTCGTTATCGACACATGAGCAATGGCTATTTTAAGTTACTAGAAAAAGTTGATGAGCTATATCAAGTGTTAAACTGGCATTATGGTGATTTCCGAAAAAGTTTATTTATTCAGCAACGGACATGAAATTAAAAAAGTTATCTTTACTTAAAAATTTTTGGTTTAATTTGAGAAGACGTAGCTTTATTAGTCGTTATGCTCCGCGTTATTTGCATCAAGATTTAGCGAATCTATTTTTTCAAAGTTTATGGCAATCTGATTTAATGTCGCAACAAGTTCAGGTGTCGCCGCGTCGCGTTGCCGCAGATTTGCCTATTTGTTTAGTGGTTGGTGAAGGACAAAGCGGTAAGTCTTCGCTGTTAACTGCTAGCCGACATATCCTGCCACAGTCCAATATTTTGAATACAGATTATCTACCGATGGTAGGGCGCTCTATGCCGCGGTTCGCTCTAACTTCACAAAAACTTTTTATTGAAATTCCACAATACTTTTTTGTTAATGAATCTTCAAAACAAATTCCATATCTTGAACAGCTGCTGCTGTTTTGGGAAAAAAAGGATTATTTACCACGTATTCAGCAGATCATAGTCACGTTAAGTCTGTCGACGATTTTATCAAATACAGAAGAGAGTCGGGCGCGTCGAGATGAATTTTGGTTGTCGATGAAGCTATTATTGTCGCGTATGGCGCATCCGGTGCAAATTTATTTGGTGCCTACCGAATTAGATCGATTGCAAGGATTTGCGGAATTTTTTAGTGATCTTAGTGTTGAAGAAAGGCAACACGCTTTTGGTTTTTCGTTGAGCTCACGTACGGTTTTGGCAGATCAAATTCGCCAACAATTTTTTACTCTGACCAAACGTTTGCAAAGACGGATGTGGTGGAGAACGCACGCGGATCATGTATTGTCGCGTCGTTTATTAGTAGCAGAGTTTCCCAAGCAGTTTGATCAACTATGTGAATCGCTATTGCACTACATCAAACCGCTGCTGATCGCGTGTCAAGAGAACCCGCGCATTCACGTGAAAGGTTGCTTCTTTACTAGTTCCGCGCAACAAGGCGGTGTTTATGATTTGTTATTTGATCCAAATAGTGAATTACGTTTGGCGCCATCACAACAAAATTTACCCATGTTGGTGCAACATAAAGAATATTTTATTCGCGGATTTTTTCAACAAATTTATTCACAAGTTGGGCATATTTATCGCAACGAAGAATGGAATACTCATACATCAAAATCTCTTTGGAAAAAAATAACGTTAGGTTTGGCTGGTTTGTTGATTTTGACTAGTTTAACAATAGGTGGCTTATGGTGGTTCGCATGGTCGCGTTTGAGTACGGCATTAAGCGAACGACCTATCGTTGCCTATAAAATTTTAGATAGCAATTTTGTCTCGCATAATTTATGGCAATTTGTGAGTTATGAAACAACTTTCTTGCCGAAATTTTTACAAGAGCATATTGCGCAAAGTGCCTCTTTGAGGCAGATGGTCGATAAGCATGCACGCTATTATTTAGACCAGGCTTGGCAGAAACAAGTCTATAATGTGTATCAAAAAAATGTAATGGGCAAATATCCGATAGAAGCCGATTCAAAACAAGAAGTATCGGTAGATCAATTTAATGCGCTTTATGCACCGACGGGCGCTTTAGAAAATTTTGATCGCCAATATCTCCAATCGGCAGGTGTGCAAATGTTGTTTGTGCATGATCAAACGTTAATTGATCTTTACACTCATTTAAATCAATTGCGTCAGCTGTTATATCCAGCGAATCAGTTGCAAATCGCTTTTTCGATTTATCCTGATAATCTTGCTCCAAACGTTCGTAGCGTTACATTTATGTTATCAGGAACCGAAATTATTTTACATCCACATAGTCTGATTTCAAAACCGTTTGTGTGGCCAAATCAGCAATTAAATAAAGAGTCGGGTTACGCGATTCAATATGAGCAATCTTTGCCACAAATGCGCGTGTATAATGGTGATTGGTCGTGGTTGAAATTGTTGTCAGATATGCATTGGCAGAAAGATGTGCAGGCAGGATACATCCTGACGGATCAAAACCACCAGTTTAGCGTGGGGATTGATACCAATAAAATCACGCCGCAATTGCCCAATTTATTTGCAACATTAGTTGTACCACAAAATATATAGAAAAATATGAACACAGATATTATTAAAACCATTCTTGATTTGCCTGTTTGGTCGCAACAAAAAATTTCGATGACAGAAAAAAATGTGATAGTTACTATGGATGCATCATCCCAGCATGCCATTATAACTTTTACATTTGCTTGTCAATTACTTTGGCCAATTATTTCAGCTGCGTTGCAAAAACAATTTCCAGGTATTAAATTCGAATTGCAGCAAAAAATTTTACAGCACGTGATTCAATCAGAAGTGCAGCCACGAGTTGGGGTGAAGAATATTATTGCGATTGCATCAGGTAAGGGTGGAGTCGGTAAATCTACAGTGGCAGTCAATTTGGCGTTAGCGTTGCAAGCAGAAGGCGCCAGTGTTGGCATTTTGGATGCTGATATTTATGGACCAAGCTTGCCTTTATTATTAAATCTTGCTGAGCCACCCGAATCAGAGAATGGTAAAACTTTAGAACCCATTGTTCGCTATGGCTTGCAAGCGATGTCGATTGGTTGTTTGTTGCAGGAAAAAGATACCGCGATGATTTGGCGCGGTCCCATGGCGAGTACGGCAATGCAACAAATTTTTCGTGATTGTCAGTGGAAAGATTTGGATTATTTAATGATTGATTTACCGCCGGGCACGGGAGATATTCAATTAACCTTAGCTCAAAAGATTCCAGTGAGTGGGATAGTGATTGTGACAACGCCGCAGGACATCGCGTTGATTGATGCGCAGAAAGCCTATCGCATGTTTGAGAAAGTTAATATTCCTGTATTGGGCGTAGTGGAAAATATGAGTTATCACATTTGCGAAAAGTGTGGGCATCACGAGGCGTTGTTTGGTGAAGGTGGGGGTGAATCGTTACAAAGTGATTATGGGCTAGAGTTGTTAGGAAAATTGCCATTAACCAAAGTGATTCGTGAAGATTGTGATCAGGGTGAACCTACAGTTGTCCATAATCCAAATAGTGAAATCAGTCAGTTGTTTAAAGAGATTGCGATGCGCGTTTCAGCATTACTTGCGAATCGCGCGGTTTATAAACCTAGTCGTATTCCCAAAATTTCGGTGGAATAATATATGCCTTCTTTAATTTTAGCGTCCAGTTCTAAGGCACGTAATATGTTGCTGCAACGTTTAGGTTTGCCGTTTACTTGTTATTCTCCGGATATTGATGAAACGGAAAAACCTGGTGAGAGTCCTCTAGAGTTGGTGATTAGACTAACGCGTGAAAAAGGCTTAGCGGTTGCCAAACAATTTTCAGAAGGGCTTGTGATTAGTGGTGATCAGGTAATCGTGGTTGATGGCGAGGCGATAAGTAAACCAGAAACACGTGAAGAAGCTGTCAGGCAGCTCTCTAAACAAAGTGGCAAATGGGTGGAAGCATTTGCGGGTGTTGGCTTACTGAACATTGAAACGGAAAGTTATCAATTTAATTGTGTGCAAACTCGAATTCTTTTTCGCAAGCTAACGGAAGAACAAATTCATAAATATCTTGCGAAAGACGAGGCTTCCTATCATTGTGCCGGAAGTTTACGAGTAGAAGCTTTAGGAATTAGTTTGTTGGAGAAAGTGCATAGTGATGATCCCACGGCGTTAATTGGCTTGCCATTGATTGCTTTAACTACCATGTTGCAAGAAGAAGGTGTAGATGTTTTACAATGATAAAGTGTCATTCCAGCGAAGGCTGGAATCTACTTTAATTTAAATAAGATACGAATATGACGGATAAAAAATTAAAGAAATTATTACAAATCCTGGGGGATGGAGAATACCACTCCGGCAATGATCTCGGCGAAAAACTTGGAGTAACCCGCGCAGCGGTTTGGAAGTTGATACAACAAATAAAAGAGTTGGGTATCAATATTGAAGCTAAAACTAATTTAGGTTATTGCATTCCAGGTGGGATGGAATTGCTATCAACAACGCAAATTAAGAAAAATCTTTCTCCTCAATATCAATCGCTTATCAAAAATCTTGATATTTTGAATATTGTGGATTCAACCAACAATTATCTTTTGAATAAAGCAAGAAGTGGTACAAGCGATATTGCCATTTGTTTGGCAGAAAATATGACGGCAGGTCGAGGCAGGTTTGGTCGACAATGGGTTTCGTGTTTTGGAAAAAATATTTATTTATCACTTCTGTGGCATTTTAAAACAGACATCAGTAAATTACTAGGTTTAAGTAATGTTGTCGCGGTAGCAGTTGCGCGCGCTTTGCAAAAATATGGCGTTTCAGAACATCTTGGTTTGAAATGGCCAAATGATATTCAGTGGCAAGGACATAAACTTGCAGGAATTCTAATTGAATTGCATGGTGAATCACATCATCATAGTCATGCTGTCATTGGGATTGGTTTGAACTTGGATTTAATATCGCAATTATCGACTAAATCTAAGATTGATTTAATTGATCTATTAACTATTACAGGCAAAAAACCGCAACGTAATCAGCTCTCCGCTTACATCATAGAAGCGGTAATTGATGCGTTAAAAAAATTCCAATTGGAAGGTCTACAGCCATTTATTACTGAATGGATTAAGTTGGATGTTGCCTTAAATCAACCCGTGAAAATCATTGCAGGACAAAAGGAAATTAAAGGAATTTACCGCGGCATCGATAGCGCAACAGGTGAATTAGTTCTCGAAGAAAAGGGCGGTAACTTGCAGCGCTACTCTAGTGGGGAAGTTTCACTGCGGTTTTAAAAATTTCTTCTAGACTTTCCGCGTTTAAAATTCTTTTGGCATAGATTTTTAATTGTTCAGCATTAGCGGTGCGAATCATACTCTGATATTTCTTTGGAATATGACGAAACTTTTGATTTAATAAAATTAAAAGTATTTCAGCTTCGCCTTCTTGACGTCCTTCTTGACGCCCTTGCTGAATGCCTTGTTCTAAACCTCTTTTCATACCTAATCTTTCTATACTGGTGATGTATGTCATTTTTTTCTCCTGTTCAATAGCTTGTATCGTTTCGTTGTATTTTACCACATGTTCTTCGGGCAATTGAATAATCCAATCGATAAAACGCAGTATATTCATCACTTTATTTTTAGAGAATCCTTTCGCATAAAGCATTCGCAGTAAACGAACTTTGCTGGTAAGTTTTATATTAGGATCTGCTTTGACACAGGCCATGGCTTCTAATTGTGCGAGAATGACTACCGCAAAGGGATTAGCAGAAGTTTCTAAC
>Ga0206987_1191_pt1 | contig 10955 bp, 10 predicted proteins | sample Alteio_BWMinCont_11_FD_153281 | JGI IMG/M metagenome (GOLD analysis project Ga0206987, IMG submission 153281) | Enriched cells from forest soil in Barre Woods Harvard Forest LTER site, Petersham, Massachusetts, United States -... | ecosystem: Environmental > Terrestrial > Soil > Temperate forest >... | reverse complement strand
TATAGATTGGAAATGGTCTTCTTTCTTTTCAAGAAGTGTAAGGGAGGCGGCGGCCCCACCTTTATTTTTCAAAACAAAAAGAAGCAAACCTCCTTTTTTGATCTGTCGGTAAAAGGCCCGAGGTAGGTCATAGGCCCCGGCGGTAAAAATGGCACGGTCATAGGGTGCTTCCGGCTCATAACCATCGCCCCCGTCACCCTCCCGAATTTCCACCTGGTTTAATTTTAAAGCCTGAACGCCTCTCCTGGCGGATTGAACCATATCTGGAATGACATCTAAACTCACAACCCGGCCCTTGGGGCCCACGATTTGGCCCATGAGTCCGGCGTTCCATCCGCTTCCGGCTCCCAATTCCAAAACCTTATGGCCATTTTCCAGTTTAAGCTTATCGAGCATCCAAAGGACAAGACTGGGTTGGGAAATGGTGGAGCTTGGGTTCCCTTGACCGCCGATGGAATCAAAGTCTTTGTCCTGTCCATAAAGAGCGATCGGCTGATTGTCATAAAGGATGGCAAGATGTTCTTCCAAGTTTTGGGCTGTGATCTCGATCCATTTTTCCGTTCCCCATATACGGTATTTCTTGACGAATTGATGGCGAGGTACAGCGTAATAAGCCTTATATATTTTTTCGGAAAGCGGCTTTGTTTTAGATGCCGCTTTGACTCTCGCGACAAATTGATCTTGGAATTTTTTGGCTGAGTTCATTCGTTCTCCCGAAAATATTGGTTATTTTGTTCCATACAAGTTAAATCGGATTGGAAGTAACGCCCTATACCCTCTTTTCATTGTCCAATGCGGGTCCCCGTCGTGGACAATAAAATATCAGTTTTTTTAGAGCTCTTCCATCCCTCAAGGCGGCGGCGGGATTTCATCACCGGCGGCTTTGAATGTGGAATCATCCACCTTCCAACCCATGTCCTTCCCCAGCGCCTTTGCCACTTCATCTCCCATCTGTCTCTGGCCGACAAGGTCGATGTGTTCACCGCAACCCGTCAGGTGGACCGTCGGCAAATCCACTACAATTAAACCGACTTTGCTGTCTCCCGCCTTATTTTCCTGGGTCACCAGGTCCTGGACTAAATTTCTCAAGGGAGGCGAGGTCCGAAAAATCATGCAATAGAGATGGGCTTTGGGGTAATCGGCCCGAAGGACGGAGATAAAATTTTTGTAGGCTTCCTCGACTTCACCGGGGTTTGGAATGGTCCCGTCGGAAGAAGTATCAGCACCTCCCGATTCGATCACCACGGCATCCGGCACCCATTGTTTGGGGTCCATGACCGGGGATTCCAGGTGGGGCAAGACCCGTTGGTAATAAGCGGGCCTGGCAAGATTCGCCTCCCCCCACTTGCCCAACATTCCCGTCCCGGAATAAGAAGTGACCCGGACTTCCGCATCCAGGGCCCTTGCCGCTAGGGAACCAAAGGCCCAATAGGCCTCTTCGGTCGAGCGAATATGGAGAGAGTCACAGTTCGTAGAAGTGGCTTCGACTCCGTAGCCTGTAGCGTTACAATCCCCCACAATTTCGATCCGCCTGGAAGGCAAAGGCGGAGGTTTCAGGAGGGTCGCGCCCTTCTCCAGGAGAAACCCTTTAAAAGTGGAGATCCCGAAGGCGGATTCGGTCCGCCTCACCAATAGAAGAGTGTGTGTTCCCGGCTTCAAATCCGTGATCCTATATTGCAGGGATTGGTCCGCTTCGATGACCCGCTGTAGTTTTCCGTCGATGAAGGCATCGAAATAATTGAAACCGCAATCATCCAGAAGGATTCCGATGGAGGTCCCTTGAAAAACGGCTTTGATGGAAACAGCCGGCCATTGGAACCGAGGGGCGCGGGGATTTGAAAAATCGAACCGGCCAGAATATTGGATTCGGGGATCATCTGCGGGGATAAAGGTGGAATTGGGGCTGTCCATTCCGTAATTGTCCGCGGGGGTGGGAATAGGGACCGGGGAAAGGCCCCGGTTGAAGGTAAGGTCAAAACCAATTTTTTTTGCCTGTCCCGCTTTCCATATCCATGGTTTTTTCGAAAGTTTATTGAGGGTGACAGAGGCTTCCAGGTCTGAAGTCCATTGCGAGTTGTCCGCCAAGGTAAGAGTAGCGGTTCCAGGATACATCAGAATTTGAAGACCCCCCAGGGCCGGCGAAGGGCCCAGGGTGAGTGGCTGGCCTTCCGCCCGGGCAATGGTGATGCCCGACCCGCCAGCGGAATTCATCGAGATTTCGCCCCCGGAAGGGCCCAACCGGTAAGGGGTTTTCTGCCATTCGGAATAGGGCAGGTAAATTGACGCGCGGACTTGTTGGACCTCTACCGTCTTTTCCGGGACCAGGACATAGTTGATGCGCAATCCCTGTGGCAAGGCCACCACGTTTACTTGGAGGTGGACGGTGACTCCCGAACCCAAGTCGACCCAATCGGTAGGAAAACCGTCCTCCTCACTCTGCCCATCGAAAGAATGGAATTCCCCTCCTCCAGTGGTTATTTCAGGCAGGACAAAGCCGATATTTTGATAGTCGGAGTAAAAAAGAACTGTTCCATTTTTTTGAGTCTGGTAAGTGAGGGGTTCCGTAATATCCGCCCCGTTTACCGAAGTTAGGGCCGCCAAAAAGGTTAAACAACTCAAGAGCATGAAAGCCAACCAGCGCTTTTTCACCCGGCGCCTTCCTTTCGCAAATGTCATAAATCTCCCCCATGACCTTACCCAGAAAAGGCCCCCCATCGAGAAAATCGGGGTCAGGCCCCTATTAACCATTATTTTCCTGTCCACGACGGGTCCCCGTCGTGGACAGATTTTCGAATCTTCATTTCCCATCCAAAGACCTAAACCTGTCCCCTCATTGGATTATGAACCTTGAATATTGGCTTGACTATATTTAGATAATTCGATATATATCTAAATATGGAAACGCAACATGTCTTTTCCGCTTTATCAGACCCAACCCGGCGGACCATTTTAGAGCTTCTCAAGAAGAACGACCTGTCGGTGGGGGAGATTGCAAAGAATTTCGACATGACGGGAGCCACCCTTTCCCACCACTTGAACAAACTTAAAAGGGCCGACCTGGTGGTGGCCAAGCGGAAGGGGCAAACCATCATTTATTCCATCAACACCAGCGTTTTCGAGGATATATCGGGTTTTTTAATGGACTTATTTTCCACTAAGGGGGTAAAAAATGGCTCAGTACCTAAAAAGTAGCTGGATCAGCTTTTTAATGTTGGGGCTGGTCGTTGGTTTGGGATGGTGGCTGTCGCCAAATCTTCCGGAACGGATGCCGGTACACTTTAATATCGACTGCCAGCCGGATGGCTATGGAAGCAAGGCCCTCGGCCTGGCCCTTCTTCCAGCGGTTAATTTTTTCGCAATCCTATTCGTCCCGTTCCTGGTTAAGTTTTCACCCAATTCGTTCCAAATGATGAACACCCAAAAAGGGCTGGCGCGCGTCAACCTGGCGATGACCGTTTGCCTTTGCGGCTTCCAGGCTCTTCTTTTGCTTTATGCCATAAAGCCGGAGGCGGTTTCCCTTTCCTTGGGTTTTTCCTGCGTTTTGGCGGCTTATATGGTTCTCTGGGGGAATTACCTGAGCAAGATCGAGCGGAATTTCTTTAAGGGTATACGGACGCCTTGGACCCTGGTTTCGGAAAGAAACTGGTCGGCCACACACCGGTTCTCGGCCAGATTATGGGTGGCTCTTGGATTTGCGACCTTGGCCTTTACCCTCTTTCCCTCTCGGTTCAATTGGGCTCTCGGGTTTCTCCTTGCGACGTTTGCTTTATCACGGGTCTATTCTTTCTACTTTTACATGCGGTATGAAAAAAAGACCGCGAAGACATAGTTAAAGGTCGATCGACGTTTTTTTCTTTGTCCAATCCGGGTCCCCGTCGTGGACAACACCTTAAAAGAAATTTTTCAGTTGGTTATTAAAATCGAAAAGCCAGCGAAGCACCATAACCTCCATTTTCAGGAACCATGGTTTGAATACTCAAAGCGGGTTTCCCTAAAAGTTCCAAGCTTATCAACGTGAGTGTATGCGTGCCCAAGGCGATCCAAGCCCGGTTTCGAGTATCCATATCAGACGAGGCTAATAGTTGGACGACCGGATATATGGTTTTTGCTATGCCCGCCACATTGACGAAAAACAAACCCGAATAATCCCTTTTTGTCAGGATAATTCCCCAGCCTAGCGCATCCACTCCGGCGGTGGACCAGCCATAAACATAAGACTTATCCATAAAAGCCTCTGTATAAGCCCAGCCGTAATAATCCGTCACGATGAGAGGGACAGTTATGACCTCATTCCGACAAAAGGCTTTTGAAGTAGGAAATAATAATAAAAGCAGGAAAAAAAATATTATTTTAAAAAACAACCGATTAAAAACTCTTTTAATTCTTTTGGAATTTTTCATCATTTATTCCTTTTTGACTTACGAATTCTTAATTTAGGCTCGGCCATTTTCTCGGGTTCCTTTAATTTCGGCAGGGAAGCTTCAATCAGAGTGGCTTCGACGCTTCCGATAAATATCTTGCTGGTGACCAATACCGGCATATGTCGTTGGTCGTCGGTAAGCCAAATATTGATGTCATCCGTATTTCGAAAAACAGTCGCATACCGAACATGGGGTTTCACCAAAAGACAGTCATAGGTTCCAGAGGGTATGGTGATCTTTTCTTTTTTTATGACTTCCACGATCAAATTGTAGTTGTAACCTACGGCTTGTTCGGGAATGGAATAGTTCTTCCCCACTTCGAGCGGAAGGAGACGGAAGTAGTAAAAGCAGGAAATAATATCCTGCGTGAAAGGGGCCACGTCTATTTCCTCGGGGGGCTTTCCGTTTTGGTTCCGGGTAACCTTGTGATTTATTTGGTCATATAATTCGAGGTTCTGGCCCTGGTGTTTACCCTCCAGGACGTCGTTCTCAAATTTCCAAGGGATGAAATCCACAAGGTCAAAATAGCTGGTTTGAACGTCATGCACCTGATAAACCATGCTGAAAGGAAATGCAGTCGTAGCTCGTGCGGACAAAGGATAACAAGGACGATCCTTAACGGTAACTGGAGTTCCTACTTCAATGGTTCCATACCCCCCTACCATAGAGAGAGCCCTTACTTCAAACTTTAGTATTTCTCCTTGGCCGAAAGCGTTATTCACTTTAGGCCGTAGAACTTTGGTAATATTTTCCGGCGTGGTATCTAGATGCGAAATGGGGCCTGGCTTTGGTGTTTCGGTCTCTGTCTGGGCCGTCACTTTCTTTTTCACCAAGTCTTTAGGATTGGGGTAATTAACAGGGTTAACGATCCTCAATACCCTTCCTTCTTTCAACGTTGCCTTCAAGCTTAAATGATTTGCAGAAGCCACCTTGGGGGCCTTAGATGCTTCGCCATAGTAGATGACGGCGATGGACTGGAATGTATCGCCTTCTTGGACCTTGTACTTCAATACGACGGTTTTATCCATTTGACCCGATTGGGAAACCGCCGGGGGAGTTTGTGCCGTTTTGTTTTCGATATACCGGGTTTCACCTTTTGCCACGAATAGCAAAGTGCATCCCTGTATTGAAAAACAAAAAACCAGAATAACTGATAAGAGTAAAAAGAAACGGAGATAGAAATTTCTTTTCACACCAACCTTCAACGGAAGTTTCAACATAAAAGCCCCTTTAATTTCACCGCTATTACTTTTCAACCTGCACTCAGGCCAACCTCTAGAGGCCGTAACTCAAATCCAAAACCAAACCATTCTTTTGGGGAGAAAGATTCCAAGTAACCGAATCTGACTGTTTCGTCACATGGTTATAGCGTTGGACAGAGGTGTACTTAGCGGTACTTGCTTCCAACTCAAGGAGGCCGCCCACAATACCTATGATCGCCCCAGGTACAGCTATAGGCATATAGGGGGTCGAAATATCTAGGCCAATTATGTAGATATGGGTATTAGGAAAAAATAATGAGCCAACGGACAGTACAACTGAACCACCCAATCCAAAAAACCCAAGTGTTTCATCCGATTCGGATTTATTCAGGAGGGCACTGGCTTGCTGATCATCAATGGAGTTAATCACGTTTTTCAACTCCGGCCCAGAAAGCACCTTGTCGTTTTGTAAATATTGCATCCCTCCCAAGGTGGTCCAATGGGTTGTAATGGGAGAATGGGTTGGAGTGGGAACCGGGGTATCATCCTCTGCCCATACTAACGACACAAACGTAAAAATTAAAACAATCACAAGAATAGAGCGCACCATAAATTTCCTCCCGTACAATCAAACAAAAACACGTTTTTTCTTGTCCGCGAGGGGTCCCCGTCGTGGACAGCTAACACACAGCATTTTTCGAACAAACCGACTTTCACCCTTGGATTGAAAGGGTTAATGAAAAGCGGTTAAGATTGTTTCCCTGAAAAGGCCCTCTTCCATCGAATAAATACTGTCGTTCATGTTTGCCGCCGTCATCACGCAAATCAGGTCCGCCTCCGGTGAAACGAAGATGGCCTGGCCCTGGTAGCCGTTGGCGTAAAAAACCCTTACCGGCTCATTCTTGTACTTCATGTTTTTAAGATACCAAAGATAGCCGTAATCGTGCCCCCAAGCCGTGCCCGGGGGGCAGTGGAGACTGGTAGAATCTTTGATCCACGCTTCGGAAACAATTCGCTTCCCCTTCCAAGTCCCCTTGTTCAGGTACAACTGCCCCAGTTTGGCCCAATCCCGGGCCTTCCAGGCCAGTCCGTAATCCACCCGGTTCACGCCCCCTGGTCCCGTCACCCAGGTATCCCCGTCAATCCCAAGGGGTCCCAAAAGGTATTTTTGGGCGTAATCGGAAAAACTCATCCCGCTTTTTTGGACGATCAGGTTGGAAATCAAGGACAGGGAGCAACCGTTGTACATCCAAAAGGTCCCCACCGGGTGGGCCATGGACCGGGTGAAACAGAAGCCAAGCCAATCCTTCGATTGGTTCATAAGAGCGGAGCAACTGGTTCTCCAATCCCCCGCGTCGCTGCAATCCAGCCCGGAGGTCATGGAGAGGATCGAACCCACTGTGATTCCCTCCTTTTCCTTGCCCCATCCCTTCGCGGCGCTTTCCGGGTAAAGGTCGGAGATTTTCTCGTCCAGGGACAGAAGGCCCTGGTCCTGGGCAATGCCGTAGAGGGTGGCAAAAACCGACTTTGTGCAGGAATTCAGGACTTGGGGTGAATCGGCTTTGGAACCGTTGAAATATTCCTCCAGCAAAAGCTTGCCGTGCCGGAAAATCAGCAAGCTGTGCATATCGGGGATTTTTCCCGCCCGAATGTCGGCCACGCCCTGGGCGATGGGGCCCGCATCCACCTTTTCCTTCCGAAGATCCCCCACGGGCCAGCCATCGGGAAGCTTTTGGGGAATTTTGAAAACGTAGGGGATTTTAGTCGGTAAGGGCTGTGCTTGGGCAACGATGGAATCACTATCTGCCGGCGGCGGAGGTATTTCGTCCTTTTCCGCCAGGCCTTTCCCGAATCCGGCTAAAAAAATAAAAACCCCAATTTCAGCCAATGCGGTAATTGTTCTAAATTTAATCATAGGCTCTCCCTCCCACAAACTTGGTTGTCCAACCCGGGTCCCCGTCGTGAACAACTCTTTCCAGCCGTTTTTAAAACTTCATCCCCTTCGTCCACGCGCTCAGTAATCCCTTTTGCCACAGGATGAACCCCAAATAGGCAAGCGCCCCAAGGATGGCGGAGGCCGTGAGGCCTCCCCGCCAAAAGGCCTTCCGCCTTTCCGCTTTGACGAAATGGGCCGCGCCCGCGGCGATGACCTCTTCCAGCAGTTTCTTCAATCCGTCATACATGGTTTCGTGGCTGATCTTCCCCAGGGCGTTCTTTTGCGCCAGGTCGTTGATATGTTGGAAGACCTTTTCATATTCGTCTTTGTTCATCATCACCTCCTCATTCATCAGGTTCGACCAAAGGCTTCCCGCCGTGGACAGCTTTCCTATTTTTTAAGCACCACATGGGTCGCCTCTTCGGTGGCAACACGCTCCACGCACTTAAAACCCAGCTCATGGAGGTCGAGCCCGGAAAAAAGGTTCTCACCCTTTCCCATCAGGACCGGTCTCAAGGCCAAGTGCATCTCATCCACCAAACCGGCCTTCAAGTACTGCCGGATGGTTGAGACGCCGCCGCCGATCCGCACATCCTTACCCCCCGCGGCTTTTTGGGCCTGCGTGAGGGCTGATTGGATGCCGTCGGTCACGAAGAAAAAGGTGGTCCCGCCTTCCATTACAAGCGGCGGGCGGGCGTGGTGGGTCAGCACGAAGGTGGGGACATGATAGGGTGGATTCGTTCCCCACCAGCCTTTCCAGGATTCATCCGGCCAGGGACCGCGGACGGGGCCGAACATATTGCGGCCCAGGATCCAGGCCCCGACGTTCTGGAAGGATCTCTCGGCGAATTGGTTGTCCGGACCGGTCGTTCCTCCGCCTTTGCCTAAAATTTTTTCATTGAACACTTTGGTGGGGAAGAACCAGCCCATCAGCTCCGGGCCCCGGACCCCCAGGGGATTTTCCAGGCTTTGGTCCGGGCCGGCGGCAAACCCGTCGATCGAAACTCCAATAGCAGCCACTCTTACTTTAGACATCAGGAGCCTCCTTTCAAAAGTTCCTTTATTTTCCCAAATACTCCGCGTCCATTGCGATCCCTATTCGACAGGCTCATGGCAGGCCGTCGCGGAAAACCCTTCCCGCCATTCCTGAACCAGAATATAAATACGCCTATTTTTTTATATCCAGTTCAAACAGTTTATAAAAAGGGGAATGGGGAGGGGGCGTGAGTTTTGCTGTGGCAAACTTAGGGGCCAGGCAATCATAAACTTTCCCGTGTTTTTTGGCATAAACCTTAGATACGGTTCCGTCTTCCCGGATGATCAGCACAATGGTTGTCAAACCTATCGCCTCTTTGCCGTTCAAACATTGCGGACTCAAAATATTTGCCGGATTTTCAAGGAACATCTCCCCGTCATATTTATTCCCTTCCAGGGTTTTCGATTCTTTTGTGGCCCATTTTAAAACATCAGGGGGTATTGAATATTGCACTGAATTCCCTTTTTGAACCTTAGGCGGGTCAGCGGAGAACCCCCCCATCGGTGTTGAAACCAAGATAAAAAGCGCGAAAAATAATTTTTTCATGGCTGTCTCCTCTCTAAAATAGCTGTCCAATCCGGTTCCCCGTCGTGGACAAACAAAGTTCATTCCTCAGGTCGGGCTTTTGATCCTCTCCCGCAATTGCCGGATCTGGTCGCGCAGTTCGGCGGCTTTTTCATACTCGTACTTCTGGGCGTACTGGGTCATTTCCCGCTCCAGGGCAACGATTTTGCGGGGGATAGCCTCCGGCACCAGGTAAAGTTCCTCATGGGGTTCGGCGGCGACAGGCACCGTGTAATAGTCCGCCTCGTAAACGGTCGTCAGCAACTCGCGGATTTGTTTCTTGATCGTGGCCGGGGTGATGCCGTGGGCGGTATTGTATTCGGCTTGCACCTTCCGGCGCCGGGTGGTTTCCGCGACGGTTTTCCGGATGGATTCGGTTTCCTTGTCGGCGTAAAAAATGACTTTTCCTTCCACGTTCCGGGCGGCCCGGCCCGAGGTTTGCATCAGGGATACTTCCGAGCGGAGGAACCCTTCCTTGTCGGCGTCCAAAATGGCCACCAGGCTCACTTCCGGAAGGTCCAGGCCCTCCCGCAGGAGGTTCACCCCCACCAGCACGTCGTAGGTGCCCAGCCGTAAATCCCGGATGATGCGGATGCGGTCCAGCGTCTCCACATCCGAGTGGAGGTAAGCCACTTTGACGTTGAGCTGTTTCAGGTAATTGCTCAAATCCTCCGCCATTTTCTTCGTCAAGGTGGTCACCAACACCCTTTGTTCCTTTTTCACCCTTTCCCGTATTTCCCCGATCAAGTCATCGACCTGGGTTTTGGCGGGCCGGATCTCGATCTCCGGGTCCATGAGGCCGGTGGGGCGGATGATCTGTTCGACCACCTCCCCCTTGGATTTCTTCAGCTCATATTCGGAAGGCGTGGCGGAAACATAAATGAGCTGCCCCACCTTCGTCTCGAATTCCTCGAAACGGAGGGGCCGGTTGTCAAAGGCGCAGGGGAGCCGGAACCCGTAGTCCACCAGGTTCTTTTTCCGGGCGTAATCCCCGTTAAACATGGCCCGCAACTGGGGCAGGGTCGCGTGGGACTCGTCGATGAAGGTCAAATAGTCCTTGGGGAAATAGTCCATCAGGGTATAGGGCGCTTGCCCGGGTTTACGCCCGTCAAAATGCCGGCTGTAGTTCTCGATCCCGGTGCAGTAGCCCATTTCCTCGATCATTTCCAGGTCGTACATGGTCCGCTGTTCGATGCGCTGGGCTTCCACCAGTTTATCGGCCTTTTTGAGTTCCACCAGCCGTAACCGCAGTTCCTCCCGGATATCCGTAATGGCCCGGTGGAGGGTGGACTGGGGCATGACGTAATGTTTGGCCGGGTAAATGGGCAGGACCGTCCGGCGGTTCAGGGCCTTGCCCGTCACCGGGTCGATCTCGGAAATCTTCTCGACCTCGTCCCCGAAAAATTCCACGCGGAAGGGGTTCTCGCCGTAGGCCGGGAAAATCTCCACCACGTCTCCCTTGACCCGGAATTTCCCCCGGCTGAAATCGATGTCGTTGCGGGCGTACTGGATCGCGACCAGGTCCCGGAGAAACTGCTCCCGGAGGGTTTCCTGCCCTTCACGGACGACCAGGTGCATTTCCTTGTAGAACTCGGGCGACCCCAATCCATAGATACAGGACACCGATGCGACGATGATCACATCCCGCCTTTCTTGTAATAAGGCGGTCGCTTCCAACCGCAGGCGATCCAACTCCATGTTGATGGAGGCGTCTTTCTCGATAAAGGTGTCCGTAGTGGGAAGGTAAGCTTCGGGCTGGTAGTAGTCGTAATAACTCACGAAATAAGCCACGGCGT
>Ga0206987_1117_pt1 | contig 10973 bp, 17 predicted proteins | sample Alteio_BWMinCont_11_FD_153281 | JGI IMG/M metagenome (GOLD analysis project Ga0206987, IMG submission 153281) | Enriched cells from forest soil in Barre Woods Harvard Forest LTER site, Petersham, Massachusetts, United States -... | ecosystem: Environmental > Terrestrial > Soil > Temperate forest >... | reverse complement strand
CCCCCACGCTAACAAGGCACAACTGACCGAGATTGAGCTTTCTCTAAGACAGGGCCGAGCGGCAATTCGTGATGCCGCCCGGACTGACATTCTCAGCGGGAACGAAGGCTCGCCGAGGATTGTCCATGTACGTTCGGCATGTGACCTTTACCTGACGGCCAGCGTCGTCCCATTCAATAATTTGGTAGCCGTTAAACCAACGTCGGTTGTTGTACACACTGCCAGCCTGACTAATCACTGTCGTAGCCAAAGGGCTAACATACTGGCGCGGTGACGTGCGATGTGTATGGCCAAAGCAGACAATATCAAAGGCATCGAACAACCGATTTTCGATTGATGTGGCGTCGTTCTCAAGTAACCATTCCAAAGGGTGGTGGGACAGGCAAACTCGAATGTCGGCATCGCCAAGATCCGCAATTGCCAAGTCAACTGCTCGTTCACCAATAATCAATTTGTTCTTGTCTTTGTCATCAGGGGCGCCTGTTGCGCGCCACGTTGAGTTCAAAGCGGCAAACCCAACTTTGTATCCACCAAGCGGCAACAGCCTAGTCTTGAAAAACACGTTGTCTGTCTTGTGCGGTCCCAGATTGAGAGTTCGATAGAAATCCTCATATGGTTGCATCCGAGCCAGCGCAGCTTTCGTGGCGTCGTCCATAGTAGGCTTCGCAAGTGCACGGTCGATAAAGGAGTTTATGTTCGCGACAGAGTTCAAGTTGGCGAGTAGCCCAGCTTCCAAGAAGGATACTGCGGCGTCACGATTTATATCGTGGTTTCCGGGGCACAATATGAGCTTCTCGCGACCTACCCCAGCAGCTTGCACCAAGGGGTCAACAAATACGCTAGTGACATTGTTAAAGCCGGAATTGTTGTCGCCCGTTTGGACTAAGTCGCCGGAGAAGATTACCGCATCGAACTGGGTTCCGTCTGCTCTCGCCTGCCTAACGTCCGTCAGCAAGGCACCTATCACGATATTGCGGTCAAATTCGCTCTTCGGATCATAGTGCAAATCAGAAACATGCAGGAACGTGAGCTTGAGCAAGGCTTCCCCCCGTCGCAATTCATAGTTGTAATCGCTAACCGGCTTTGTCTTAGCTCGTTTTGTCCACGTCCTCAATGCTCTGGCAAGAGCTCAAGACATCGCGTTCGGATGGAGTGGTCGCGATCACATCCAATCTAGGTACGTTGGATTAGACGGCGCTGACAAACGAGGCGCTTAAGCCTGTACCAAATTGATGTAGTTCTGGATCGGCGGGCGGTGGACGTCAGAAACCCGGTGACTGGGCATTTGCGACAACACAATTTCGCGGGGGTTTTGGGTACAACGTCGCAAGGCTCTTGCACAGTACTAGTGGCCGGTCGCCGGGATCGGCCAGTCCCGCTCCCTGAAAATGTCCAATGGATGGTGGACCGGGACTCATCGCTGCCGACCAACAACGTCTGTTTGGTGTGTCGAGCCGACTCAACCAAGTCGTCCATTATTGAGACCGTGCACAGATATAGCCGTCGCCCGTGCTGCCAAGATCGGCTTAAGGAGGTCTTCCAGCGGTGAAGTCCCGAAACGCTGATCAAACGCTCAGGGAAATGCGACAGTTGGTCTGCGAGCGTTGACAACCAAAGCGGGAGGTTCTCAAATGCGTTGCGCACTGAAGGCAATTACCTAGAAGCGTCACTAATTTGTGGAGAACACAGGTGACAGCATGGGACCTCAGTCGAGTTGAGGGTGCATTCGCCGAAGCGGCTACAGACCCTTCCCAGTGGACCAAAGCGCTCGACGTCGCTGCCGCAGAGACACAGGCATTCGGCGCAATCCTATTGCCAGCCAGCGGCGACGCTTTACCCAATGTGTCCTTTACTGCCAGCTTGGCTCCGTCTGCTGATGCCTATTTCCGAGACGGCTGGTATCTGCGGGATGAGCGCTACCGAGGCATGCCTGCACTTCTGAAGAAGGGTGTTGCTGACGACTTCGACGCTATGAGCTACGAAGAGATGCGACGGCACCCCTACTATCAGGAGTTCCTAGCACCGCATGGGTTGCGCTGGTATGCTGGTGTCAGTGTTTCGTGCGGGGACACCTTCTGGGTTCTGTCCCTACAGAGGTCGATTAACCAGCAGCCATTCTCACAAGAGGAAAAGCGGCGGCTCCTTAGATTGGCAAACTCACTCCCAACTAGCATCGCGCTATCGCGCGTACTTGGAGATGCCAGTAGCTCCAATATCCTAGATGCCTTTGAGCTCAGTGAAACGGCAGCACTTCTTATCGATAGACACGGCCGGGTCATTCGACCGAACCAATCGGCGGAAAGACTACTGGATAATGGCGTAGCTATTCGCAATCGAAGGATTATTGCCTCTGATGCTGAGGCTACTGCCGCCCTCAACCGTCGCCTGCACGAGATGATATTCAGTCGTGATCAAAAAGGTTTAGCGGGACCAATTAAGCTAGATCGGAAAGCTGGGCATCCGTTGCTCGCGTATCCTGCTCGACTTCCCAGCATGATTGCCAATCCATTGTCGGACTGTCAGGCCGTGGTGGTGCTGATCGATCCGAGCATGAGAAGGGTTCCTCATCCATCTATACTACGTGGCGCATTTGATTTGACTGATGCCGAGTCACATCTAGCTGCACGTCTGACGGTGGGCGACTCTCTCGACGAAGTGTGTGATCGTCTTCGGATAGCGAAAGAGACCGGACGGAACCACCTAAAGAGCATCTTTTCAAAGACGGGCACGCACCGGCAGGCTGAGCTGGTGGTGATGCTTAGCACTCTCTTGTCGTCTCAAGAGAAACTTCGAAAAGCTTAGCCATTGCCAATAGTAATGGCTGGGGAACCGCAACGTCGTTGCGGTTTGCCGTTTGCCACATAGCCCAAATGGGTCATGTCAGGAGTGACAGGCTTCGGTAGGCTCGCTGCTCGTCTAAGCGTTTGACAACCTAATGGAGAATTGCGCTACTACCACGGTAGTTGTTGCATTCAGGATTACAACTATTCCGCGTAACGTCCAACGAATGGAGGGATCCTTGAGGCAGTTCATCTCAGTGGTAATCATCTCGTTGAGCTTAGCGGCTCTCCAAGGCAACTCAGCCTATGCTGACTACAATAAAAGAGTTTGCGGCGGCGAAGACCAAGCTAATGGCTGTCCAGTTTCAAAAGATATAATGGTTGGATGTAATCCTACCGAATCACAAGCGGGTGAGGCCGCATGTTCGTATTGGGAGAGCGGGACAAAAAAGGTCTTTCCGTTTCATGTTGATCGTCAGGGTAGCCATGAGGGAGGCAGTTGCGGATACGTATGGTATGGGGTGACGTGCTTTACGTCGGGAAAGTAGATGGAAGCCGAAACTAAGGAGGACGAGCCAGTCCTCGGGCAAGGGACCTCCGTCGGCCGTCAGGCCCGGAGCAATCTTGGCAACGGCGGCCTGAGTTCAGGCGGCGGCTTTGGGCCGCGGACGGGCAATTGTGATCTCAAGCCCGTCGATTAACTTGGCACCGAGCACGACCTTGTCCTGCCCTCTGACTTCGACGCTGCTGCTTTCTATGTAGTCTGAATCATGATGCGATGCGCGGCCGCCTAAGCCGATAGCCCGCTGGAACGCGCCCATCGATGACAGAGGAAACCTACTTCGTGATATCCAGCACTACGGCTGGTGTTCGGGTTCGAATGTCGGTAGCGCCAAGCGATGTGACTGTCGATTCGCGGACCCTACACGCCAAGGTAAAGAGCTTTTCGAGAAGGCTGTTGTTATCAAAATGTTCGGGGAGCGCAGTGGCAACATTGACGAGACCAAGAGGCCCGCTTGCTAAGCCTCGACTTCATCGGTTCCAGCAATCTACAGCGATGGAGGGGCAAGTGAAAACTGCACGTCTGTTGGCCATACTGTGTTTTGGCTTTCTACTTACAAGTCCAAACTCCTTTGCTGACAGCCCGCAAGAACGGAAGTTCTCGATCACACTTTGCAAGGCGAACCCCAGCGGGGAAAAGACTTGTAAAGAAGTAAACTGGCCCGAATTTGTTGGCAGAATTATAGCGCGAGCTCAGAGGTCGCCGCACCCATCTGACGGAGGCGAGGGCGATCATTGTTCAGCGGATAGCGACTGTGACTCAGGTTGCTGCGGCCCATGTGAGGGCAACATCACCTGTTGTTGGCCATCAGACGTCTGCTTAATCGGAAAGTAGTCCAGCCCTCTGCGCCGAAGTACGCGTGCCGAGACTACTCAGCGTGGGGTGGGCGTGCCCATTAGAGAGTTGCGGATAGAGCGTGTCATAGAGCGGGCCTAGTTTGGCCTTCTTCGCCACGGCTTGAATGAACATAGTTTCAGGTTCGATCCCCTGTACCAACATTGCGACGAGGATTGACCGAAGTTGAGTTTCGTCGGCGGTCGGGTCCATCTCCTTTAGCGCCTGTAGGTGGGCCTCGACGGTCGTCCTTGCGTTCCAGGTTGGAGACGTGCAGATATGCCAATTGGCCGTGAAATCGGCGCTTTATTGACCGCTCTCGTCGCTGCGGCGGCTGCATCTGTCGGTCTATAACTGGCGTGCTTCCGGCCAGTTACGCGGTGGAGGCGCTGCCGATTGCCAACAAGCAACTTGAGAAGTCCGGCATTCGATTAGCCGCTTCCTTGAATGCTGGTCTTAGGTAGCTGGAAGACGTGCAATCAATTGCAACGGTGAGTGTGCTTAGGTACTGCAAACCGGCGCAGTGAGGCAAAGAACTTATTGATTAACGCCGATGCCCAAGGCCAGTTCCAAGCTTATGGGCCTGCTGGCGTAGTGCGCCGGTCGTTCGCTTCATCAACTTAGAGATTTTGCTGACTGGTGTTTTCGCCCTTGAGTGCTTGCGCAATTCCGCATGCATAGCTTTCGTCCATGGTGACAGTTTCGCTTTCGCATTTTTTCGCCATGTGTCCTCCTGAGGGGGCAGCCTTCTAGCATGCAGACGTGGTGCGCAATAGTGAATGTTACCGGTCTGAATCCGCTGATTCTGTCTTCGGACAATGTTCCGTTCGTGGTGGGTGAGATAAACGGAGACCACGGCTGGCTGATGAAGGCGTGCCGGATGTGGAGAGTTGATAGGCGGGGTAGGGAAGCCGCATTTGCGGTTACTTGCCGCCGCTAGTAGTGCGCAAGGGTTTAATCAGAGAGCGCCATCAATCCCTGTGTTCCAAAATCTCCGCGAAAATTACGGTCTGCAACGCCCGCAAAAATGGGCTTTGCGTCTTCGACAGAGGCCGATCCACAAAGACTTGCTTTAGGAACAAGATTTGAACCTCGCGCCTCGGCCGATAGAGACTCTCGATCCGCCGCGTTTGCACTTTGGTCCGTGGCACTCGCGCCCTAAATTTTATTGGTAATTTTCTTCTGGAAGATGGCGCTCGACGTGCTGCTACCATTGGCTTGCATCATTCGAAACATTAGCAGCGCGCAATCCTCATGATCACCAGAATAAGCAAAAATAAGATTCTTACCGCTGCTGCGTCGAATCTCTACGCCATCAACGTGGGGATAGAACTCCAGTATGTTTTCCCATTTAAGCGAAATTGTTTGATCTTTTCCGGCGAATATCACGCGCTTGGTGGTCAGGTAAAACTGGCCACGATCCACTTCTCTTAAGACGTCCTTGGTAATAGGAGTGGTCTTGACTGCGCCCTGTCGGAAGTAAACGCCCCGCATGACCTTCACCCGGGAAGTAACGCCGGTGTACGTGGTCATGACACGCTCTTTTCGGTTCTCGTAACGCTCAGCGCTGGATGACCAAATGCATTGCTCAGCTTTCGTTAGAGCAATAGAGACCGCAACAGGGACTAGTTCGGCGTTCAGCAGGTCCCAATTACGCCGTCCACGCACGAACCCTGTCTCTGACGAACTATCGGCTTTCCACTCAATGCCCAAATCGTGTGCCTTTTTAAGCAACGCGGCTTCTTTATCCGGAGATATGGTCGGTTGATCGCCCAGCGCGCGCTCATCTGCTCCGAGCATATTCCGGGCAACGCTTTCATAGACCTTGAGAGCCTCTAGGTGGGTGAGGGCAAACACTGACGCGAGCTTTGCGAGGCTAAGCTCGAATGAGGGAGTGTCGCGACCTGAGACTGCTGTATTGAGTACTAGAGGAAAGAAGGCGCGCTCGGAAAGACCGATGCGGACCTCTTTGGTCTTATCTGGCGCGATTCCCAAAGCCTGTTCGAGAGTGAGGAGGGAGTCGGCGTCGGCCTCGCTGACTTGAGCCCTAGACAAGTAGTAACGAGCAGCCTCCTCATACAGCAGAAGAAGTAAGTTCGGATATTGTTTCCGCACATCGAATCCGTACTTACGTCTTAGACGCTCAAATACGCTCGCATCAATTTCTGAAAAGTACTTTGCTGTCGCCAGTGCGTTCTTGAGTTCGCGACAGGCATTTACAGATAGTTCGCGGCCCAGCAGCCTCAACAGGATTCCACGAGATGCCAATGCGACTTGTTCAAAAGGGGGGCTGGGCATCGCAGTGGCATCTCCAAATCTGCGCGCCGAGGTCGATGGACCTGCCCAGCGGGCACAACCACGCGTAGCTAGCTTACCACCTTGGACCACGATTTGTTAACTCAAAACGGCATGCTGATCGACCTTGGGGCGGCGAGCAGAGGGGGTGAAGCTGTTCGACTAAACTCGGGACGCAGCCCACGGTTCTGCTCCTATTCACCGCAGAGAATCAGCGACTGTTTCCAACCTCAATAGATTTATTGGGTTTCGACCCTAGTTAACGGCGATGCCCAAGGCTGATCCCGAGCGCGAAGGCTTGCTGGCGCAACGCTCCAACAGTGCGCTTCATCAATTTTGAAATCTTGGCGACGGGCGTTTTCGCCTTCGAGTGCTTGCGCAATTCCGCATGCATAGCTTTCGTCCAAGGTGACCGTTTCGCTTTCGCAGTTTTCTTTGCCATGTGTCCTCCTAAGAGGGCGGTCTTCTATCATGCAAGCGAGTGTGCGCTATAGTGAGATGTTGCCAGTCTGAAAGTAGCAGCATTATGCAATGCGAATAACGTTCAACTGCTCACCCGGGGCAATCGAGTGAGACTTCTGTTGAACGACAATGAGATGTCGGACCTCCAGCGGATTCGCGCGCTTTGATAAGCAAAGCGCGAAACCGATCATATCTCGCTGTGAAGTTTGCCTTCGCCATCCCGCCCGCATTGCCCGTATCGGACCAAGCTGAAGGCGGTGGCGGCGCATCCCAAAGCGGGTTATCAGTTATTTAGAAAGACAATATGTATACAACCGAGTGGCACGCAACCAAGCAGACTTCCGTTGGGAGCAGTAATCGATGACCAATAGCTGGTCGATCCAATCCGCGAACTACGAGGTAAACGCGAGTCCGCAACCCTCACTGTCTGCGGCGCTGAAAACGTTCGACGCGGTGCTGGCCAATTTCTCGGCGCTCGGCATCAACACGGTGATGCTGGGTAGTAACGTGCCGATCAATCCAGTGAGCGGGGCACTGGAGACATCGTTTTCGAATCTCACTTATTCGCTCGAATCCCCCGCGTATCTCGCGGCGCTCACCGACGAAGCTCACGCGAAGGGGTTTCAGGTGATCTGGAATCCCGGTTTCGTGCTGGATATGGCGGGCTCACTTCTGGTTAACAGCTTCAACTCGCCCAACATCAACGCGACCGGCTTCCTCAACGCGGTCGATCAGTACTGGAGGACCTACGCGCCAGTCGCACAGCAGCACGGCGTACAGCTGATCGTGTTGGGAAACGAGCAAAACGGATTTGATACCGCCCAGTACACGGGAAATTGGCTCCAGATCATCGCGGATACCCGTGCGCTGTACTCGGGAAAACTCACCTATTCGGCCATAACAGGCCCGGATGGGACCGGCCATCTGACCCTCGATGCGATCAAGTTCTGGGGTGCGCTCGACTATGTCGGCGCGGAAAACTGGATGCCGCTCCAGATGAACGGCGCACCGATGTCGTTGTTTTCCGAGTTGGGTTGGCCAGCGATGCAGACCCCGACGAACGTCCCGCTGGACCTGTACAATCTCAGCCAGCAGTACGGGAAGCCGATCTACTTCGAGGCTTTCGGTTCCACTTCGAACAGCGGCTCATGGACGGATACAGGGAGCGCCAATAGCGTCGTTGATCTACAAGCCCAATATGCGTTCTACAAACAGTTCCTCGACACATTCGAGAACTTCTCGTGGGTGGTCGGCGCAACCGCTTGGGGAGGCGGGGCCGATTGGATGCCGGACACCAGTGTGCCGGGATGGAACAGTTCGGTGTATTGGCAGGCCGGTTACGACTTCTTGGGGAAACCTGCTGGGGCGGAACTCGCGCAGTATTGGCTCAACCACGGAGCGGCTCCGCCTCTTCCGGTGATTTCTCCGAACGAGTCCTCGACCAATTTTATCCTCACGGTGGGAACCCAAACGGTCGGCCTGAGTGATCACAGCGGGGGGACGTCCGCACAGACACTGTTGCAGAACCAACCCGTCCAGTTCACCGATCAGACCATCAGCAGTTCGTGGTTCACCCAAGCGGCCAGTCTGAGTGCGGCGCAATTCGCCCCACTGATTGAGATATACATCGCCTCGTTCAATCGGGCCCCGGATGCGGTCGGACTCGATTATTGGGCCGCGCAACTCGCGAACGGGCTGAGTCTCCAGCAGATTGCCGCGAGTTTCTTCACTTCGCAGGAAGCGACCATCGCGTATCCCGCTGGTCAATCCACCAGTGATTTCGTCAACGCCGTGTACAGCAATGTGTTGGGGCGGGTTCCCGACCCCGGTGGCCTCGCCTATTGGACCGGACTGTTACAGTCGGGCGCGATTGCGAAGAACAATTTCCTGCTCGCGATCATCAACGGCGCACTCGCGCCGACCGGTGGTCCCACGGATGCCGCGTATCTGACCAACAAGGAACTCGTCGGCGGCCACTTCGCTCTGACGCAGGGACTCACCGATACCACTCAGGCCAAGGCCGCAATGGCGGGCGTAAATGCCACGGCGGGGAGCGTGACCACGGCCAATCACCTGACCGATGGATTCGCGGCTACGGCATCCGGTCACGAGCTGGTCGTACAGATTCTCGGAATTGTAGCTTGAGCCCCACTGGAATGGATCAGGGTCAGGCACGGGCGGCCCGATCAGCACTGGATCGGCTCCCGAAGGATGCGGCCCGGCGGCGGGTTGATCTGGTCGCAGTCACCGCCGTAGATGCGTTAATGCACCTACTTGGGGAGTTCTATGCGCTGACTGATGCTAGTCTTCGTCTTGCTGTGCTCGCTCGATGTTTCCCATGCACTGGCATGGGGCAGCGAAGGCCACAGGGTCATAGCTGAAATCGCTGAGCAGTATCTCGATCCATCAACGCGGAGCCAAGTCCGGGAACTGCTTGCCATCGAGAACTCCAGTTCTCTTGCGAGCGTCTCAACTTGGGCGGATCAAATACGGCAACAGCGTCGGGCATCCGCACCGTGGCACTACGTTGATATTCAAATAGCCGACAAGACATACGACGCGGCGCGTGACTGCGAGGCCAACAACTGTCTCATTGCTAAGCTCGAAGAGTTTATTGTTGTGCTCGGTGACCGGAACGCGGATTCGGCAAGGAAGCTTGAAGCACTCAAGTTTGTCGTCCACCTCGTGGGCGATCTTCACCAGCCCTTCCATGTGGCGGACAATCACGACAGAGGGGGCAACGAGGTCAGCGTCACCTTCAATGGCCGTAAGACGAATCTACATGCCCTCTGGGACACTGGACTACTCGCTCCCGTCGTTCAAGGCGACGAACGCGCGTACGCACTTTCTCTGGCGCGCTCGCTGAACTCCGATGAGATCACCTCGTGGAGGGCGGGTTCGATTACCGACTGGGCCAACGACACGCACGAGGTGGCCGTTCGGACTGTCTACGGCTCACTGCCTCACGTCGCCGGAGTGCTGCCACCGAGTTACGCGGAAGAAACCCTGCCGATTGTGAGGCAGCAGCTTGAAAAGGCAGGTATTAGGCTTGCTGCGGCTTTGAACGCTGCGCTTAGGTAGCGGGCGACGCGATTTCAGGATAGCGATTCAGGCGCTTGTATTAGGTGGCGCGATCCATACCAACATTTAGCGGCTGGCGATTCCAAAGCCGTTCGGGCTAGGTTTGGCCATCGCGTGGGACCGATGATGAGGAGCCCCATGCGCATTGCAGAACGAGGCGACACCGGTCGCTCAGTTGCCGCCAGCCAGTTCCCATTCGTGATGCTCAGTTGTATGCGGTGTCCGCGCCGTGTGGTCGTGAAACCCGACCATCACTCCGATTTGGACCGGGAAATATGGACGTGGAAACTCAAGTGCAGTTGCGGCAACGATACGGTTCAGCGGTACATTGCCGAAGATGAAACGGACCAAGCCGGATTCTTCAACGGCAAACAGCCCCGTGGCGCGTCGCACCACCAACACGCGTTGAGGAGTGAATGCTGATGTGCGGACGCTATACCCACAAGCTGACTTGGCAGCAGATTGTGAACCTGTATCGGCTCACGTTGCCGGAGGAAAAGCCTGAACGGCTCGGCGAGAACTACAACGTCGCGCCCACACAGGTCATGCCGATCATCCGACCCAGCAGGAATGGACGCGAACTCGTGATGGCCGGGTGGGGGCTGATCCCGTTCTGGCTCAAACCCGCTGATTTGGGTAAGCAGCCGTACTCGACGATCAACGCGCGGGCCGACCGCATTCAGACCGCGCCGACCTACCGGGAATCGTTCAAGTCTCGCCGCTGCATCGTACCGGCCACGGGTTGGTACGAGTGGCAGAAAATCACGGCCAAGACGAAGAAGCCGTTCCATTTCCGACCGAAGGCGGAACCCTTCGCGTTCGCAGGCGTGTACGACGTTTGGAAGGCCGATGGTGGTGCTGGCATTACCAGCTTCGCCATCGTGACCACGGAAGCTGCGCCCAGCACGGTCCGCTATCACGATCGAATGCCTGTGGTTCTGGACGAGTCGCAGTTCGAT
>Ga0206987_1190_pt1 | contig 11086 bp, 4 predicted proteins | sample Alteio_BWMinCont_11_FD_153281 | JGI IMG/M metagenome (GOLD analysis project Ga0206987, IMG submission 153281) | Enriched cells from forest soil in Barre Woods Harvard Forest LTER site, Petersham, Massachusetts, United States -... | ecosystem: Environmental > Terrestrial > Soil > Temperate forest >... | reverse complement strand
GCGAATGCCCATGGCGTCTCGTGCAGCAAATAATTTATTCAAGCCTTTGTCATAGATAACGAGAGCAAATTCGGCATCAAGAAATTGGACCGTCTTTTCAATTCCGAATTTCTCGTATAATGGAACAATAACTTCACAATCCGACTCGGAGGAAAATTTATAATCCGCACATAACGATTGTCGGAGATCGGCAGAGTTGTAAATTTCACCATTGCATATCAAATGGACCATTTCATCTGAATTGGTGAAAGGTTGGTGACCATTTCCCGACGTATCCATTATAGACAATCGATGGAAAGCCAAAGTTGCACCTTCCCCTATATGCCTAATGCGGCTATTGTCGGGCCCTCGATGGCCTATTTTTGAGAATTCTAATTCAAAGTCTTTAAGGACCCGAGTGTCACCAAAATATCCAGTTAGTCCGCACACCTCAAAGTCCTTTCTCCTAGATTTATCTAACTGGCTTGTCGGATTTTCTACAGATTTCTTTAGGTGAAGATCCAAAGTCTCTCTGGCCTAAAGTTCAGACATATAACAATGACGTGAGGCCTCTCCGCGCAGATACCTTCTGGTCTTTAGAATGCAGTTGAAGCACCGATTATAAGAGTGTTGTCGTAAGATGTTGTTCAAGCTTATTCAATTTGATGAGGAGAAATCCGTGCATAATTCAATAAATGGAATGGCAGAGCGTTTTCGTAAAATGCTGACAGAACCGGGGGCCATCGAACTGCCCGGTTGTTATGATACCCTAAGTGCCATGGTCCTTGAACATGTTGGTTTCAAGGCCTGTTTTCTAAGTGGCTATGGAGTTGCAGCCAGCTTGCTCGGAAATCCTGATATTGGATTAACAAGTTTATCAGAAACGGCAATGGCGACCAAAAATACAACAAATGCGATCAAAATTCCCTTAGTTGTTGACGCTGACAATGGATACGGCAATGAAGACAATGTCGTGCGTACAGTCTCCGAGCTCGAGCACGCAGGAGCAGCGGCTATGATTATGGAGGATCAAATCATGCCTAAGCGTTGCGGTCACTCGGCCAATAAAAAAGTTCTTCCTCTCGATCTTTATATGAAAAAACTTAACTGCGCGCTCAAAGCAAGGCAGACTCCGATGGTTCTCATAGCCAGAACTGATGTGGCAGAAATAAATGAAGCTATTGAAAGAGTAAAATGTTTTCATGATGCCGGTGCGGATGTAACCCTTATTGACGGTCTTCAGTCTTTGGAGGTCGCGGAGAAAGTGGCGACCCGAGTGCCCGGGCTTAAGCAAATTAATTTGATTTATGGTGGAAAAACTCCAATCCTATCTGCAAAAAAACTTGAAGAAATGGGTTTCAAAGTTTTGCTTTACTCGACTCCAGCTCTCTATGTGGCGATGCATTCTATGATGACTTCTCTTAAAATGCTTCGTGAGAAGAGTGATCTAAACGTTATATCGAGTCAAAGTATGCCATTCAAAGAGTTTCAAGCGTTTGTGGAGACTCATTATTTTAAGAGGTCTTACACCGCCCATCTGAACAATGAAGACGGGCCCACGCCTGAAAAAAAGGCGAGCTAAACTCGCCGGTCACGATGCCGCATTAATTTTTTTTGTCGTTCGGAACAAATTGCCGAACAAGTCTTCGATGCGGGAAAAAACATTCTCTATAACCGTTTGATCTGGCAAAAAAGTGGTACGAAAATAATTCTTATAATTGACGTTGAAACTCGATCCGGGGACCAACAAAACATGTTTTTCCTCAAGGAGTTTGAGGGCAAAATCCTGGTCGTTAAATTTAGGAAGCAAATCTGTGTTTATGCCAACAAAGGCATACAGAGCCCCCTGTGGGGCAATTAACGATAGGGACTCAGATTTTTTCACGATGTTTATTAATGACTGTCTCTGTTTGCCAAGGCGACCTTGTGGGGAAGTGAGTTCGTAAATACTCTGTGTGCCACCGAGCGCTGTTTGGACAGCCCACTGACCCAATACATTGCTGCACAGCCTTAAACTTGCTAAGAGATCAAGCGCTTTTAAATAAGCACCGGCTTCCGATTTATTTCCGCTAAAAAAAACCCACCCCGTGCGAAACCCAGATGCTCTGTATACCTTCGAAAGGCCTCCGAATGTGGCACATAGGGTATTTTTGCAGAGAGACGCAGTGGGGACGTGTATGGCGCCATCATAGAGTATTCGGTCATAGATCTCGTCAGAAAAAATCAAAAGCTGATGACGTTCAGCCAAATTCACTAAGCCTTGCAAAATATCTTTCGAATAGACGGCTCCTGTCGGGTTGTTTGGGTTAATGATAACGATGGCTCGGGTTTTTGGCGTGACCAAACTTTCGAGGTTAGCAACGTCAGGCATGAAATGATGTGACGGCGGGCATGGATAATACACGGGGCATCCGTGATTAAGAATGACAGAAGCCGACCATAATGGATAATCGGGTGAAGGCAAAAGAACCTCATCTCCTGGATTAAGGAGAGCTTCCATTGTCATCAAAATGAGTTCTGAGACTCCGTTTCCCATAAATACGTCGTCGAGCGTGACACCTTTGATTCCCTTCGTCTGGCTTTCCGTAACTACCGCTTCACGAGCAGGAAAAATTCCTTTTGAAGGCCCATAGCCTGAGCACAAGGAAATGTTTTCGATTATCGCGCGTCGGAGCGATTCGGGAGCTTCGAATCCGAACGCGGCTGGATTTCCAATGTTCATTTTGATGATTTCATGGCCCTGCCTTTCCAACTCCTGGGCTCTACGATCCAATGGTCCACGAATTTCGTACTTCACATGACTGAGCCGCGCAGAAGGCTCCGATTTCGATGTCTTTGCCATAAATATCCCATCGGAATTCTATTTTTGCGATCCCAGTCCGGTTTGCCTGGTCTGATAAGAAATATCGGACCAGTGTAAGAAAATCGCTGGACGTCGGTCGAGCAAACCGCCACTTCATCCTTTTTTTGCAGAAAAGTTCTGGTCTCCAGTAAGTAAAGCAACCGCCGATCATAAAGCGTGTCTGCTACAAGTGTTATATTTCTGTGCCCTTGGTAAAAAGTAGGTGGAATCACGAGTGGCCTTATTGGGTAAAGACTCTACCATTGAGAACTTAATTGCTTCAAATTCTACGGGGCTGGCTCTAGCCCTCCACGCCCCCAATCGCCCATCTCTGAAATATTCTGATTTGATAGGCCACATGAAGTACGTTAAAACTTGTCTCAATCATGAAGGGATAGGGCGACTTCATCGGGTCGCGGTTGTGCTTCCTAATGGGCCCGAGATGGCTTCAGCATTTATTGCCGTGTCGTCGATGTCCGTCTGTGCTCCGTTGAATCCTTCTTACACAGAAAAAGAATTTGAATTCTATCTGACCGATCTGAATGTACGCACCGTTCTTATTCTTGAGGGTATGGATTCGCCCGTGCGCAAAGTTGCAGCCCGAATGAAGGTGCCTGTCCTGGACCTTTGTGTTGACACTTTACAACCAGCTGGCTTATTTCGCATCAAAGGAAAAACGGGTTTTGATCCGATACCTGATGAAAAGAGCGAAAGTCATGATGTCGGTTTGATTCTTCATACATCAGGGACCACTGCTAGACCGAAAATTGTTCCGCTGACTCAACTGAATTTATACAGCTCAGCGAACAATATTCGAGAGTCACTCAAACTTTCTCAAACAGATGTCTGCTTAAATGTCATGCCTTTATTTCACATACATGGGCTTATTGCCGCGGTTCTTTCATCACTTGGTGCGGGAGGAAGCGTTGTCTGCACATCGGGTTTTGAGGCTCTGATTTTTTTTAATTGCATCAAACAATTTAATCCAACTTGGTATACTGCCGTTCCCACGATTCACCAGTCCGTGTTGTCTTCTATCGTTGATTTTAAAGAATTGATTGGTTCACACAAATTTCGTTTCGCTAGATCCTCTTCGGCGTCACTCCCTTCACAAGTTATGTTAGATCTTGAAGAGGCCTTAGGGGCTCCGGTTGTTGAAGCTTTTGGAATGACAGAAGCAGCCCATCAAATGGCTTGCAACCCTCTCCCTCCTCACAAAAGAAAACCAAAGTCAGTGGGTAAAGCTGCCGGACCTGAAGTTGGAGTGATGGATCCAAATGGTAATTTAGTCGAAGCCGGAAAAAGCGGTGAAGTCGTTATTCGTGGCGCAAATGTTACTGCGGGTTACGAAAATAATCCCGAAGCCAATGCTGTCGCGTTTGCCTACGGTTGGTTTCATACGGGTGATCAAGGTTTCATGGATAATAAGGGATATCTTTTTCTTACGGGTCGTATAAAAGAAATGATCAATCGCGCTGGGGAAAAAGTATCTCCTCTCGAGGTCGAAGAAGTTCTTTTGAAACACCCCGCTGTTGCAGAGGCCGTAGCCTTTGCGGTTCCACATCCGACACTTGGAGAGGAAGTCGCTGCAGCCGTGATATTGAAAAAAGAATTAAAAACAGATGAAGAATCGTTGCAAAAACATCTAAAAAACAGTCTTTCAGAATTTAAAATCCCTCAAAATATATTAATCGTCAAAAAAATCCCGAAAGGCCCAACGGGGAAATTGCAGCGAATGAAGTTGGCCGAGTTATTTAAGGACGAACTCGCCCAACGGATAAAAAAATACGCAGCTCCGATAGATGAAATTGAAAAAACGCTAGCAGAAATTTGGGAAAAAAATCTTAAAATCAAAAAAATCGGTAGAGACGATAATTTCTTTAAATCAGGTGGTGATTCTCTCCGTCTGACCAAAACTCTGTACGATATAAAGAAAAAAGATTTTGACCTTGAACTTAAAGATCTTTATGAAAATCAAACCATCGCCTCTCTTGCAAATGCAATTCGTAAAAGAGAAGGTGTTTCAAAATCCACCAAAATTACAGATTTGAAACGTGTTTCTCGAAGTCATGAAATTCCAGCTTCCGCGATTCAAGAGCGGTTTTATTTTTTATTTAGACTTAATCCAAAAAATTCAGGATCCAATGGTATTGCCCTCAGTGAAATCAAAATGGATGTGAACCGAAATTGGCTCCAAGCAAGTCTAGAATGCATTGTAAAAAGGCATGAAATATTTAGAACGGTTTATAAACAAGTTGGAGATCGAGTCATTCAAATCATCACACCCCCGTCGCAAGCAAAAGTGAAGTTAGACTTAACTGACATCAGCCATTTGGACGGAATCGAACAAAAAAAAGCCCTATTAGAAAAGGCCTCTGAAATAAGCCACAAACCTTTTGATTTAGAATGTGATTTTCCTTTTCGATTTGAGCTTTTTAAACTTGGTAAAGATAATTTCGTGTTACTAAAAGTAATACACCATATTGCTGAAGACGCTACGACGGCTGATTGCTTTTATCGCGAGTTATCTGAAAATTACAGAGCCATAGGTTCCGGTCAAAGCGCGAAAGCGATTGAGCCCGAATTTCAGTATGCCGATTTTGCTGTTTGGGAAAAAGAAAACATCACCGAGGATAAGATTAAAGATCAGTTGGAATACTGGAAGAAATATTTAACCGGAGCGCCGGAACTTCTACATCTCCCGCTTGATCGACCTCGTCAGAAAGTCGTAGACATAACGGTTAAGACCGAATCGACAAAATTGCCTCAAGATCTTTGGAAGAAGGCTAAAGAGCTGGCTCAGAAAGAAGGCGCTACGCCATCGATATTTAGTATGGCGGTGTTTTCTATCTTTTTACACCGATATTCGGGTGACGGTGATGTTTGTATAGCTTCTCCCATAAATCTACGCCACCTAAAGGGCTTTCCAGATATTTGGGGTCCGTTGATTAGTAACTTTGTGATCCGCAGTCGCTATTCGGCTGCTATGCCATTTAGTGAATTTCTTCGCGGTATTTTAGATTCGGCTCACGGAGCGTATCTTAATGGCGACGTCTCAACCGAAAAACTGATCAATTTGGCAGGGGTAACCAGAACGAGAAGCTATTCTCCTTTATATCAGGTCATGTTCGACGTTGTATTGAATGAAAGTGATTCTTACGACCAAGATTCTGGACTGCGGTTAACCAAAATGGAGGGCCACGCTGGCGCTCAGGACATTGATTTATATGGACGTCTTATTGAGGAAGATCACGGGATTCGAATCCAGTTCAGCTACAATAGTGAAATATTCGATGGCCAAACGATTCAGCATTTCCTTGAAGGTTTCCAGAATCTTTTTGAGAATGTCGTCAATCAGCCGCAACTAGAGATTGGGCGTTTGGCTCTGATGGGACCGAAAGAGAAAACAAAACTTCTTGAAAATTTTAGTCGTATGAAAACGACTCTAGCCGTGCCTCCAGGTTTGTCAGACTTAGATGCTCGTATTTACGTTTTGGATGGTCTGTTAAGTCCGACGCCCATCGGTGTCTTTGGAGAAGTTTATTGGGGAGGATTTAATGAGTCCACAATAAAAAATTCGAAAATGGAAAAGGAAAAATGCGTGTCGGCATCGTTTTTAAACGGACCAAAATCTGAAATTTATAGAACGGGATTTAGCGCAAGATTTCTTCATGATGGAACTCTTGAGCTTAAGGATAACGACAAACATCGAACCGGAACTGAAAGCACAAATGGAAATGAAAACCAAGATCCGAACCAAGATCAGCAAAAACCTTACGCTGAACCCGCTAATGAACTTGAAAAAACTATAGCGACGGTTTGGGAAAAGGCACTGAAGAAAGGCCCCATTAGCAGGCATGATGATTTTTTTAAACTCGGTGGAAATTCGTTATATCTGATCAGGATTCTAAACAATCTCACAGATCTTGGTTTTAATTTAGACTTACCCGATCTCTACACGCAGACAACAGTTGAAAAACTTGCGCTTCTGGCAGGAGAGAAAAGATCCTCTGAACATCAATCGGCAGGCGTCCCAAAGATTCAAATACCCATTCAACCCAGAGGAGACAGCTTCCCCTGCTCTTTTGAGCAACAGAAAATGTGGTTCTTATCTCAGATGGAAAAAGGCAACGGCACTTACAATATGAATCTCTACTTTAACATTGAAGGAAATCTTAACGTCGAGGCACTGCAAAAAGCAGTTGAAGAACTTTCGATGAGGCATGAAATATTTCGAACCGTCTTTATCAAGAAAAAGAGTCTTCCAAATCAGGTTGTTCTCAAAGATTATCGATTAAATCTTTCTTTAGTTGATCTTAGTGGTTTTTCTAAAGCAGAGGTTCGGCAAGAGAAAGCCCGCGTTTTAGAGTCACTCCAAAAGACGTCTTTTAACTTAGCAGATCATCCTCCGGTCTTGGCTACGCTGATACGGCTGGATCAACAAAATCATATATTTTGTTTTATTATAGACCACATTCTTTTTGATGGTTGGTCAGCAGGTCTGTTTCTTTCAGAACTTCAGGTTTGTTACGAGGCATTTGATAAGAAGACTCTCCCTCAGTTAAACCCCCTTCACGCGCAATACATTGACTTTGCTGTTTGGCGCAAAGATTTAGTTCAAGGCCCATTGGGTAAGGCGCAGACGGAATTTTGGAAGAATCAGTTAACAGATCATGATTTTATTCTCGATTTGCCCTCGACTTTTACGAGACCAGCGGTAAGGTCCCAAAATGGAAGAACAAAAGTATTTTCTTTATCAGATGATCTACAACATTCTTTGAAGGCATTTTGTGAAAAAGAATCTGTGACACCATTCATAACTCTTTTCAGCGTATATAAAATTTTATTACACTGTTATACGAAACAAAAAAAATTCATCGTCGGGATTCCAGTGTCAGGCCGCAACAGTCCTGAGGTGGAAGCGATCATTGGCCCGTTTGCCAACTTGTTGGCTATTCCCGCGAATCTGGAAGGGGAACCAACGTTCAAAGAATTCGTCAAAAAGGAGCTGGACCTCTATCTAGCTTACAATAAAAATCAAGATCTTCCGTTTGAAATGGTTGTGGAAACGATGAAACCAAAAAGAAGTTTGAGTCACACTCCTCTTTTTCAAGTTCTCTTCAACTTTGCCAGCCGATTTGTGAGAAGAGAGCTTGAATTGTCGGGTTTAAACGTAACGCCTTTAAAAGAAGACCGTCCTGACAAAAAAGGGGCAAAATATGACATTGGTCTCCTATTTATAGAAGGAAATTCGGGCCAAATACGAGGCGAAGTTGAATTCAGCACAGATCTTTTTGATGATTTAACCATGAATCATTTTATTACTCATTATAGCGATTTGCTAAAGACCGTGTTAAATGATTCATCACGAAAAGTTGGATCTTTTCAGTATTCTCTGATTCCAAAAAAAGACAAAAGCGCCGCTTAAAAATTCCTGTAAGACATGCTAATGTGGGTAGGGGTCTGTTGAGAGATTGGCTTTCCTAAGACACCAAAGGGGGATATCGGTGGGTTCTGACCTTCTCACGGTTTCGGACTTATCAATTCATTTTGGCGGCGTTAATGCGATCGAAGGCTTGTCGTTTTCGATTCCAGAAAATTCTTTTGTGGGGCTAATAGGACCTAACGGGGCTGGAAAAACAACGGTTATTAATTGCATCTCTAGAGTGTACGAACCAGCTTCAGGTAAAATAATGTTACAGGGTAAAAATATCCTGTCGGTGAGTGGGGATCAACTGATTCGATTGGGAGTTGCCAGAACCTTTCAAGATCTAAATTTTTTTTCGCTCAATCCGGATATGATGGTGATTGATTACTTGCGCTTGGGTCAGTTTGCTCTAAATAAGAATTCTATTATTCGAGACGGATTTCAACTTAAAAAGTCCCGTGACGTTGAATGGGATCTCAAGAAGCGAGCGAGGCGGATTTTAGAATTTTTCCGCGATTTAAGGGAGAGTTTCGAAACGCCACAAATCGATCGAAATTATCCCTCATTATATGGAAGAGAAGGTTTTGCCGATTTGATCGACATGGAACATCAGCCGATAGACTCTCTTTCTTTTGCGTGGCGCCGTAGACTTGATTTGGCTCGAGCATTGGTTTCGCAGCCGCATTTACTTTTACTGGACGAACCGGCCCAGGGTTTGCCCCCGTCCGAAATTGAAAATTTAGGTCAAGTTCTCAAGAAAATTCGAAACGAGTTCGGCGTTAGTGCGCTCATTGTCGAACACAATATGCCCATGATTATGGAAATTTCTGACAAAATTATCGTTATGGAATCGGGTAAAAAGCTCGCAGAAGGATTACCTGAGGAGGTCCGGCAAAATCCTGAAGTCATAGAAATTTATCTCGGGAAGTCTTACGATGAGGGTAAGGCTTCTGAAAATGTTACCACCTCTGATGAACTTACGGCCCCTAGTTCTGAGATCAAGGTTGGGGACGGAAAAGCCGAGGGTATTCAACCTATTCTCGTCGTTAAGAATTTGGATGTTTACTATGGACAGGCGCAAGCGCTTTTCTCTATTTCTCTTGATCTTTATCCAAACCAAATTGCAACTGTGCTTGGTACAAATGGTTCTGGAAAGTCAACCTTACTCAAGGCAATCAGTGGCATGGAAAAGCCTGCTTACGGGGAAATTTGGGCTGACGGTGATTTTTTACCGCTGGGTTGGCCTGAATTTGCAGCTGAAAGACACATCCAATACGTGCCTCAGGGACACGTTCTTTTTCCAGAGCTTTCGGTTTACGATAATTTAAGGGTCGGGAGTTATATTCCTTCAAAGAAAAGTGAGTACAGTCTCAATGATAATATAGATCGCGTTCTCAGTTTTTTCCCCCCTCTCAAAGAAGTTCTCAAAATCGAGGCAACAAAACTGTCGGGTGGGCAGCAACAGATGGTCGCCATTGGTCAAGCTTTGATGGCTAATCCAAATGTTTTGTTGCTCGATGAGCCATCTCTAGGATTGTCTCCCCGTTACGTAGAAACCATTTTTTCAACGATTAAAAAAATCAGTATCGAGCAGGGATGTTCAATACTTCTCGTTGAACAAAATGTGGCGAAGTCTCTTGAGATCTCCGACTACATTTTCATGCTCAACAGTGGCATTATGGCGGGACAAGGATCCATCGATCAGTTTAAATCTGATGCCTCAATAATTTCCAAAAGACTTGGGTTTTATTAAACCCAAGCCTCTATGTCAAAGTCGTTACTACTTTGCCAAGACCCAATTCTTGTCTTTGTTTACAATAAGCCAGGGAGAACTAGCTAAAGTGTGATTTTCCTCCGATGCATTGAATGGGCCCACACACAAACTGCACCAGTAATCTTTGTAAGTGAGTGCTGCCTTAGCTACGCTCTGACGAGTTAAATTCTTTCCAGCTCGTCTCAAGGTCTCAGTAAACATTTCGCCAACGGTATAACCGGCCATTGAAAGGCCCGATATTGGAATATGATTTTTCTTCATCAACGCTTCATATTTGTCCCACGATTTTTGATCGACAACAGAGCTTTTGTCGCGAGCAATATTCGTGGTCGAAATAATCCCTTCGGCAACTCCCTCGGTCAATAAGTCTGTAAATTTGGCATTAGCATTGAAAAGCGTAACAACCCATTGTGGTTTATAGTTCTGGCTGGTCGCATAGTTAATTACGTTTGGGGCTAAAGGTGTTAAGGCCGAAGTCATAACGCCATCGCACTTAGCCTGTTTGAAACTCATAATCTCGGTATCTGCTTGATTTGCCAGACGCTCAACGCTAGGCGTGGGGCCAAGTTCGACCTTGGTTCCTTGGCTCTTCAGGTTTTTTACACTGTCGAGGACTCCTTCCAAAAATTCCTGTCCAGCGGTGTCTTTGGTTGCTAGCACGCAGATTTTCTTCACATTTTTTTTAGTAACAATGTATTTCGCCGTACTCGCAGCTTCATCATAGGTTGTGTAGTACATTGGAAAACTATTTTTTAAAGACTTATTTTTATATACTTTGGCAAAATCTGAAAAGTAGAAATCAGGGACTCCCTTTTCGCCTAGGTATTTATAAACGGCAGTGTGGGCGTTTCCGGCACACCCGACAGTGGCAAAAACTTTTTCATTTTCGACCAGACTTCGAATAGCCTCCACATTCTTCGGTGCAAGAGATTGAGTGTCTTTCCGGATGAATTTGATTTTTCTGCCAAAAACTCCACCCTCGTCATTTACCATACTGTAATAGGCCGATTGACTTGTCGCAAAAGGTGCGCTTGAAGCCAAAGTTCCCGACTCGGTCGTGTGG
>Ga0206987_1188_pt1 | contig 11128 bp, 5 predicted proteins | sample Alteio_BWMinCont_11_FD_153281 | JGI IMG/M metagenome (GOLD analysis project Ga0206987, IMG submission 153281) | Enriched cells from forest soil in Barre Woods Harvard Forest LTER site, Petersham, Massachusetts, United States -... | ecosystem: Environmental > Terrestrial > Soil > Temperate forest >... | reverse complement strand
GTGCGGCATGCGGTTTTGAAAAGGGGGTGGTATCGCCACTGACAATACAAGCAGCACGCGCTGTAAGCCCCACATTCAAAGCCAAGGGATCGGTTTGTTTGCTGGGTTTGTTGGTAACAATGCCCCAGGCAATATTTCTTTTTTCAAGCGTATTTAATAAGGGTTCAATCCCGGGGAAAAATTCGCTGTGTTTTGAGAGCATTTGTTGATACGCTTCTAAAAAACGGGATTCATATTTTTTTATCTGTTCATGGTCGGGTGATACATCTAACCCAACCTCTAAAAGGGCGACAACGCCATTCGTAACCGCCTTTCTTACCTCGGACAAAGCATAATTCCTAAGCGGTGGAAGACCTTCTTCCCGCCGTAAGAGATTGATTGCATGAAAGAAATCGGGGGCTGTGTCTAACAGGGTACCATCTAAATCGAATAAGATTGCCATCTCAATATTATACAAATTTCTGCTGTTTATTTCTATAATATCTATAATATTAAGACATCCCCCACGGAAGGATAGACCTCATGAGAAATTTCATTGTTCAGGGAACGACCTTTGGAAGTGCCCTTGCCATGGCCATTTCATTTAATGTGAACCATTCGGTGCTGTGGGCCATTATCGATGGGATTTTCAGCTGGATCTATGTAATTTATTATCTTTTGGTCGAGAATGGTATTATTCACCGAATCATTTGATAAATGAAATAAAAAATCCCCGCGTCTTGCGGGGATTTTTCTTCAATGGATTTAAATGGATTCCCTAGATTCCCTATTCTTCCCTTAACTGCTGGGATTTTCAGCGCTATCCTTATCCATTCCAACCGCCGGCATCCCTTCTTTCAAATGCCCATAAAAATGCGATTTAGCCGTATCCCACGAACATTCGATATCGACAATAGACACGAGCGGTAGTTTATTCGGAATGGGTTTGTGGCTGGCAATATACTTCAATTTAGGACATTTGGCATCTGCCAATTTCCCAATATCCGCTAATAAATCTTCGCTATAGCACGTGGAGGCCACAAACAGGATGGTGGCATCGGATATATCGGCTTCTAAGAAATTCTGACTGACAGAATCTAAAATCCGACCGCCTGCAAAGAGCTCTGGGAACTCTTTCTTCACTTGATCGTACACCTGGAGAGCAGAAGTATGTCGCCCTTGGTGCGCCTCAATACCCACAGCCTTCTTCAGGGGAGATTTTAAGAAATATTGAAGGGCAACCTTCCCGACCCCAGAACCCATGTCGTATAAAACATCGTTTTCATTGATTTCCATATAATCGATAAGTCGATTAACTCCTGGATATAAGATCTCCCCGTAGGTCATGAAGATCTTCTTTTCGACGGCGGCCTCTTTTTCGCCCGGCTCGTAGGTAACAAAGCCTGTAACATTTTGATACAAGGCATTTACATATTCTTGGCACAGTTGGTCGAACTCCGCCGCCTCTTGTGTATTACTCATAGATATTTGGCCCTTCAAATAAGAAATATTAAACGATTAGCTTACAGTATATCGCTTATCTTACCAAAATTCTTTAGCTTTGTGGAACGCATCCTGAGGGAATTTCAGAGTTCCATCACGAGCATATACACATATAATGGTATAATTTTCTCCCGTTTTTTGATAGATTGTTTTGATAAATTGTGAAAGTTTAATCTGAGGGGGAATCCATATGTTACAGTTTAATGTATGGATGGGCGCTCAAGTGAGGTTTCTATGTCTGTAACCGTCTATGGACCTGTCATTGAACCCGATCGGTCTTCAAGAGATACCAACAGAGACACAACCAGAGACACCAAGGTGTCGAGAGAAGTCTTTGAGATTAGCCAGAATGGCTCTGAAGCCGATGAAGTACAACTCATCAATATCGAACAACGTATCATCGGACAATTTGCCAATTTAAACGATGAAAGTCGTCCTGTTAAAAAAGATGAAATTGTACGCGTTGCGAGTCTTCTCATCAAAAATGAACCCATTCTCGTTTTGCATGTTCATAGTAAAGATTTTTTAAATGATCATTCTGTTGAAGCTGCTTTTTTGTGTCATGCCATTAAGGTGAATAAAACCTTAACTAATGTTTGGCTCTCGCCCAATATAGGCAATAGTAGCGCGGAACTCATTTCACAAGCGCTCGTTCGAAATAATAATCTCACTACTCTTATTTTACAAGATAACATGAATCTTGGCGCTAAAGGCATCGAGGCCCTTGCTCGAGGATTGAGAGTGAACCAAACCTTAAGATATTTGAATATTGATAACACCTGTGAGAATGCGAAAGATTTAAGGCCGTTAATAGAGATATTGCCTTCCAATCGTGGTCTTGCCATGCTCGGACTTGTCACTTCTCAGTTCGATCATGAATTATTAGGCGAACTGAAAGAAGCCTTATGGTTGAATCGAACGTTGATGAACGTTTCGCTTTGCACGGAAAATCAAACTTTTTATCTTCCGCACTTATCGAAAATCCTAGTCGATAATCCCAATACTGAATTTTATCTTAAACGAATGGAATCTTATCTTGTTCGCAATCAAAAATATCAATCCTTCTGGGAGCAAGCCTCCATCTTCATCGCGTACGCCAAAGCAAACAGAAAAATTAAAGGTTCAAAACTGGCTTTTTTGCCTCTTTTCGACATCATTGCAAAATTCATTAACGATCCCCCGCTTTTTCCAACGGCCGTCCGTTGGGACTTACACCCCTTGAATGTTAAGAAACTGGTGGAAACACAATATTTTACGGCAAGCTTGTGTGGGTCGCCGAGAGAAAAAAGAAGTGCGAGAAGCAAAAGTTTAAAAAGGCCTGCGGAATTGTCCCCTATTCCGGAACACTTAAAGGTAGTGCAAAAACCACTTCAAAATCCCTATATGGTGGAGGCGCCCAAAAAAGAAAACAGTGGGTGTTGTACCATTTTATGATTGAGCTAGAGTAAAAAACTCTTCACAGACTTTCCATTATCTTTAACAGACTCACCATTATCTTTTAAATTTCCATTATCTTTGGGTTTTTGTGACAACCATAAACAAACTTCGGGTGTAGACGGCAATCCGCACTCCGAATTTTTGCAGGTGAGTTCAGACAATTCTTTACTATAGACATTATCCCATTTTCCAAGGTCTATATGTATCAGGCTACGATTCCGTAAAATCGCTTGATAAAATGCAACTCTTTCACTAACTTTATAGGAGGTAGACATTTGGAAATATGAAATATTGTGCCATATTAAAATTTTCAAATATTTGTTTTTTAAAAGTGCTTCTCCAAACAAGGCCAGAAAATTAGCGGACGATAGATCCGGATCTATATGAAAATCCACCTGCTTTAATTGTGTTTTATCGCAAGCTAATAATTTACAGAATGTCAAGATATATTGATCTTTGCAAAATAAATCCGAAACTGTCAGCGAATCTAAGGGCGTCGCGCGTGTTAATAAGGATTCTAAAATGCTGTTTAGATCCAAAACCCTTTTGCCATGAGCGTCTTCTACCCCAGTAAAACGTAATGCAACTCGTCGAATGGTTTTATTTTTTTGAAGAAATTGACACAACATTAACCAAGCGGTTTGTGAAAATGTACAATACGTGAATGATAGATGAATGGGTCCATTGGGTAAGGATGCGTTTTTTATCAATTCATTCATCACCAACGTAGACTGTTCCGAATTTAACAAACCAAATTCGAGAGAAGATATTTGTTTCTTATCTTGAATCTTTGAGAGGGTATCCTTAACCGAAGGATACATATTTTGAAAAACCCACTCCGTTCGATTTTTGACCTGGATTTCAGAGAGTTTTTTCATATTTTCCGATTGTCTTTCCGTATCATACGTGAGATGTATCGGATGGTGAAACCCCGATTTACTAAGGTAGGTTCCCAGTATCTCCTCAAAATTCTTAAGATGGGTCGCATCCAGCGTGATTTGTTGTAACTCTTTGACTTTGTGTAATGCCTCTAAAAACTTTAAGAGGCCTCTGTCTGTAAATTGATTCTTACCAATGCAAACTTTCTGAATGCTTTTAGATTGTAGAATTGCTTCTGTGACGCATTCCAACTCGGCATCTCCTAGAGTACTATCTTTTATTTCGATTTCCTTTAACGTATAACTTATTTGAATCATTTGCGTATAAAGTTTAAAAAGCGTCGGATGTACATGATGACAGGATAATGACAACTTTTTTAGCGAACGGCATTCTGAAATAGCTCTTAATGTTAACAAAGGAACTTTACAGTAAGGCATGGAACCGAGTTCATTCTCATTTGGAATATAGCGACCTTTTGGAATAATTTGCATCGATTCGACATTATGTGAGATAAGATTCCATATGGTAGGATATGCTTTATCCGATAACTCCAAAGCTTCTTTGTTATTGACAAGATAATCGTGAAAATATTGTGCAAATGTCTTTTCTTCCTCTTTAGACAAATGAAGCCCTATGAGTTTCTGAAAACGATGATAAGCTATTCGTACATAAGGTTTGCCGTCTGCTGTGGTTCGTTGCGTTGCAGCAGTCTTTTCTATGCATTTTTTAGCATCTGCCTCATTCTCAAAAGTGACATGCAGTGATAAACCCTCCTTTTCATCCTTTTTAACTTCTAAAGCCTCTGGAAATATACCACATCGATTCGAGAACAAATGATAGATGGTTGGATATTTTTCAAGAAAGGTTACAATGGTTTTGATTTTATCTTTCCCTGGAAACTGATAGGCATTATTCTGCAATAAAGATTGAACCGTTTCTCCATCTTTATTCTTATAGGTGAGATTTACCAATTGGGTAAGTAAAAACCAAGCGATCTCGGGTTGTCGAAATCGAATGGCTGTCATGAGCGCGTTATCCTTATTATTGTAGTGGGTTTCAAGATTGATATGGCAACCATAGTGTTTAACCAGATGACGCACCATAGGCAGATGCCCTTCCTGAATCGCGCATATTAAAACAGAATGACGAATGTAACCTCCCGCTTTATGTTCTTCAATTCCATATCGATTCGCAAAGTGAACATCCGCACCATATTTAACCAAGGCATCTAAGATTTCGATGGAACCTGCCTTTCCAGCGGTATCTAGCACTGAACGGCTATATTCGTCCCGATTCACTTGAGACCGAGCACCGCGCTCTAGCAAGAACAGTACCATTTCTAAATCTTTTTTCAAAATGGCCGTTCTTAAAGGCGTCGTTCCATTGGCTTCGTTTTCGATGTCTGCGCCATTATCCAAGAGTAACTTTATTCCATCAAAATTGCGATGCACTACCATTGCATTAATAGGGCAAATCATCTCATAAGATCGGTTTGTAAACTTTGCCCCCTTCTTCAACAGATCTTTCATTCTATTTAAATTGTTTTCCGAAGCTGCCTCTCCCAATAGTCTATATCCGTTTTCTTCAATTTCACAGAATTCTACGAGCGATTTACATTGAATGCTCGTTAGGATAAAGGATTCTTTTAGGTATTTTAATAGCAATCCATTACTCATTTGTATGAAATGACCGTATGTTTTAGTCTTGTATCGTTCCCCTTTTATGGGATCATCTATCACTTGAAACTCATCCTTCAAAGAGATTTTACGTAGCTCGATGAGATCATCGCCCGGTAATATAACCATCTTATTTTTTCTAGAGTATCCGCGAATATCGAACAAAATGAAATGGGTGATAGTATCGTGACTTCTATCTCTCTCTATAGGGACATTAAATAATGATGAAACCAATACTTCTTTTTTCTGAATTGCTTCTTCCAAATTTAAGCCTGTTTCTTCTTTTAATTCTCTTTGGGCAGCCGAGATAACACTATTATCTTCCCGATCGATTTTGCCACCCGGATAGAGAAATTCGCCTGTCGGGAGTCCATCTTCGCCTCGCTTTCGACCTAACAATACATAGGGCGTGTTTACTTTATCTTCTCCTATGACAACACAGACGACCGATTCATTGTCTAAAAAGTTTTTTTGTTCAAGTTTTATCTTTTTAGCCGCATTTTGTTGTGATTCGCTCCCTGCTTCTTCTAATAGCTTGATAACATCTTTATGTCCCTTCTCTTTCGCAAAATCTAACGCTGTCTTTCCATTGTCGTTTGAATCATAAAATGCTTTTCCGAGGAGACTACTATATTGTCTGGATTGATAGCGAGTATTGGGATTTTCCCCTATTTTTAATAAATATTGAAGCGCTTTGACATTGCCTTTTTCAGCCGAAATCATCAAAGCCGTTTTTCCCCAACAAATTTTGGGATTTAGATCAATGCCAGAATCTCCAATAACTTTCATCGCAGCTAAGTTGTCGTTTTCAACAGCAATCGATAGATAAACGTGAGCATCGCTCATGTGTGAGAGTGGTGTCGGAAAATGTTTTAATAGAATCTTCAACTTTTCTGCATTTTCGTCCAACTGCAACGGATTTTCATTCTCACCTCTTTGAAGTTCTCTAGAAGTTCCTAAGCTGGCTGCCAAGCCTAATAAATCCATAAATCGTTCATCTTTCACAAAAATGTTGGGTAATTTTTTAATAAGCGGTTCGTCCTCATCTACCCTCTGGGTATTTAACATATCATTTAGGAATTCAGGTGTTCCATAGAGGACCGCGTAGTGCAAGGCATTACGCGAATTCAGTACCGATTCGCATTTTAAATTAATATCCGCACCCGCCTCGATGAGGAGCCTTGCAATATCGAAGTTTCTCGATTTTATGGCCAACATTAATGGCGTTTCCTCTGGGCGAGAATACCTTGTGTTTGGTGAATATCTTTGGCTAAGATAGTATTTAATTTTCGTTATTTCTCCCTTTTCGATGGCTTTATGAAAGATTTTGATGTTTTCGTATCCGAGATGTCTACATTCGGAGTCTTCTTTTTCTTCATATCGATTTGAAAATCGAACATAAGGTTTTTGAATATTCAATTTTGTAGCAATTTTAGCCTCTGGATATACCCATCCTGGGAATAAGATGGTCATCGTTTTTGAAAGCATGGCTTCTTTTTCTGTTGATACAATTTTCGGATCTAAAATAGTCGTATATAATTTTTGCACAAAGGGGTTTTGATTGCCACCCAAAAGTCTTAACATTAAGATAAATTGATAGGCAACTGCAGGAATGACATGTTCACCTTCATAAACTTCATCTTCCATCTTAAGAGTCCATTCTCGTATATTTTGACTGCCTTGTTTTACGGGCGTGTTCGTCTTTATCCGATAGATTTTTGTTCGATTTTCCCAGTGATGACTAAATTGATATGTCGCATTCCCTAAGAGATAGGGGTTACTCGGTATTTCATTAATATAATCGGATAAATGACCACCAATCCAAAGTCTTTTGAGTGTCTCTTTATCCTGATCGGCCATTTGTTGAAGCGGAATGCTAATTTCATCCGACGCGTCCGTTAAAAATGAAGGTGTTCGATGATTGCCTATCCCTAATACAAAATAAACATCGTCATCTACGCCAAATTGTTTATACGTGTGTCTATTCGTGATAGGTTTTTTTAAACGTTCCCGTTGTTTCAAAGAGTCCATTTCTCCGGACTTTTTGATATCTTCTAAATAAGAAGTTGCATGTTTTAAAGTGAGTAAAGAAGCGATTACTTCAAAGAGCTGCGCTTCTTCCTTGCTTAATAAAGTAGGACATCCACTTTTTAATTTATGACGTAAGAGATTAAAATTTCTTTTAGAACATTCTTTAATATCGATTCCTAGAAACGTTTTAATTGTCAAATGATGACGTTCCAAACGAAACTGATTCTGTAACCTTAAAGCGGCTCGATGGCTGATTTGATTACTGACCTCTTCATGTTTTTTTTGTTCTATCGCGCTTTTTTGTTCAGCTTGTACTTTCATGTTAAACTCCTCATCATTATGTGTATTATCATTTGCTAACCTTACATTTAAATGGTTCAGAACGGTTTGAATACGTTTAAATATTTTTTTTTGGTTCAAAGTATCTCAGCCGTTTTTTCAAATCGGTTTGATTTTAGATTTACTGCAACTTCATTGGATTTAATCATTTTTCCCTCTTAGATTGTGTTTATTCAATTTCTCGGATTCATTATCCCGCTTATCATTTATTTTCTCCGATACATTCTCTTTCGGATCCACAGCTGTTGGCAATGACGCTAAAAGCGATTGAGTAATTTTGCCAAGTTCTGTGGTTCGAATATGAACAAAATGTTTGAACGCAGCCAAATCTTCCTTGGCTCGGCATTGGGGTCTCGTTTGGTGTCCCCACATGAGCCAATTACCCATCTTAGTTTTTTTGTAGTGCTTATCTAACGAATAGTCAATTCTCACTTCACCTGGTTCTACCGGATCGTCGTTTACAAGAAGATAGGATCGCGGAGGTGGAAGATTAAATTCTGGTAACGGACGATATAACTTTACATCGCAATATTCCTGAAGGCCATAGGTAGGGAGTTGTCGTAGGCAACGCCCTACTCCCTGTATCCACTGTTTATTTAGTGCGTCTCGATATTGGGGATCTGAATGGTTCTTATATTGTGAGATGAAATCTTCATAAGCTTTAATAAGGACTTTATACGGCGCTAAATGGCTTCCATTTTCAGCGTGTTCAGATCGAAAAAGTACCCCTTGTAATTGACTCGCAGCCTCTTTTTTTAGATGAGATGGTACCTGTTCTAGAAGTATCTTGACGAGAAAGTTGTCGCCACAGATAGCGGCTGCTTCGAGTGGACTGATATGATCCCACCTTCTTTTGCAAACTACGATTATTTTGGGTGGATACGGAGAACTGGTTTTTTGACAGATTTTATTCAGGATAAAAGATAGAAACGTTTCAGCGGGGTCTGGTGCCTCCCGAGTTGCTGGTTCCCGAATAAGCTCTTCTCTTGCGAAAGTGCGGGTGAGCACTGAACACTTGTCGAGAGATGTATTGTCGGGTTTTGGGTTTCTCTTGTTACAAATCTCAGTCTTTTCATTCTTCTCCTTTTCATCTTTTTTGATTTTATCGTTTTCTTTCTTTTTATCGAAGTATGCCTTAACGCCTTCTGGATTACCATCTAAAACATATTCGAGCAATTCATGTGCTATATCGTAAGATGTTTTTTTATCTTGCAAGATGGCATCGAATAATTCTCTCACTTCTTTTTCAGATTTATTCTTTTTGCTGCAGGTTTGTGATAAAGCATTCACTGATTGCACGGGCAAATAGGTTAACATATATTTCAAAACCGCTATCGGGAAACGATTTGTATTAAAAAGCGTTATCTTTTCTCTTGGTTTAGACATGTCGAACTCCTATAATAGTTTATAAATTCTAATCTTAGTGAAATCATTAATGCATTATAACGTGATTTTAATAACTCAAAATGGGTATTTTTTACGTATTTTTTACCCTATTTATCCTCTTTATAATGTTTATAATGCCTATCATGGGATTGCGAGGACTTTAGAGGCATTGCAATCTTTTTTATTTAATACAATTTATTATATGGAGAGACTACTATGCCAAATTTTATTTCACGAATATTACCGATGTTTCGCATTCCCGCCCATCGACAAGTGGCGAAAGCAGAGGGAAACCCTATCTTAGAGTCTACACGGTTATTCTATCAATACCCTTCAGCGATGGGTTTATGTTCACCCAGGCCCTATGGTTGGATTATTAAACATCCGAGAATGGGGAATGTGAGAATAGAGGCTTCCTTTGGAGATAAACTTCCCTTATCGATAGCAAGACGGATGATTGAACAGTATGAAGCAAAGAAGCCAAGAAAATGAAGGCTTTACATAAGTATTAAAATTGATTAATCTATCCTTATATAGAAGGATAGATTAATCAGAATCTGTCCTTCCAGAGAAGGACAGATTCTTAAGTGATTGATTTACTAAAACTTTTAAGAGATGAATTTGAGGCTAAACTCAAAGAATTTTACTTTGGGACGGTGAGGGAACCTCATTTATAATGATTTAAAAAGCCAAGGCATGGCCGTCAGTAAATCCACCATTCATGAATATTTAGACTATATGGAAGATGCCTATCTGTTATAAAAAACATGGTCAAACATAGACACGATGTTTTTCGTATTCGCTTTCTGATTGACCACCAAAGGTTGGAACTTTGTATGTGGTGTCTAGAATCCTGCCGTTAACAGTCTTCGATTGCTCGATTTCCAAACGGCGTTGAAATCTTTCAAGCAGTGCTTTTTTAACTTCACGATACGACATATATCGTGTGATCTCACGATCATAATATCTACTTTTAAGATTTACTGCGGCAACGCAGTCTGCATGATCCTCGTACCCACACTGCTGGCACTGAAATCTATCCCCCTTACGATTCGATTGTCCAACATAATCGCATTTGAGACAGGTTTGAGAACTATACGCTGCGTTGACCTGCTGATGATCAAAACCTTTGACCACTGCCTTAAACTCTATTCTTTCTCGAAGTTTACCTCTCACCCAAGCAGATAACCTTCGATTCCATTTCTTCCCTTTTTGAAAAGAGAAGGTGTGAGATAAATCCTCAGTCACTAATATACCAAAATTTTGGCTTAATAATTGATTACAAGCTGTATTAATTTCTCTAGAAAGGGTGGCTTGATACTTTCTGTTTTTTTCATCGAGTTTTAGTCGACCTAGATTATTTTTTAAGATTCGTCTTCCCTTTATTCTTTTGGCCTTATCTTTCGACGCTCTGAACTTTTTGTGTAAAGCATGTAATTTGTGACGGCGTTGCATTTTTTCTTTTAACCCGTCGCTCGCTTCTGTCATCCATTTGCCAAACGAGGGGCAATATTGTTGCCTTTCGCTATCTGTAAAGGCTTCGGAGTAGCCAAGATCGAGCGCAACGACATTTTTGTATTGTTTTTTAACAGGTTCTATATCTGAAGTGTAATGTACCTCAGCATGGTTTTTTTCTAGAACAATACGGATATTACCGGCTATAGGTGTAGAACCTAGCAGTGGCAAATTTAATCGTTTGCGAGCGTTTAAGGTCATAATACTGATGTATTGCTTGCCTTTGTGCGTAAAAAGATTGTAACAATTTTGATCGAGAGAAAAGCTTCTAGCGATCTTGACTTTGGGCGGTTTGCCTTTATTTTTCCGTATCATTTTGTGAAGATAATTGACGACCTTTTTCCTTTCGCAGGGGCTTAAATCTTTAAATTCAGGTGTTCGAA
>Ga0206987_1186_pt1 | contig 11212 bp, 13 predicted proteins | sample Alteio_BWMinCont_11_FD_153281 | JGI IMG/M metagenome (GOLD analysis project Ga0206987, IMG submission 153281) | Enriched cells from forest soil in Barre Woods Harvard Forest LTER site, Petersham, Massachusetts, United States -... | ecosystem: Environmental > Terrestrial > Soil > Temperate forest >... | reverse complement strand
CATCCTGCAATCCAAAAGACTTAGAACTGACAGATACCATTGCTGCCAATGTATTGGAAAAGCTCTATAAAAAAGCTCCCCCGGAAATAAAACAACAATTGCGCGATAACATACATTGGATAAAAGAAGCGCAGAAAAATAAATTGGTGGTAGGCTCGCAAGCCCGCATATTATATGCTGATGCCGATGGGCGAATAGCTATTGCTAAAGCATTTAATAAAGCTATTAGAGATGGAGAAATATCGGCACCAATTGTATTAGGCCGCGACCATCACGACGTATCAGGAACTGATTCCCCTTATCGCGAAACCGCTAATATTTATGACGGTTCACGCTATACAGCCGATATGGCGGTGCAAAATGTAATTGGTGATTCGTTCCGTGGGGCTACCTGGGTGTCTATACATAATGGTGGTGGAGTTGGCTGGGGCGAAGTGATGAACGGTGGCTTTGGTATGGTGCTGGATGGCTCGGCTGATGCTGATAAAAATTTAGAAGCTATGCTATTTTGGGATGTAAATAATGGCATTGCCCGCCGCGCCTGGGCCAGGAATAGCGGAGCCTTATTTACTGCAAAACGGGAGGTGAAACGCTCGAAGAAATTACAGATTACTTTACCTAATTTGGTGCAAGATAAATTATTGGAGAGGCTATTTTAGTCGAGCTGGCCGGTAATCGCAAAATATTTTTCCATGTCGCGATTTGTCACACTTTTTCCAAGTTTAAAAGTATATAAAATTGATGTTTTTGGCAATTTTATATCGTGGCAATCAATTAGGTACATGGTTTGTCGCACCTTTGAAATGTAAAATGCCATATTTGCTATAAACTTTGTGTGTGGCAAATGCCTGGCAAAATTGGTCAATGACTTTTCAGAAACAGTATAAATTTTAGCAGGGACGGAATTTTAAAAAGGGAGAAGAATGATTCCTCCTCCCTTTTGCCTTTCAATCGAATTACAAATTATTATTACTTCTTCGGTGGCGCGGGGAAAAGATCCTGTGCCACAAGTCCTCTTTGTTGAAGAAAACCTAATCTGTCTGTTTCCAGCCAGCCATTAATAATTTTCCCTTCGCTAACCTGGTAAATTCCAATTCCACTGTTGGTAAACTCTTTCTGAGTTGGCGGAAGGCCTCTGTATTCACCTGAGTTAATTCCTTTCCACGTCCATTTTAGCGCAACTTTATCTCCTTCAGCGAATAGATCTTCAATGGTCCATTTGATATCCGGAAATGCTGCTATTAATCCCTTAACTGTCATCGTAAATCCGGCAACTCCTTTTACTCCCAGGGGGCCGCTAAACCCATTATATTCCTCTGAAAAAATGGTGTTGAGTAATTCTAATTTTCCCATGTTCAGAACTCCTTCATAAAGGTTCAGAACTATTTCTTTGTTTTTTTCTTGTGTTTGAATTGTTTCCATTGTTATTTATTTTGATTGATTATTAAATGACCATTTTATTTAATATAGACCAAATGCTTAATAAGAAATCTCTACAATTGCTTTATAAGTTTCCTTATTATTCACATTGCTTATCATAAACCCTGCAACATCGGCACGGGAAATGCTCAGGCATTTCTTTAAGAAACTGTTAATAGCAAACCGGTAATTTCCTGTAGCAGGCTTATTGGTTAATCTGGGTGGCCGCATAATGGTCCAGTTAATGCCGCTTTCCTTTACTATTTTTTCCATTACCCGTTGGTCAGCATAACCCCATCCTAATAGTTTTTGTAAAATATATTTTGTAATGAACCGTACCATGAATGACTGTACAGGACTAATTTCAACAGCAGAAGCAGAAATAAAGAAGGCGCGATTTACTGTTGCCTTCTTCATAGCATTGAGCAAATTCATATTCCCGGCAGAAAATAGGTTAGTAGGTTCATTCATCTTACCGCCTATTGCAGAAATGACAGCATCTTTATTTTCCACATACTTCTCAAATGTCGCGAGTTGCATTATATCTCCCTTTACTACTTTTAGGTTGGGATGGGTAATAGTTAACTTAGCCGGATTACGCACCAGCGCGGTAATGTGGTGTCCTTTTTTTAAGGCTATTTCCACCACGTTTTTACCAATTCCACCGTAGGCGCCTATTACTAAAATTCGCATGTTGGTTTGTGTTTCATTGTTTTCCATATTGTGTTTTTCTATTTTATGTAGTTCGGTTTTTCTTTAAAGAGTTTTAATAACAGGCGCAGCGTACATAAATGAACTACGAGAGGTATACTAATAAAAATGAATATTTCCCCCAGTATTCTGTGCAGGTTGGTGTTTCCTCTATTTGCGTAATGTGCATACATAGTTAACAATCTTGTGTATTTCAGTTTCTGTAAGCGAGCCATTAAATGAAGGCATTCCATTTTTACCTTCACTAATAGTTTTGTAAACTAAACTGCTGTCAAGCCTGCTTAACTGCAAGTTTGCTGCATTCCCGATTCCGGCTGTTCCGTCAGAACCATGACAAGCTGTGCATTTCGACTCAAATAAGTCATGTCCGCTTTTCTCTATTTTTGGGTTGTTCCTTGTATCTGATGGAGTCTCACTGCCTGTGCATGAAACAAGAAATAGCGATAAGGAAATAGCTATAAATTTGAAATGTTTCATTGAGATTGAATTAGTTGTATTTAAAAACACTTAAAACAAAAACGACAAGGAATAATAGAATTTGAGAAAGATGGAACAACCTAATATTCCCTTTAATCTTTAAAAGTTCGCTTGGTTGATTCTTGCCTGGCGAATTATCCGCAAGAAGTTTTCGCAGTTTTAATCCTTGTCTTCTTCCTAAAACTATTCCGTTGAGGATGATTATAATTACGAGCGCAAATTTTATACGAAACCATAGTTGTTCGCCAAATACACCATGCGTAATACCCATCATGGTGAAACCTGAAAGAAGTAGGAGTAAAATTCCAATGCCCATAAGCATGGGAAGTTTTGATAGTGTTTCCAGTACGGCCATTCCTTTCTCTTTGGCTAAATAGTATTGTTTCCAAAACTGTTTAAACAATATATAGTCCGCTAATGTGGCGCCTGCCATGGTGGTAAGTCCAATGATATGGGTTACTAAAGCGATGTGATAAAGTGTTTGTAAATTCATAATATTTAGTGAGTTTAATTAGTATATTTGCGTATTATAAAATGCAAATATAGTATATTTACGTAACATATTACTATATTACCGTAATATATTTTTTACTTTTGCAGCCAAAGAAGAGTTTACCATGAACAAAGCCGTTGAGTTAATGAACCTTTGGGGTTCTTTTGAAGAAAAGCATCCCGATAGCAGCATTGAAGATTTTTGCCGCTTCCTGCTTATTGATAAACGTGAAACGAAGGGCAAATTGGTAGGTGGGGTAGTCCCCCGAATTACAGATGGGCTTCTACTCAAAATAATAGGGCGGTTAGCCAAGCTGAATTTTTACTACGCTACCCTTGCTCTTGCAGGAACCGGGTTAAATCACCTGGAAGAATTTGGAATGCTGCTCACGATAGAACAACTTGGCTCACCCAGAAAAATAGATGTATTGAATGATTGCCTCTTTGAAGTTTCCAGCGGCGCTGACATGCTCAATCGCCTGAGAAATAGAGGTTTTATTTCTGAGCACGCTGATAAAAAGGATAAACGCTCCAAACGTGTAAAGATTACTGCACTCGGAGAAAAGACTATTAGTAAAAGCAAGATAAGCATTATTAAAAATGCACACATGATGCTATATAATATGCCTGATGAAGATAAAAACCTTTGCATCAACTTGCTTAAAAATACCGAAATCCATTTTTCGGCTATGTGGCCTGAACATAAGGGGAAATCATTCTATGAGATATATGAAGAGGTTGTTGGCGACAAACTAAAAAAACTTCAACAATAGGCTGTTGGTGAATTGTCATCCTGAGTGTTACGAAGGATCTCAATAGCACTGAGATTCTTCACTCCGTTCAGAATGACAAAGTCATTTTGTAGATTGGATACCATAGCGCTTTTATTCCTACCTTTGGCTAAGTCAATCATTCAATATGCCGGACATTATCCTCAACGATTTTTCTTATCTCGAAAAGTATAAAGAATTTATTTCCCGCAAAGAATTCTGGTTGGCTGTAAGCGAGCAGTTAAGCAAAGATTTTAATAATACCTTTTCTGTAAAGCTGGATGAGGAAACAGATATAGAGGGGGACCACATTGCCGAGATATTTGTGAATGAATTGGAAAAGGAATTACCATCGTATACTCCACGCTTATCAGAAATATTATATCGCATTGATATTCCCGAAACTCAGGTTAATTCATTGAAAGAAGTGCCCGATGACATATATTACCGCTGCCTGGCGGAAATGATTTTAAAGAGAATCATTTTAAAAGTTGTGGTACGAAAAATGTTTTCTGAAAACAACGATAAAACTTGATGATGTTGAAATTATCAAATCGCCGAACTATCAACTCATCAAATTAAAATAAGTGTCAGCACTATCCATTTTTATTTGTCTGCTTGTTTACTTTGCCGTGCTGATGGGCGTATCGTGGCTTACAGGTCGCATCCATACTAACGACAGCTTTTTTCTGGCGAACCGTAAATCGCCCTGGTATCTTATTGCATTCGGAATGATTGGCTCTTCCATTTCGGGAGTAACATTTATCTCTGTTCCCGGAGCGGTGGGTGGCGGCAGCTTTTCCTATTTCGAGGTAGTACTGGGCTACATGGTAGGCTATTGGATAATAGGTTGGGTGCTTCTTCCTCTATACTATCGCTTACAACTGACATCTATTTATACCTACTTAAAAGAGCGCTTCGGCTATTACGGGTATAAAACAGGAGCGTCTTATTTTCTATTGTCAAGGATAACCGGTGCAGCTTTTCGCCTGTATGTGGCTGTGGAAGTATTGCAGATAAGCATATTCAATCATTGGGGAGTTCCTTTCCTAGTAACGGCCTCGGGCATGGCAGCGCTTATTTGGTTATACACCCGTGAAGGCGGAATGAAAACCATCATCTGGACCGATGCTTTGCAAACCACTTTTTTAATAGCTGCATTGGTAGGCTCCATTTATCTGATATGCCAATCGCTGCATCTGAATGTTAGCGGACTTATTGCCAGTGTGCGGAATTCCCCGCATTCACAAATTTTCTTTTGGGATTTAAAAAGCCCTCAATTCTTCTACAAGCAATTTGCCAGTGGCATTTTTATTGCTATCGCCATGACCGGTTTAGACCAGGATATGATGCAAAAAAACCTTACCTGCAAATCAATCGGTGAAGCACAGAAGAATATGTTTTCGTTTAGTATAATACAAGCAATTGTCGTTTTCATGTTTCTTGTGTTGGGGTCATTGCTGTATTCGTTTGTAGCTATTGACCATATTGTCGCTCCCACCAAACCGGATGACCTTTATCCTATGCTGGCCACCCAGGGCTATTTTGGAACTGCGGTTGCTTTCCTTTTCGTAATGGGGTTGATAGCTGCATCATTTGCCAGCGCCGATTCAGCATTAACTGCCCTCACCACATCTTTTTGTGTAGATATTCTAGATATTTCAACAAAAGCCCAACCATCTCAGCTAAAAATGCGTAAATATGTGCATGTACTTATGGCGGTGGGTTTGGTAGTGGTGATGATCATTTACAAATTAATCGATAATCCGATTATCATTAATGCAGTATTCAAAGTAGCAGGCTATACCTATGGTCCTCTTCTCGGGCTGTATGCTTTTGGCATGCTTACAAAGCCTAAGGCGAACGATAAATGGATTCCGGCAATATGTATTGTATCGCCATTGATATGCATAATTATTAATAATTATTCCGAGCAGCTTTTTTCGGGATATAAGTTTGGATTTGAAATGTTAATCATAAACGCTTTGCTTACCTTTATAGGACTTTTAGCATCTTCTGTACGTAGCAGCAAATCTTTGCATGGATAAAACGATTAAAATATTATCAATAGACGGTGGTGGTATACGCGGAATATTACCGGCTACTTACTTAAGTATTTTGGAGGAAAACTTACAAGAAGTAAGTGGTAATATGAACTTGCGCCTTGCACAATGCTTTGACCTGGTTGCCGGTACCAGTACAGGAGGACTACTGTCGTGCATATATCTGACACCGGATGACAATGTTCCCTCCGTTCCAAAGTACACGGCCCGCCAGGCATTGGAGTTTTATTTAGGATATGGAAATTCTGCTTTCGCTCTTAATACGAGTGGTGGATTTCATAAATACCTGCCCACAGGATTAGAAACGGGGTTGACTAATTTTTTCGGCACACTCAAACTGAGCCAATTAGTAAAGTCTTGTTATATTACTGCTTACGATATGATACATTGTAAGCCCTATTTCTTTGATTCCTACCCTGCAAAAAAGGCTCCAGGGAACGACTACTTTGTGAAGGACATAGCAAGAGCAACTTCTGCATTGCCGGGAATATTTCCTCCAGCTTCTGTTTCATCGTTGGATGGTAGTACACATACTTTTATTGATGGCAGTATTTTTGCATATAACCCAACGCTTCAGGCCTATATTGCTGCAAGGAATATTTTTCCTGATGCGGAAGATTTTTTGATTGTTTCGCTTGGAACGGGATTATCTCAAAAAACATATACAACTGCCCAGGTAGAAGATGCCCATGAGAAAAATTGGGCGGGGTTACTTGCTGATACAGCTTTTTCTGTTCAGAATGATTTGACTCATTATCAGCTCGAAGCAATATTCAAAGAGAAACCTCGTTCAAAATATATACGATTACAACCTTCTTTACATGGTTTAAATTGTGAGTTAGATAATGTATCGGCAGAAAATGCACATGCACTTTATAAAGCAGGGTTGGAGTTTGTAAATGATAATGAAGAAATAATGGCACAACTGTTGGATTGTCTGTCAAATAGATAGAGCCATGATGCAGAAACAGCCCGGATTAACATAGATATAACAAAAAGTACTATGTTTGTAAATAACCTGCAAATGAGAAATGAGAGCGCATAGAATCAAGATAATAGCAGCTTTAGTCGGATTATTTTTTTTCGATTCTCTTTTTGTTTCCTGTCACAAAAGTTCCCCTTCATGGGATACCCAGATTCTGGCGCCGGTTATTAATGCCAATTTATCCATTAACGATCTTCTTACTTCAACCTACCTGAAAAGTAACCCTGATAATAGCGTTTCATTGGTTTATACCGATTCATTGTATGGGTTGAATTTGGATACGCTTTTAAACATACCTGATACTGTTCTTGCATACGATACAATATCACCTTTCGGCGCTACTATTAACCCTCGCGGTTTGATGTTTGCGACCAGCCCTACTACTACACAATACCCATTAGGGAGTGTGCAACTCGTTCAGGGAATAATACAATCGGGATATTTGGTCTATATCTTGAATAATCCTTTAGCCCAACCCGTTGATTATTTATATGAAATATATAATATCACATTGGGTGCTGCTCCACTTGAAATTAAAAGAACGGTGAACGCGAATTCCACGATAATAGATTCCATTAATTTAAGTCGATATAATATCGATTTTACAGGTCCTAAACATAATGAATACAATGATATTACTGCGAGCATAAAGGTTACACTTGATTCCAATGCAGCTCCTCTAACAATTAAAGCATATACTAAAATTGTTGACGCGCATATAACTTTCCGGAAAGTGATTCCCTACTATGCTAAAGGATATTTTGGAACAACTACTAAAACATTTGGCCCCCAAAGTGTAAATTTCCCGGTGTTTAATAAAATCATCGCCGGGAATCTGAATCTTCAAAATGTGAGTGTCAATCTTTCAATCACAAATGGGTTTGGAGTAGATGCGAGCCTGTTGCTTTCCCGCCTGTATTCTTATAATAGCCATACCAAAGATACGGTTGATCTGTCAGCTCCTGGGGTAGGCATAATCAACTCTACAATACATGTTAACCGGGCCACTCCTACCGGCAATGCTCCTCCTGCATCTCCGGTTAATCCCTCTAAGCTGAACTTTTCAATTAATCCATCCAATTCCAATATCCTAAAATGGCTTGATAATTTGCCTACCGCTATCGGTTATAAATTGCAGGTAACCACAGACCCACTCGGAAATGTTTCCGGCTCGAATGATTTTGCTTACTACGGATATGGCATCAATGCGAACGTTAATATTACCATCCCACTTTCACTAATAGCAAATAACCTTACACTGGTTGATACACTTGCTGTAAACTTTGTAGGTTCAGGTAATGCCGCAACCAAGCATGTAAAAAGCGGTACGTTAACTCTATATGCTGTCAACGGATTTCCCTTTAGCGCCGGAATTGAATTATATCTTCTTAATAAGAATAATGTGGTATATGATTCTCTTCTTATTCCTGCTCAAACTATTGCTGCTGGCCTGCTTAATCCCATTACAGAAATTGTGACAAGTCCCCGGAATTCAATATTAACTATTTCACTGGATGCGGCCCATACACAAGAACTATTCAATACGAAAAACATAATGTTAGAGGCCCGTTTTAACATGGGTACTCCTCCTTCCACCTACCTGAAGATATATAACTACTACCAGCTTGGTGTGAAAATTGTCGCAAATTTTGATTATGAAATAAATTGATAATTACAAAACAGAAGCGTGAAGTGCATTAAAACTATTTTACTTACTTTTTTCATTGTGGTTTCTTCTCTGCCGGCTTGGGCGCAGTGGGATCAATCTATCATTCAAAACCCCGGAACAGGGAAATACATGGTTGGGGTATATGGAAATGCCGATTACAGTTCGAGCGCTGTTACTACTGCATTTGGAACTAACTTTTTGGAAGGAAATTACATCAATGACGATTTAAAGCAACAAGTTGTATCTAATCTTCAACCTGCGAACAGGGCCGGATTTTCATTAAATACAGGTATAATAGGTGTATTATACAATGATAGTATGGGTAAGCATAATTTCAATTTCTTCCTTGCTTTGAGGGATAGAAGCTATTTAAATGCCAATTTTCCTCCTGATGTATTCAAGATTGCTTTTTATGGTAATGCATCTTATGCGGGTGAATCAGCCAAATTGTCTCCTTTTAGTTTTAATGATTTAAGCTACCAGCAACTTGAGGTCGGCTCGTTATGTACAAATATAGCCGGTAAAGCAAAATTAGGAATAGGCATTTCGTTTATAGCAGGGCAGCAGTTGCAGGCTATCAATATGTCTACCGGTTATTTATATACCGATCCTTATGGGCAATATCTTCAGCTTAATTCGAATACAAAATATAATGAAAGTGACAGTACCCCCGGGCATAATTTCTTTAATGGTTATGGAGCTTCACTGGATATTTATTTCAGTATGCCTTACAAAATTGCATCTAAGCCAGGTGTTCTCTCCGTTAGCGTAAACGACCTGGGCTTTATCAAATGGAACTCTCACGCTCTATCATATAATAAGGACACTACATATACCTATAATGGGATTACCATAAACAGCTTAAATAACCTGCAAAATGCAGCTATCAATAACTTGTCGAAAGACAGTTTGCAGAATAAATACTTCCCCCTGGCGGCTAAGTCTTTTTACACAAGTATACCGACTACTGTAAGCATTAATGCAAAAACTGACTTAGGTAAAATGGAGTTGGAAGTAGGGGCCTGGTATATATTTAATGCCAATTGTCTGCCTTATTATTATGTTCAGGGCGATAAGGCCTTTTCCCATAACTGGTACTTTAATTTGCAGCTTGGATATGGGGGATATGCTACCTACAATGCCTCGTTAGGCATTAAGAAACAAATAAAAAATACGGAAATAAAATTAGCTGTAAATCATTTGCAAGGTATCATACTGCCCGGTTCTCTTGGCGGAGCAGGTGTGTTCCTCGCGATAGCACATTCATTTAAATGATAGGGGTACAAACAAAAAAGTCCCGCCTTGCGGCAGGACTTTTTTTAATACTGTCAAACAAATTACTTTGTTGTAGTAGTGGTGGTGCTAGAAGCAGCTTTAGTAGTAGAAGTTTTACCATCGGTAGTCTTCATAGCTTTCTTGGTAGAAGCCTTCTTGGTGGTGGTTGTTGTTTTGCCAGCAGGAGCAGCGGTGGTTGTTGTGCTCTTGGTGGTTGTTGTTTTAGAATTGTCTTGAGCAAAAGCAACTGTTCCGCAGAACAAAATAGCTGCAACGATTGATAACTTTTTCATTTTAAATTATTTTTTGTTGGTTAGTAATGAGGCGCAAAAGTATAAAATATTTCATTCCTAAAGCAGTTTTAAAAAAACTTTTGTGTGGAATAGCTTTAATTTATTTGTTTTCAATAGGTTGCGACGGCCAGAATAGTGGCTTTTTCACCCCAGCTTCTACTATAAATAATGGACGTTTAATACCGTTGATAGCGGCAGAAGGCGCTTTTTACGCAGGCTCTATGACAGGGTTGTACACATTATGGTATAAAAATTATCCCCGTTCCTCTTTTCACTTTTTTAATGATAATAAAGAATGGCAGCAAATGGATAAGGTGGGGCACTGTTTTACGGCATATACTATTAGCCGCCTTACTGCTGCATTATATCAATGGTGTGGAATAAAACCATTGCCTGCCGCCGCTTATGGTACAAGCCTGGGCATGGCATTCCAAACTAATATTGAGGTGTTCGACGGATTCTCCAGCCAATGGGGCTTTTCACCCGGAGATATGATTGCCAATACGGCCGGGGCAAGCATTTTCCTATCGCAAGCATCGGGGTGGGGCGACCAGCGTGTTATGCTGAAGTTATCTTTTCATCCTTCGGAATATAGCCAATACCGCCCCGATGAGCTGGGCCAAAATGCGTTTCAACAGATGATAAAAGATTACAACGGACAAACCTATTGGGTTTCGATAGCCATTGCAGCATTCCTTCCTAAGAGTGCCAAGATTCCCGGCTGGGCTTGCCTCGATTTTGGCTATGGCGCCGAAGGTATGATTGGAGCCGTTACCAATCCTGCTCTGTCAGATTCCAGTGGGCACCAGGTATCGTTTGACCGTTACCGTAAATATTTTGTATCACTAGATGTTAATCTCACCAAAATCCCCACTAGCTCTGCTCCGCTGAGAGCCTTTTTGGGTGCGGTATCTTTTATTAAAGTACCATTTCCTACGCTTGAATATAGCCGTAAAAAATTCCGCTTTTACTGGTTATATTTCTAGGTATTTCATTACCTCTTTCTCATCCTCAAACCACGTTACTTCCTTGTCTTTCCTGAACCAGGTAAGTTGTCG
>Ga0206987_1163_pt1 | contig 11283 bp, 11 predicted proteins | sample Alteio_BWMinCont_11_FD_153281 | JGI IMG/M metagenome (GOLD analysis project Ga0206987, IMG submission 153281) | Enriched cells from forest soil in Barre Woods Harvard Forest LTER site, Petersham, Massachusetts, United States -... | ecosystem: Environmental > Terrestrial > Soil > Temperate forest >... | reverse complement strand
TCTCGAAGGTGTCGAAATCGGCGGTTGGATTATCGGCCGCGATCCCGGCGAGAAGCTGATCGTTCTCGTTGTCGGCGCTTTCGGTGTAGCGAACCTTCATGCGCCGCGATAGCGGGCGAATGTCTCTTCGACTTTGGCATCGGAAGCAAACCGGCCATGACGAACATCCTCTGCGCTGCGGGCCAATGCCTCCCGCTCTTCGTCGTCCAGATGATAAATGCCGGCCTGCTCGGCGCGCATTTCGAGCAATGAATTGAGAAACTCGGCTTGCGCGTCAGCAGGCAATTCGGAAACCTGCTCGATCAGCGCTTCAACCGTCTCGCGTGTGGTCATATGCTACAAGTGTAGCAGGGAACAATGGACGTGCAATGAGTACAGTTTAGAACACCACAGTTCAATGAAATGTCAAAACCCACTTTCTTGGCCTTGTTGAGCCATATTCTATATGTCGCACAATATTCTTTTCCCGACCTACTCGAATACTGACAATAATCTTTGGAATGGGTCGGTCTTCGGCCCATGGCTCCATCGCACCTGTATGGCGGGGTAATAGACGAGAATGGCGATCATAGCGATCCCATCCGATATCGCTACGGCGACGGTCAGAAGATCTATCCCTCAAGCCGCGAAGCGGTAGTGGGCGGTTGCGCATCGCAGCTTCCATCAGTTGCTTCTGCTCCCCCTCCGCGGTCATCTGTGCTCATGGCCTCAGTGTACCGCAGGTACCAACGCAGGACGCCACACCTGCGCATAGGCAGGTGGGTCAGGGATTTTGGACAGCCTTACCTGTCGATAGGGTGAGATGCTTGGGCTGGAGGCGATTGTTGGCGCGGAGAACGATGGCGCCGGTGGATTGAAAGCCCACATGTTGATTGACCGGGACCTATCCTTTTAGGTGATAAAATCGCGTGCTACCTGTAAAAAGCGAGGCACAGAAGTGCATTAATTTTAGCACCTGCCTCCTAAGCGCAGATGCGCACCCGTCGTGATATTAGGTCCACAGCCTCGGCGCGTATCCCGTCGCCGCTTCTAGCGATTTTGGTTTGCAATGATCGGTTGGGTGTGCTTCGCTGCTGTTCCCCCAGTCGGCGTGAGGCCGGAGATGTCTAAGTTCGCTATACCGCTCCTTGCCGGGGCATCGATGATGCTCTCAGCGTGCGGCGTCTTCACGCCCGAAATGAGGGAATTTTATGAGGGTGGTCAGGACAATCCGGACTTTGAGAATATCGTACTGAATAACGTGCGCTGTGAACTAGCCGGAGGAACGCACAAGGCATTGGAGTATCTCGATGCGCCCGGCCCGCATTCTTATCAAAGCGTAGACTGGATTCGCGGCCTCGGAGCCACTGTCAACCTTAAGTTTACGGTAAAGGAAACAGGGGAAGTGAATCCGACTGTCGCCCTAAAACCACCACCACCTTTTTCATTCGGGGGTGGCGTAGATGTTTCTGCCAGTGCTTCGCGTCACGAAGAGGTTGAATTTACTTATCCAATCAGCGATCTTCTTAAACAAATTCCTAGAAATGTTGATTGTGTAAATGAAAACGGGGCACTGATTCAAAGTAACTTGAAAATTAAAAATTTTATTTACGACAAATTGGTTCTTGCATCCGTACCTAACACTGTTCCAGGGGCGTATCATACTTTTAATTATCAACTCACTTTCGTCACGTCGTACGACGTGAGTGCCACACCAACATGGACATTCAAACATGTAACAGTCACGCCATCTAAATTGATTGATCTCTCTCGCATGAAGACAAGCGATCTGACGATTACGATAGGGCAGATCGCGGGAGGGGGGACCGGCACTTCACCGCCGACGCTAACCCCAGAGGCTTTGGCCGTGCACGCATCCAGTCTAATTGGTCAGGCGGTATCAACAGCGATCCAAAATCAACCGCGCTAAACTTCATCGAGAAAGGAGAGAATGTGATGGCAATGACGCTCAAGGAAGCATTGAGCAAGGGACATGAAGTCTCACTGACTGATGAAGAAATTAAGGCGACGCATGGTGACCCAATTGCGGTTAACCCTGATTGTAGTAGCATGGACGAAAATCAAGTATGCGCAGAATATAAATGCGTCGAAGGTTGGAAAATAATCAAATATTGCGATGCAGCAGGAGGATGCACTCGACAAGTTCGGGTGCCATGCTAATGCTCAAACATAATGTAGCTTCTGCTCCTCAATACCCTCTCCGAGGATGAGGCAGACAAGGGCGTCGATCGCTAGGGAGTGGCGGTGGGCGTACTAGCCGCCGGGATTGGGAGCGCGGGGGGTTGGATGAAGAGCCTGCGGGTTGAGGTCGAGGTGTTCCCTTTCCCATCGGTGACGACATAGTCGATCGTGTCGGTGGCGGCGGTAGTCGTATCGATCTGGATCGGCGACGTGGGGACGCCGTTGAGGTAGGTCGCGATGCCGAGGTTGAGGTCCGCCGGTGGACCGGTGATGGTTGCGCCGAGATCGTTGTAGGTGACGCCGACCTGGATGACGGCCGGGTTGTCGCCGTTGATCTGGATAACCGGTGGCGTATCGAGCGTGGAGGTCGCTGGCGCGTTGGCGCCACCGCTTGCACTCCCCTGCCCCGAAGACGCGGCCGCGCTCGCGAGCACCGCGGCGAGCTGTTCGCCGGTGATGCACACCGGCGTGCCGTCGGATTTATCGATGCAGAGCTGGCGGGTGGCATAGAGGTTCTTGGCAAAGAGGTCGCCAATGCCGTTAGAAGCATCGGCTAGCCAGGCAACGAGCGCTTCTTTGAAGGCGCCCGAAATTGAAGCGATTTCCTGGATCGATCTAACGATAATCGGGATGAACTCCGTGTAGGTGAGGCCGAGTGTGTGGTTGGCATCATCGCCGACGTTGACGGTCTCGGGGAATATGGGCTGTACCTCTTGGGCGATGAAGCCAAGCTGAGTCCCCTGCTGGGGCTGGGCCGTCCAGGTGAAGGAGACCGCTCGAAGTTTGAGGAGGTCGGTGAGGCCGTAGTTTAGATCGGTCACGTTCGATTTGAGGCGGGCATCCGAAGTCTGGATGGTGCCGTTGGCGGCAAACACCGAGGACCATCTATAGGTCGCGTTACCGAGAGACGACGTGTTGTCCGCGTTCGGCGTGATGACCCCGTTGACCTGAAGCGCGGTCGTCGGCGAGGTGGTGCCGATGCCAACGTTGCCTGTGGCCTGAACAACCGAAAGCACGTAGTTCGAAGTTCCTGCTGAATAAACTCCTAGGTCGTTTGATGCATTCATAAGATCGAAATACCATTTCCTTGTGCCGCTTCGGTCAAATAATAACTCTGTCGCCGCACCAGCGTTTGTAGTGTTTAGCGTAAACTGTCCATCGGTTTGATTAAACTGCGTCGGACCAGTTGCCGTAATACCGCCAACGGTCAAGCCTCCGCTGATCGTTCCACCTTCGTTAAACGTAAATGAACCATTACTAAACGAACCTATTTGTGCGCCCCCGCCGGGGAGTGCCCAAGTCAGGGAGTTAAAGTCTTGTTCTTCTGAAATATTATCATTCGCTGGCCTGTATGCGTACGCAAAGGGTCGAAACCCCGTCCCGGTCGGCGAGAATATCTCAAAATACGTCTCTTGCTGCGCCGTAGGAGCGCTCACTGGATTGTAATATGACTCAAACACCAAACCAGAGGCGTGATCCGAAGTATTTTGGCGCCCAGCGCAACCTCCAAAGTTATAGCCAAAGACAATAAATTGGTCTGTTCGTCCGCCCGCTCCCGTTCCTGGATTTGAAGCGCCGCATTCTCCCATGTAAAAGGAACTGTTGAGATTATCTGCGGAAGTTATAGTCAATGGAGTTATTGGTGATCCAATAGATGTTGGATTTATGTTCGTTAGTGACAGCCCCGTAACCCCGGTCGTCACAGACCCCGCCGGGATGTTAGTCGAGCCGAGCGTTATTGGAAAACCGCTGCTGCCACTGCCGCCAACACAAGTGCCGTTGATTGCAAAGCATCCGCCAGCAAGGTTGATGCCGCCAGTCGAATAGTACGTCGAAGTCGCGGTCGTCCAGTTCGCCACACCTTGTACCGAAAGAATGGTGCCTGGCGTCGTTGTGCCGATGCCGACCTTCCCGGCGAAGTAGCCCGCGCCGGTCACGGCTAGGTTTGTGCTTGTCGCGTTGGTAGCGACAAGGTTAGTCGTCGTCGCGTTCGTCGCGGTGAGACCAACGATGTTGGCGATCGAGGTGTTGAGCGTGCCGATGATAGCGCTTGTGAAATTGGCGAATGTGGAAAAGAGGTTGGTGCTCGTCGCGTTGCTAAAGAGCGCGTTCGTCGAGAAGAGGTTGGTGCTGCTGGCGTTCGTGCTGGACGCGGCAGAGAGCGAGATCGAGCCGCCGCTAAAGGAGCCAGAGACGGCAAGGTTGCCGGTGATCGTCCCGCCGGCGACCGGTAGGTATGTCGCGGAGAGATCGGGGATCTCCGCAAGGGTGAGCCCCGAGATGCCATTCACCGAAACATTGTTAAGAGTGGCGCCGGATAGCTGGTCGATACGTTGGCTGGGCGCAAACGCCGCCACCGTAATCGGCGCGTTCGGACCGGAGAGGGCTGGCGCGCTCACAACTGCCGCGATCTCCAGTTGAAGCTTGGCGTCGAGCGCTGCGGTCGATGATGCGAGGTCGGAGAGCGTCGCGTATGGAAGGTGCCGGTCGGCTAGCTGTGCGGGCGATGCGACATTGTGGGTATCGCCTGGCGAGGCCGGTGAAATCGTGTTGCCGGTATTGGCGGAATTGCCGGTGGTTGGAGCGGTTTGCGCTGTGACTGCCGCGCTTGCGGCGAGTTGCGCCGAGCGCGTATGCGTGGGTTGAGCAACGAACGTCGGTGCGGTGGCGACAGATGGGTGGTGAAAGCCAAACGTTGCTGCCAGCAGCGCGAGAATGCCTGCGATAAAGAATTTGAGCATGAAGGCGGCGGCGATCGCGCGCCGTGCTCTACAGTATACGGGAGGGCCAGGGACGTTTTGCGGGTGCCTGGGGATATTGGGGCGGTTGAGTTGAGCAGAACGGGGCGGGACTGTCAGGAATTTCGTGCGGAGGTTGGGCATGATGGGAACAAAGGAGCCGCCCCATGCCGAGACGCAAAGAGCCTCGTATTCCTGACGCCATTCTCGACCAGCTGCTGGCTGGTGCCGACGCGAAGACTGCATTCGACCCGAACGGCCTGCTCGATGATCTGAAGAAGGCGCTGGCCGAGCGGGTTCTGAACGCCGAGATGGATCATCATCTTGCCGGCGAAGAGCCCGATAACCGGCGCAACGGCTACGGCAGAAAGACCGTGGTGACCGATACCGGACTGATCGAGCTGGAGGTTCCGCGCGACCGCCAGGCGAGCTTCGACCCGCAGCTGATCGCCAAGTACCAGCGCCGCTTTCCAGGGTTCGACGACAAGATCATTTCGATGTACGCCCGCGGCATGAGCACCCGGGAGATCGTCGGCCATCTGCGCGATCTCTACGGCATCGAGGTCTCCCCCGACCTGATCAGCGCGGTGACCGATGCGGTGCTGGAGGAGGTCGCCGCCTGGCAGGCGCGCCCGCTGGAGGCGACCTATCCCTTGGTCTTCTTCGATGCCTTGCGGGTGAAGATCCGCGACGAAGGACTGGTCCGCAACAAGGCGGTTCATATCGCGCTCGGCGTGCGCGCCGACGGTACCAAGGAGATCCTGGGCCTGTGGCTCGAGCAGAACGAGGGCGCCAAGTTCTGGCTGCGGGTGATGAACGAGCTGAAGAACCGCGGCGTCGAGGATGTGCTGGTCGCCGTCGTCGACGGCCTGAAGGGCTTTCCGGATGCGATCACCGCCGTGTTCCCGCAGGCGACGGTTCAGACTTGCATCGTCCACCTGCTGCGCCACAGCCTGGATTTCGTCTCCTGGAAGGACCGCAAACCCGTGGCGGCGGCGCTCAAGGACATCTACCGGGCGGTCGACGCTGCCGCCGGTGAAGCCGCACTCTCTGCCTTCGAGGATGGCCCCTGGGGCAAGAAATACCCGGCGATCGGCCAGAGCTGGCGGCGCGCCTGGGGCGAGGTCACCCCGTTCTATGCCTTCCCCGGCGACGTACGACGGATTTTGTATACGACGAATGCCATCGAGGCGCTGAACTCCAAGCTCCGCCGGGCGGTCAGGGCCAGGGGCCATTTCCCCAGCGACGAGGCCGCGACAAAGCTGCTCTTCCTGGTCTTGAACCGTTCCGAGAAGGAGTGGATCATGCCGCCGCGCGAGTGGTGCATGGCCAAGGCCCAATTCGCCGTTCTCTTCGGTGAACGGTTTACGCGAGCGATGGCCTGATCATGTTCAACCGCCCAGCCGCGCACGAAATTCCTGACAGTCCCTAAAAATGGTCGCAAGTTATTGGTGGATATGATTCAATCTGCCCGTGACATCGTCCACCGCGACCCTTCCTGACGATCCCAGCCTGCTCAAGGCGATGCTGCTGGCGGAGCGGGCCGAAAGCGAGCGGCTGCGCCAGATTATCAGGGAACTCCAGCGTCACCGCTTTGGACGCCGGGCCGAGAGCTTGCCACAGGAGCAGCTCCAGTTTGCGCTCGAGGAAGCCGAGCAGATCGAGGCGGCCGGCCTCGCCAAGACCGAGAGCCCCGTCGAGCGCAAGACCCGTGCGGCCAAACGCCGGGCGAACCGCGGTGCGCTGCCAACCCATCTGCCACGGATCGAGACGGTGATCGACGTGGCGAGCACGACCTGTCCCGGCTGCTTCGGCACGTTGCACCGGATCGGCGAGGACGTCTCCGAGCGCCTCGATATCGTGCCGGCTCAGTTCCGCGTGCTGGTCGTGCGCCGGCCCAAGTATGCCTGTCGGACCTGCGAGGATGTGGTGTTGCAAGCACCGGCGGCGGCGCGGCTGATCGAAGGTGGTCTACCCACCGAGGCGACGATCGCCCAGGTGCTGGTGTCCAAGTATGCCGACCATCTTCCGCTTTATCGCCAGGCTCAAATTTACGCTCGGCAGGGCGTGAACCTGGATCGTTCGACCTTGGCCGACTGGGTCGGGCGAGCGGCCTTCCTGCTGCGCCCCGTCCACCAACGGCTATTGGACAAGTTAAAGGCCTCGTCGAAGCTGTTCGCCGACGAGACCACCGCGCCGGTACTCGACCCTGGCCGGGGTAGGACGAAGACCGGCCAGCTCTTTGCTTACGTCCGGGACGATCGACCTTGGGTCGGCAGCGATCCGCCCGGGGTCGCCTATGTCTATGCGCCGGACCGCAAGGCCGCGCAGCCGATCGCCCACCTCGCCGGCTTCCGCGGCATCCTCCAGGTAGACGGCTATGCTGGATACAAGGTACTGGCCGATCGGAGCGAGGTACGTCTCGCTTTCTGCTGGAGTCATGTCCGCCGCCACTTTTACGAACTTGCGCAGGGCGGCCCGGCGCCGATCGCCTCCGAGGCATTGGTACGCATCGCCGCGCTCTACCGGATCGAGGCCGACATCCGCGGTCGTTCCGCCGAGGAGCGCCTTGCCGTTCGCCAGGAGCGCACTCGCCCGTTGGTCGACACACTGCAGCCTTGGCTGCGCGAGAAGCTGTCGCTGATCAGCCAGAAAACCAAACTCGCCGAGGCGATCCGCTATGCGCTGTCCCGCTGGGCCGGCCTGTGCTTATTCCTCGAAGACGGCCGAGTCGAAATCGACAACAACGCCGTTGAGCGCGCCATCCGCCCGCTCGCGCTCACCCGCAAGAACGCGCTCTTCGCCGGTTCGGACGGTGGTGCCGAGCACTGGGCGGTGATCGCCTCGCTGATCGAAACTTGCAAGCTCCGCGACGTCGAGCCGCACGGCTACCTCGCCGACGTCATCACCCGCATCGTCAACGACCATCCCCAGAGCCGCCTCGACGAACTCCTGCCCTGGGCTTATCCCACGACGCCGAAACTCAGGGCCGTGGCCTGAGGACAACGCTTACCCCTGCCGAGTCTATCGGTCCCGTTGGCGTCCCCGCCCGACTCCGAGCGTGTTCCCAAGGTCTCACGCGGTAGCGGGAGAGCGCAGGGCAAAGCGGGCGGCAGCGTGTCCCCAGGCACGCTGCCGGCGGCTGAAGTCGGCGCCATGCCCACATGGCACCGAAATTCGCTCGGAGTCGGGCGGGTAGCCCGACGCGCGCGACTTGTCATTAAGCCAAATGAGAACCCGCTACCCCGCCTTACCCTAAAGGCGGGGCATAAGGAGGGGTTGCCCACAAACCCGACCACCGCTTGCGGCGCTCCCAAGCGCCGGCTGTTGCGCCGTCCTTTTTTAATAGATGCATCCGAATACTGAGTATTATTTAACTGGGTATTCTTATCTGAGTATATATATAGAACACTTCGACCGGCCGATGACTAGATTACGGCTAGTCGATATCCTGATATCGGCGGGCCGATATCAGGATATTCGTGGTCGTGGCTTCCTTGATGCTTTCTGCACCACGTATCCGAGCTTATACAGGTTGGTTCTGCCCTGTCCTCGGCGAGTGATCTCGATGAGCTTCGCCGTCTGCAATTCCTTGATGAACTCGCTGACCCGCGACTGGCTCATACCCATATCGGCCGCCAATCGCTCTTGGCCGGGAAAGCAATAATCGTTGTGCCATGTGTAGTGCAGGAACATCGAGTATGTGACTTTGGCGCCGAGGCTCAGCTCGGCGTTCTTGAGGATGAAATTCGGTACCTGCGTAAAGCCGCCACGGACGATAGGATCGTTGGTCGCCAACTCGATGTTGCGCTCACGTAAAATGTCGCTGATGTGCCGGCCTTGGCTGTGTTCCACGCGCTCATTGTAGCGCGCTTAGGAATGCGGCTCGGAGTTATCCCCTGTTGATCCGCCACGCCCGAGCAGCGGCGTCAGCATCTTTTGCAAGCCGGCGATCAGGTGGTTGGTCTCGCGAGCGCGCTCGGTGAGGTCTTTGATCTGGTCATCTTTGACGGCGATCTGACCGCGCAGGAATTCGTTCTCCCCTTCCAAGCGTGTGGTATAGCGCGACACGGCCTCGCTTTCGGCCGCGGTCTGCCGCGGCTCGTCGCGGCCTGTCGCCGTTTGTCGCGGTTCCTTGGGAGCCAGCGTTTCCTCATCGTGCATCGTCGCGGCCGGCCGCGACGAGCCGCGGCCGGCCGTGGTCTGTCGCACCTCCTCGATGTAGGCGATGTGTTTCAAGACTGAGGGGGGTGTGATCAGGTACTTTTCGCCGTAGGCGGTCTCGACGCGGTGGCTGTCGAGATGGCCTTTGGCACAGTAGCGCTGGATCGTGCGGAGCGTGCGGGGGAGACCTGCGCGTTCGTACAGCGCGGCGGTTTCCTCGATCGATAGGGAATATTCGGTGTCGGGGCTTGCCGCGGCGTGTCGCGGCTGGTCGTCGGTCATTACCGTTGATGATAACGCGGCTCGTCGCACCTCTCGCCGGTTATCCCCAACCACTCCGATCGCATCCCGATCGACCGCTCTCGGACTGATTGTGTTGAAAAAGTACGGCGTTGCCTGCGGCCTGTGGCGGTGATTCAATCTGCTGCGGGGGATTGGGGTGCGGCCGATGATGGGGGAACGTCGGATCGGGCAGGAAGCCCTATTTTACGAATTTTCGCTTGAACGACATGTGCCGGAGAGGCACCTGCTGCGATCGATCGAGCGGTTTGTCGAACTCGACGGGCTGAGGCGCGAACTGGCGCCGTTTTACAGCGAGGTGGGACGGGCTTCGATCGATCCGGAGCTGATGATCCGAATGCTGATCGTGGGCTACTGCTTCGGCATCCGCTCGGAACGGCGGTTGTGCGAAGAGGTTCAGTTGAACCTCTCGCTTCCGTCGATGGCCACGTCAAGTCATGCCCCTTAACCGACGGAAACCGGCTCAGGTGGGTGGAACCGGCCTTCCCGATCTATGTCGCTGTTGACGCTCTGACGCCAGGGTGCGGCCGTTCGCGCGCGACAATCACCGTGACGGTTCGCTGGTCTTGCTACCCTTTGCCTGACTCTTAGCGGTGCGCGGCGCGCGCTCCGGATGATTTTTTGCCGCATGGCTCTCCGGCTTCTGGGCCGGCGGTTCCCATCCTTGGAGTTCGTAAACCTCGCCCCCTGCCAACTTAAGCAACATCATCTCTCTTTCTCTCCTGAACGGCCTCTCGTTATAAGGACTCTTGCGTGATCATTTCAAGAACCGGCCCAGCCAGCTGCGAGGCTACGGCTCCCAGAAGTGTACCTGAAGAGTCGTCTCCCGGTCCTCCGGACGTTCTCAATCTCTCCATATTACCATCCTGGTCGACGGAGCTCAAAGCAGCCACCAAGCAGGGTATCGAGGGGTCAAGGAGCAGCTCATTTCTGTGATCGAAATTGCTGGGCAGGGGCAGTGGCACACAAAGCACGAATCGCTCATCCCGCGCCCCTGGAAACGCCCGATATATGCCCGCCGTTCCCCGATCCATCGCGTCCACAAACACGGGACGACGGCGGCGCATCACCCAGCCGGCGACTCCTACTCCCCATGGAAACTCAATTTTTTGGCTGGGACCATCCTTGATGGTCGTGCATACCATTCGCGTGACAGCACGGCCTTCGTCAAACACGATGAGAGAAAGATCGACGGTCTTTGGTTGGTTCCTGCGCCAGCCTAGGTGCGTCCGACAGATGGTGTCCCTGATTGATGCTAGGCGCGTGTCCAGACGCTCCCGCTGGCGCGTTCTCAAATTCAGCAATCCGCGAACTTGTTCCTTAGCCCGGGCAGCCTCCGCAAATTGCGAAGCAGGCGGCGGAGGCAGCTTCCAAGTGAGGACGTAGTGGAACTTTGGTACTGCACGTTCAACGTTCAGGATCGCGCACCCTTTGCGCTTGTCATAGAAGAATCCTGGAGCCACGCGTGCAGTTTCTGCAAGATCCTCCGGCCAGGAGGATATCGGGAGACTTATGTCGGTCGGCAGATGCGCAACAATCCGAGGCGTATCAGGTGGCGAGTAGCCATGCGGGAAGAAGACAGCGAGGCGAAGCCGCCGGGCAGGGTAGCGGGCGCGGATAGCCGTCTGCTCGAATCCGGCATGACCGCGTAGGGTCGCATCAAGTGTCGTCATCGCAAACGAATTTATCAATCGACTCTCGACCGTGAAACCTTCGTGAATTGTACTCCGGGTCGCGGGGGGACTTAAGACGAGCTCCCCGCTAAGATTCACGGACGGATCCGGCAACTCGGTTATTTCCCGCGACCATTCTTGTTGCTCATCCCTGATCCTATCCAAAACACAGGTTCCCAGTTCGGGCATTGCTAGGAAAGAATACGGAAGTGTCCGTATTTCTCCTT
>Ga0206987_1185_pt1 | contig 11356 bp, 20 predicted proteins | sample Alteio_BWMinCont_11_FD_153281 | JGI IMG/M metagenome (GOLD analysis project Ga0206987, IMG submission 153281) | Enriched cells from forest soil in Barre Woods Harvard Forest LTER site, Petersham, Massachusetts, United States -... | ecosystem: Environmental > Terrestrial > Soil > Temperate forest >... | reverse complement strand
TAATGACCCACACTGGTCGTTCCCGTCTGGACCCCCATCCCAGCTGAAGAGGAAAAAGACAGCCAATAGGTCCCGGCGGAAAGAACAGAGGTCCCCCCCGACAAGGGCACCTCGTTCCAACCGGCGACCGGCGTGAAGGTGTTGCCGGTTAGGAGCGATCCTGGTTTGTTCCCACCATCGGTATAAAGAGCCACACCGCCCGTTCCGCCTTGTGGGTTGAAAACATAGACTTGGAAATCAGTGACCGTCACCGCGCTGGCGAGGGTGATGGCATCGGAATCGATGTAACCGGTACCTTGAGTGCCGTTGCTCCCGCTGTTATTGGTGTAACCCACTGGTGCCGGACAACCGCCACCGGGATCTCCATAAAGTTGCACGGCGAATCCATATCGCTGGAGGATGGTACAACCGCCAGTTGGAGTGAACTCTTTGAGGCCGATCGCCGGCCCGGAGAGACCGCCATAATTGCCGAGAACACCCTCCCAAAATTGTCCGACGCCCATAGTACTGACTACTTGGAGGTCGATATCGTCGCCAAAAGTAATGGCGGGATTCCCGGGAAAGGTGAAGGTAACCGGCAGATTGTGGGTATCATTGCCGTCGAAGGTATAAGTTCCGCTAGTGCCGGTGGCGAGCAAATTGCCGAAGCAATTGTCAAAGACCTCTAATTGGAAGGACCCGTTTTCGGCGGTGGAGTCCGAAAGCCATAGAACCACTTGGCTGATGGTGGATCCGGGATAGGCCATGATGTTCAACTTGTAGGAGATCTGATCTCCCCCCGAGGTCGATAAGGGATAATTGATCAAAAGACCGGGGGTTTGAGCTTGGGCCGAAGCGAAAGTAAAAAAAGTAAGGACAAAAAAGGCTGTTAGGAACAACAGCCTCTTGCATGAAAAACATGAATTTTGGGGGAGGAGAATCAAATGATTGCCAATCGTTTTTTGAATTGAGCTATCGTTTTGGTAGGCAAACCATTCGACTCGGATGTGCCTCCCTCATGGCGGGCCAGGGGAGCGATTCAAATGACAAAGCCCGGCGGGCAGGCCAGGCCAGAAAAGATAAATTCGAGGCTAATTTTATCGCTTAAAGGATGAAGTCACAAGGAGGTTTAACGTCTGAAACCATTGAAAACGAAGGGAAAAATGGAAGTTCCTGATCGACAAGGCTGTATCCGTGGACGGGTTTGTTTCTGTCAATGTTGGGGTAGGATTTTGGATTTAAGACGCCGTTGAGATTGAGGCATTTGTCGGTGTTACCATCGGCATTTTTTTGAAAGCGGAACTATTTATTCATCTGTTTTCTTTCTTGAAAGGCTTTTCGTAGTTCCTGGGCGACCGCCGGGTTTTTCATCAAAATTTTCTCAAAATCAATCCGGTTGAGGACAAAAAGAGCCGTATCCTCCTCGGCCGCCACTGTCGCGCTGCGCGGATCATGAGAAATAAGGGCCATCTCCCCAAAAAACTGGTCGGGGAAAAGCTCGGCTACTTTTGTTTTGGAAAAAGTCTTCTTCACCCAAACCGAGACCCGGCCTGACGCGATCAAGTAAAAGGAAAGTCCTGGGTCTCCCTGTTTGATGATCGTTGCCCCTTTAGGGGCTTTTTGGCTGCGCATATGGCCTATCAACTCATCCAGCTCATGCATTTTAAGGGACTGGAAAAAATAGGTCTTTTTGAGTATTTCCCGCAGGCGGCTGATGTTAAAAGAGGCGTCGGCCATGTTTCACTCCTTGTACCTGGAAAGTCTTTTGAACTACCTACCGCGGCAAAAAAGGCAAAGGAATCTATCGGCTTGAATATCCCGAAATCTTATTTCAACACAATCACTTGCTTCACCATGTGCCCTGAGGGTTGGACGATCACCACAAAGTAAACGGCATTTCCGCACATTTCCCCGAATCGGTTCTTCCCGTCCCAAGTGACCCTATAGTTCCCCGCGTTCTGGTACAAGTCCATGAGTTTGACCACCTCTTCCCCTGCGATATTGAAGATCATCACCTTCACTTGTCCCGCCGTGTCTACCCTCACGTCCATTCCCAAAGGCTGTTTGGTCGGGTCAAAGAAGTTCTGGTCCAAGTAAAGCGGAGCGTTGGGTGTGGGCGTGGATGTCACTGATCCTGTAGGCGTCGGCGTCGAGGTAATCGTCGGTGTAAACGTAATCGTCGGCGTGAGAGTCGGTGTGGGTGTGTAGGAAGGCGTGAAGGTGTTGGTGGATGTAAAAGTGATGGTATTGGTAAAGGTGGTTGTTGCCGTACTGGTCGGGGTGTTGGTGGGTGAATTGGTAGCCGTATTGACCGGGCTGTTGGTGGGGGTTGTCGTTGGTGAATTGGTGACCGTGGCTGTCAGGGTGGGCGTAGGGCTGTTCGTTGGCGTATTGGGAGGTGTATTAGTGGGTGAGTTAGTCGCTGTGTTAGTAGGCGTATTTGTGGGCGTAGTGGTAGCCGTGGAAGTCGGGGTCGGTGTGATGGTGGGGGTGTAAGTGAACGTCGCCGTCAAGGTAAAGGTGGGGGTATAGGACGGGGTATTGGTGAAGCTGGACGTACTGGTATAGACCGGCGTGGGCGAATAGGTTCCGGTGGGTGTGTTAGTGGGTTGGGGCGTGTAGGTATTGGTTCCCACCGGCAAGGTGGGGGTAAAGGTCGGGGTGTAAGTGGGTGTATATGTCAGTGTAGGCGTGTAGGTATAGGTATTGGTGGCGGTATAGGTAGCCGTGTAGGTATAGGTCACCGTGAAAATGGAAGTGGGCGTGTAGGTCAAAGTTGGGACAGGGGTAAAGGTGTTAGTTCCAGCCGGCAGGGTGGAAGTTAAGGTCACCGTCAGGGTGGGAGTCAGGGTAATGGTGGGCGTATAGGTCGCCGTGGGAGTGTAGGTAAAGGTCGTTGTATAGCTGGGGGTGTTGGAATAAGTGAAGGTAGGCGTGTAAGTGGAGGTATTGACGGGAGTATTGGTAATAGTCAGGGTAGGCGTGGTGGTTGGAGAATTCGTGGATGTACCCGTGGGAGTGCTTGAGGGCGTAGCCGTTGACGTATTAGTCGGGGTATTCGCAGGGGTTACGCTAGGGCTATTCGTGGGCGAGTTAGTAGTGGTGGGTGTAGGACTATTCGTGGGTGTAGACGTAGGCGAGTTAGTGGGTGTCATTGTTGGGCTATTGGTTGGTGTACGTGTCGGCGAATTGGTAGGTGTCAGGGTAGGACTATTGGTCGGTGTGGTTGTTGGTGAGTTGGTGGGAGTATTTGTAGGGCTGTTGGTAGGTGTGGGCGATGGCGAATTGGTTGGAGTGGGCGTTGGGCTGTTGGTCGGCGTGGCTGTTGGTGAATTCGTGGGAGTTGGGGTTGGAGTGCCCGTAGGAGTACTCGACGGCGTAGCCGTCGACGTATTGGTTGGGGTCAGAGTAGGCGAATTTGTAAGTGTTTGAGTTGGGCTATTGGTGGGAGTAAGCGTCGGCGAGTTAGTCGGAGTATTGGTTGGCGTAGTTGTGGGCGAGTTAGTAGGTGTTACGGTTGGGGTATTCGTAGGTGTGGTTGTAGACGAATTAGTAGGTGTATTGGTTGGGGTTGTAGTCGGAGTATTCGTCGGAGTCACCGTGGGCGAGTTGGTGGGCGTATTAGTCGGTGAATTGGTTGGCGTATAGGTGGGGCTTATGGTTGGCGTATTGCTTGGGGTATTGGTGATCAAAGGAGTGTTAGTTGGCGTAGGGGTTATTGTCGGCGTGGAAGTTGGAGTGTTGGAAGGAGTGGTTGTGGATGAGTTGGCAGGAGTAGAAGTCGGACTATTCGTGGGTGTATTGGCAGGGCTGTTAGTCGGAGTAATCGTGGGCGAATTAGAAGGTGTAACCGTACCCGTGTTGGTGGGACTGTTCGTCGGGGTTGAAGTTGAGCTATTCGTTGGGGTAGCTGTAGGTGAATTAGTAGGCGTTTGAGTCGGGCTATTAGTGGGCGTGGTCGTGGGCGAACTGGTTGGGGTAACCGTGCCCGTGTTTGTAGGAGTATTCGTAGGCGTGTTTGTCGGACTGTTAGTGGGACTATTCGTTGGCGTAAGTGTAGGTGAGTTGGTAGGTGTCAAAGTAGGACTGCTGGTCGCGGTAGGTGTAGATGAGTTGGTAGGCGTTTGAGTTGGGCTATTGGTGGGCGTCGTTGTGGGCGAATTAGTTGGCGTATTGCTTGGCGTTGTGGTCGGAGTATTCGTCGGAGACGCCGTCGGACTGTTCGTGGGTGTATTAGTCGGCGAATTAGTTGAACTATTCGTCGGGCTGTTGGTGGGTGTAATGGTTGGTGAATTGGTAGATGAGTTTGTCGGTGTGAGCGTAGGAGTATTCGTCGGGCTGTTCGTGGGGCTATTGGTCGGAGTACTCGATGGCGAAGCCGTCGATGTATTCGTTGGAGTCACTGTGGGCGAGTTGGTGGGGGTATTCGTTGGTGAATTGGTTGGACTATTCGTGGGGCTGACCGTCGGTGAATTAGTCGAAGAATTCGTGGGTGTCAAAGTAGGTGTGTTAGTCGGTGTATTTGTGGGCGTATTGGAAGGTGTATTGGTGGATGTATTCGTGGGCTGGGGCGTAGCGGTGAGGGCCGAGGCGTGGAAGTATTGGTCGGGCTATTGGTGGGTGTGTTCGTAGGTGAATTCGTCGTCGTGATGGTGGATGTGTTCGTCGGCGTTAAAGTGGGTGAATTAGTGGCTGTGGGAGTGGGGCTATTGCTAGGCGTATTAGTTGGTGTATTCGTCGGTGTATTGGTTGGAGTGATCGAGGGTGTATTCGTTGGCGAGTTAGTAGGCGTGGTTGTTGGCGTATTGGTCGGCGCCAGTCCCGAGCAAAGGTACCAAACGTCGTTATAGGCCGCGCTGTCCGAGCCACCTGTTACCCATATCTTGTTGTTGAAAACAAACCCGGCCATGCTGTCCCGGGCGTTGAACTGGGCGGCATTGCTCTCCTCCAACCAATTGACTCCGTCAGAGGAGGACCAAACATCGTTCATTTCAACCGTGGTGGTACTGGTGCCCGCAATCACATACATCCTGCCCCCATAAACCACGCAAGTTGCGTTTGACCGGGCAGGAAACGCTGCGCTCGCTGTTGCTTGAGTCCAAGTCACTCCATCGGGAGACGACCAAACATCGTTGTAATCGCCTCCATTATTTCCTCCAATGACCCAAAGCAGATTGTTGAACGCCAGGCAACCAAAATCCGAGCGCGGGCCGAAAGCAGCATTCGAATTTACCTGGATCCAAGTCACCCCATCCGGAGACGACCAAACATCCTTGAAATGGGAACTTAAATCCGTGCCACCGATGACCCAAATTTTGTTGTTGAACACAACCGCGCCATGTTCGGAACGAACTCCAAACGGGGCTGACGATGTTCTTAAGGTGAAACTTGTCCCATCCGTCGACGAATAAATATCGGATAGGCAAACCGTATTGTTTTGCCCGCCCAAAACCCATATTTGGTTGGCGAAACTGACCGCCGCGCTCAGGGTCCGAACCGGGAAAGCCGCGGCGTTTGTTTGGCTCCAGGCAACTCCGTCCGAAGAGGACCAGACATCCTGGTAAAAAGTGCTTCCTGGAAGATCATTTCCGTCCATGACAAACATTTGGTTGTTAAAGACAACTCCGGAAGGTCCGTTTCTCGGGGCAAAAGCGGCGCTCGCCGTGGCCAGGCAGAAGTTCTGGACCGGCGTGATGGTCGAGGTAGGGGTATTGGTGGGAATACAGGTTGGCGCCGGCGTCACCGTTCCACCCAAAGGTGAATACCAAACATCGCCAAAATTGCCGTTAATATCCTGGCCAGTCATTACCCACATTTGATTGTTAAAAACACTGCCCGTGAGGTTCCATCTTTGGCCGAATTCAGCGGTCGAAGTTGCCTCGGTCCAATTCACACCATCTGGCGAGGACCAAACCTCGGAAGTAATGGCTCCTCCTGTGTATCCCGCAATTACCCACATTTTACCGCCGTAAACCTGAAGGGAATAATCTTGTTTACCACCTGAAGAGAGAGCGGCGGCCGTCGTTTGGGTCCAACTCACCCCGTCTCCTGAATACCAAACGTCGTTCACTTCACTTGCGCCATCCGAGCCGCCCACGATCCACATTTTTGGCCCCGTTCCGGCGTCAAAAACACAGGCTTCCCCGGAGCTGCGGGGCGTAAAGCCCGCCGCCGCAGTTGTCTGGGTCCAAGTGGTACCATCGGTCGAGGACCAAACGTCGTTAAAGTAGGTCCCGCCTTGGCCGCCTATCATCCACATCTTCCCGTTGTAGACGGTAAAATATTGCGCTTTCCGTATCCCCCAAGCCGCCGAAGCCGTGGCCTGGGTCCAAGTCATGCCATCCGTCGAGGACCAAACGTCCGCATAGTCTGTCGCGTTGTTAAACCCGCCGATGACCCACATTTTTCCGTTATAAACAACCAAACCATTGTTTGCCCGCGGCGTGAACGCGGCGGAATTGGTTACCTGTGTCCAATTCATCCCATCGGTGGAGTTCCAAACATCGTTGTAATAAGTTCCATTGATTGCGGTAGTACCACCGATCAACCAAAACTTGCCGTTATAAGCGGTTGAGGACGACCATATTCTGTGGCCAAAGGGTGCTGTGCAGTTCGCCAAGGTCCAATTTATACCCGGGTTCGGCAGGACCGTCTGGGTGGGCGTGTTAGTGATAGTCGGGGTATTGGTGGGAGTGCTAGTTGGAGTAGTCGTGGGAGTAATGGTCGCCGAATTCGTGAGCGTTGCGGTAGGAGTAACTGTTGGACTGTTGGTCGGACTGTTAGTGGGTGAAATAGTAGGTGAATTCGTCGGGGTAGGCGTAGGTGTGTTTGTGGGACTGTTGGTCGCCGTGTTCGTGGCGGTGGCCGTTGGGGGTACGCAGCCCTGCGGCAAGCAGGAAGGTAGAACGCCCGTATTGGGGTCCTGGGTCAAGGCGCTGGTCCACTCGGAAACCAGGGTTCCTTTATAGAAGAGAGCGTAATGGGGGTCGTCCTGGAAAACCAAGCCCGGCCAGCTTACGGTGGTCGCGCAGCCGCCAGGCTGGCCCGCCGGCATCTGGCTGTAATCATCCGTGGACGTGCTGAAACTCGAGAAATCGCACCTGTGGATTGTGAATTGGCTATCCACCCATTTTCCGCCGTTGGCTGGGATGGTTGCGGCCCCACTTCCAAAAAAGCTTCCTTGCCAGTTCGCCTGACGGTTGGCCGGCACTGTGCAAGGCCCAACAGTCAGGGTGTTAACCGAGGCTCCGCTAGCGGCCCCAACATAAGCATTAACTCCATCATATATTTGGCCTGAGGTGTTGACGGCCGCGCAAATTCCAGTGGATGGGTTATCGTTAATCCAAAGGCGGATCTCAAGGTCGGAAATATTGACGGCGGAAGTATCGTAATTAAATACCTGGAAGGTCCAATCCCATTGATTGGCCGAGCAGTTGGTCTGCCGGACTTTCAAATCCAGCTTCGGGGTGGTTCCGCAGACGCCGGGGGTGTAGGTGGGGGTCGGACTGTTGGAAGGCGTGCTGGTTGGGCTGTTGGTCGGAGTGCTGACCGGGGTATTGGTGGGTGTATTGGTTGGGCTGTTGGTAGGGGAATTGGTGGGCGTAACCGTCGGCAAGGGTGTAGGAGTACGGCAGGAAATGATACAGGAAGGTTCTGTACCCGAAAGGGTGTCTTGGTGGGTCGCGTCCGACCACTCCTGAACCTTCGAGCCTTGGTAATAAAGACTGTAATAAGGATCGCTTCCGTAAGTCACCGGCCAGTTCTGGGCCAAACAGGAGCCCTGCCAGGCCGGCATCTGGCTGAAATCATCCGTCGCGTTATCAAAAGGCTGGGCGTCGCAACGGACGATTTGGAGCTTACCATCTACCCACTTCCCGCCCGGCGGGATGGATTGGGTGCTGGTGGTCCCTAAGAACCGGACCTCCCAATTAGCCTGCCTATTGGCGGGGACGGTGCAGGGTATGGCGAGGGCGGAAGATTGGGCGGAAGTTCCCAAAACATTGGTGATAAAGCCGTTTGAGCCGTCATAAAGGGTGCCTTGGGCCACCACGCTAGGGCACATGGACCCGGTGTCGTTGATCCACATCTTGACGGTCAGGTCGGAAAGGGTTACCGGGACCGAGTCATTGTTGTAGATCTGGAACTGGTAATCATAAACAGATGAGGAACAGACGGCTTGGTTGACCCTGAGGTCCAGCTTGGGAGAGACCCCGCACACCGGCAAGGTCGGGGTCGGCGTAGTCGTTGGAGTATTCGTAGGAGTGCTGGTCGGGGTAATGGTTGAGCTATTGGTGGGACTGTTTGTTGGACTGTTGGTGGGTGTAATGGTTGGTGAATTAGTAGGGCTATTCGTTGGCGTATTGGTCGGGGTAATCGTCCCCGTATTGGTGGGTGTCAAAGTTTGGGAATTGGTGGGGGTGTTCGTTGGGCTATTCGTAGGCGTATTGGTGGCAGTGGGTGTAAAGGAAGCGGTGGGGGTCGGCCCGGAGGGGCATGTAACGATGCGGACACGCCTGTTGCTATCCGCGATATAGAGGTTGCCCGAGAGGTCTATAGCCACCCCGGTTGGATAGTTGAGGCCGGCCGAGACGGCCGGCCCGCCGTCACCCGTGTTGCTATTGACCCCGCCCGCGACGGTGGAAATGATCCCGCTGGTGTTCACCATCCGGATTCGTTGGTTGTATTGATCGGCGATGTAAAGGTTTCCGTAGCCATCAAAGGCGATCTGTTCCGGACGGTTTAACCAGGCGCTGGTGGCCGCGATATTATCGTTATTAAAGCCGGCAACAGCGTAAACCCCCGCCACCCGGCTGATGATTCCGGAACTTACTTTACGGATAACCTGGTTGCCGTTATCGCTAATATAAACATCCCCATTCGCCGCTACGGCTAACCCCTGCGGGCTTGAAAGCAAGGCCGAAGTGGCGAGGCCGCCATCGCCGCTGCTACCGGCTGTGCCGGTTGGGCTGCCCGCGAAGTTGGTGATCGTTCCCGTGACATCCACCTTGCGGATACATTCGGCGGAATAATCCGAGATATACACGTTGCCAGCGTTGTCCGCGGCCACCGCATATGGCTGGAGGAAAAGCGCCAAGGTGGCCGGCCCGCCGTTACCGCTATTGCCGGATGCGCCGGCGGGACTGCCCGCGAAGTTGGTGATGGTCCCCGTGTTATCCACCTTGCGGACACGGCGGAAATTCGAGTCCACGATGTAAACGTTGCCGTTCCCGTCCACCGCCACTCCCTCAGGCGAATTTAAAAGCGCTAAGGTGGCCGGTCCGCCGTCCCCACTATTGCCCCCCACACCGGAGTTGCTGCCCGCGAAGTTGGTAATCGTCCCCGTGTTATCCACCTTACGGACCCTGTGGTTGTTGGGAGGATCGGTGATATATACGTTTCCGGACCCATCCGTGGCGATATTCCAGGGGGCGTTCATAAAGGCCGCTGTGGCCGGCCCGCCGTCCCCGCTATTGCCAGAGGTGGCGGCACTGTTGCCCGCGAAATTATTGATGATCGGAACCCCTTGACAGGCGGTAGGAGTGGATGTGGCGGTCAGCGTATTGGACGGGCTATTGGTCGGCGTATTCGTCGGAGTAACGGTTGCCGTATTGGTCGGTGAATTGGTGGGACTATTCGTCGGGCTGTTGGTGGGCGTGATTGTCAACGTAAGCGTGGGAGTATAAGTGGGTGAATTTGTTGGAGAATTGGTTGGCGTAATCGTTGGTGAATTGGTAGGGCTGATAGTTGGGCTATTGGTCGGCGAGTTGGTCGGACTATTGGTGGGTGTAATAGTGGGGGTTGATGTCGGAGTATTTGTGGGCGTGATTGTCGGCGTATTGGTAGGCGGGCAGCCGGCGGCTTGGATCTCAATCGCCTGCATGGTAAAGCCGACCGGACTGGACGCGTCGTATCCCGCGCCATAAGTGCCTGGTGGAAACCCGTTCTGGTCATCCCCTTCGGCGTACTTGCCCAGGGAAGTTTGTAACCACCGCTGGATTTGGCCGCTAAACACCGTGATGGAAGCGTTGGACGTTTCCTCAAAAAGATCCAGGATCAAGCTGTTCGCGCCCTGCGTTGTTATCAAAATACCATTATGGGTGACGGGAGCGGTAAAGGCTTTCGTGGCTGTCCCCCCGATGGGGTTCACTTGATCAACCCCTTGATAGACGATGGCCCCGGCGTAAACATTCGCGGCCGCGGACAATTGGATGTTGATGCTATCAACACCGGTCGCGGGCCCCGTGGCGTAATAGGTGATCAGGCTGTGGTTATTGATGGCGTTTTGGAACTGGCCCGCGACCTGAAAGGTACTCCCGAGGGTATCCGAAATGGAACTGACGGTGACGGCCGAGTTTTGGATGGCGACTTGGACCGCCAAAAGCCTGTTCGTTCCGCTGACGTTCACGCCCGACAAGGTTGCCGTGTTGGTGCTGCTCGCGGAAGTGGAAGTGGCGAAGACCTCGAACACCTGGCAGGCGGGAAGAGGGGTCGGGGTTTTGGTTGGAGTGTATGTGGCGGTATTGGTGGGGGTATTGGTGGCGGTCGGGGTGGGCGAGGTGTCGATCAACAGGCGGAAGTTGATATCGGTATTTCCGCCCGGGCCGTTCCAAGTCGTCCCCGTATCTGTGGAAATAACGTCGGAGGAAAATGTCCCGTCAAAGCTGATCGTCCCAAAAGGCTGGGTCATGTTCGAGGAATTTATGTAATAAAAATTGGTGCTGTTGGACCCGGGTGAATTAACGGAAATCCGGAAGTTGTCCCCCGCCTTTAAGATGATGGGACCGGACAAGTTGGCATCCACCCAGCCCGCGGAGGTGGGGACGGCGCCGGGGGCCGCCAACACCCCTTGGTCCAGGGTCACGCTTTTGCTAAGGTCCTCAAGCCGGTAATAAAGTTTGTCCGCCGGATTGACGGAGGTTTGATAAACGTAAAACCCGATCTTGTTGACCTGGGTATCGCTGGCTGGCCCTCGGAAATATTCGCCGTGTTCGTTGGCTCCGAATACCTGACTCTGGGACCACGTGTTATAGGGGTTGCCATAGGTGCTAGCATCGGTGAACCCCAACACGAAAACAGGCACCGTATTGTTGACGGCCCACGCTCCTCCCACAAAAGAAAGGGTGTTGAACTGTGGATCGGGAAATTGATCCAAAGGAATGTAATTGAAATAAGTTTGGACGAAACTACCGACATAGGCAAAATTCGACGCATCCGGATTGGGCCCAGTGCCGGAGTAGCGGACAACTACGTGATACACATCCCCCGCTACCAAGGTGACCGGGGGAACGGCAAAGGTTTGGAAAAAAGTGCCCGGAAAAATCCCGTTGACGCTCGTCAAATATGTCCCCGAAGGCTTCCCCGTTCCATCATCAGCCTG
>Ga0206987_1179_pt2 | contig 11450 bp, 5 predicted proteins | sample Alteio_BWMinCont_11_FD_153281 | JGI IMG/M metagenome (GOLD analysis project Ga0206987, IMG submission 153281) | Enriched cells from forest soil in Barre Woods Harvard Forest LTER site, Petersham, Massachusetts, United States -... | ecosystem: Environmental > Terrestrial > Soil > Temperate forest >... | reverse complement strand
TGTCCAGGTCCGGAGCGCGCCGCGATGCGGGGTAGTGCAGCACATGAACGATGCGCCTTCCACTCTGCTCCGTAACCGTCACCTCGGCCGTCGAAGGAAGCTCGGCATTAATCAGAGGAGTGGGCAGCAGGCGGCGAAGGCAATTTCTTACAAGCAACTTTTGCACCACGTAGGCGTTTGTGGCGTAACCATTGAAAACTGGAAACGCGATGTAAATGATATTGCCGTTCTGCGCCGCGGCAGCCTGATCCGTAGGCTGGTCGTACGGCGTCTGGCGGTGCGAACTGAAATGCTGGTAGGTGCGGTCAAAATAAGGCTTCCAGGCACGCGCCAGAACCGTCGTCCCCGGTCGGGCGTTTACGACTGAGCCCGGCACATAGGTGAAATGCACCATGGGCTCGATGCCGTCATTTGCGCCTTCCAGAACCTCCATGTAATCGCCGCCGTCACCCGGATACGGAGATGGTCCGAGATATTCCAGCCCCGTCTCCGGCAAAGCGAATTGCTTGCCCGCCGCGTCCAACCCCGACTCGTAGCTCAGAATCAGTTTCCCCCCGCCGGCAAGGTAGTTCCTGACCTTTGCCAGCAGCTCATCATCCAGGCGATGAATGTCCGGAAGAATCAAAACTTTGTATCGCGAAAAATCGGATTGGGTGTCCAGCACGTCGAACTGATATTGCAATTCGGCGAGCATGTTGGTAACACCTACGTCCGACAGCGCCAATGCTCCTGGCAATAGCGAAATTGAGGTGGAGAGAAAACCGATTTCGACGACAGCCTTTGCCCCAACGCACCACGGTTCCTTTTCCGCAACGCTCTTGTAAGTGCGGCCAATCCGCTCATAGACAGGCTTGAGCAGGGCTCCACGCGGATGCAACTGATCGCCCATGGAGCATTTCCCTGCCTGCGCGAGCATGCGAAAGCACTCGTAATCCATGGCGGCCTGGTTCCGCAGCGTTCCGAAGTCGCCCCACGTGCGGTGAAACCGCGCGTCCATCCCCAGGTAATCCAAACCGAAATTGCGCACGTAGCGCGACATCACGGCAAAGTGCGTATAGCCCCAACCGCCGCCCGGCAGGGATTCGATTTCGATCTGGGTGTAGTACTTCAAATACGGCCGCATGCCCACGCGCACCTGGCCATTGAAAAACGTTTTCACGTTAGGCCGGTAGCGTCGGCCAATACTAAAGAGACGGTCCATCGTGCGCAGGATCACCAATTCCGCATGCTTGGCTCGATCTTCCTGCTTGCGGGAATCCAGGCCCAGCCGTTCCCTCTCCTGCATGCAATAGTGGCAGAAGCATCCGTAGGATGCGTAATGCAGAATGTCAAACCATAGGCAGTCCACTTCGTAGTTCTTCGCCACTTCCTCCGCCTGGGCAGCAATGTAGTCAAGATAAGGAGTGTTGGGGCACAGGCGCTTCCACCCCGGTTGCAGCGGCGAGGCCCCGTCCACCGCGCCATGCTCATCAATCGCCAGCCAGTCCGAGTGCTGCTCCGCGGCGTATTGATCCCACATCACGGTAAGGTAGACGGGAGTCAGGATGTCCACCCGGTGGCAAGCCGTAATCATTTCACCGAGCAGGTCGAATTTCAGGCCGGGATGAACGGGGCCAACTTTGCTGGGATAATACGCCATCCCATGATGACATTTGGCAAATATATTAATCGAGTTAACATAGGAATCTTTCAGTGTCTTCGCAAACGCTGCCGCATCAAACTCCGTCCCAACGTCGAGAATCAGCGGTGACGTATGGAAATCCAGGTGGACTTGCCGAAAGCGCAAATCTTTCGCGCCGGGGACAACATGGGGAATCGGCACATCCGGAGCGGGCTCGACTGCCAGTGCTTCCCTCGCGGGCGGGAACGAAGCGATGCCCGCACCCAGTCCCACTGACTTTACGAAGGCGCGGCGCGTTAGAGAATCCATCTTGTTTGTCCTCATGTCGTACGGGCGCCCCTCGTGGGTGCCCTTTGACTGGCGCAGAATTTTCTGCGTAGAAAATCAGGTAAGGCAACGCGGAGTGTATCAGAAGAGTTGGGAACTTTCACCGCCCGCCGGCCCTCGTGCGTACGCTCCTTGACTTTGCACGGATGCTGAAGGTAGCATCGCGGAGTCATTCAACACATCTCAAATGGCCCCTCAATAGGTATCTTCCACTATGGACAATGGGTTCGCGAAGAAGCTGGCAGAATTGAAGGCTCATCTTGCCAAAGTCATTCTGGGTAAGTCCGAAATCCTGGATGAGTTGCTGGTCGCGCTCTTGAGCGGCGGACACATTCTGATGGAGGACGTTCCGGGCGTGGGTAAGACAACTCTGGCGAAGGCGCTTGCCAAGTCGTTTTCCGGCGATTTCAAGCGCGTCCAATTTACACCGGATCTCCTCCCCACTGACATTCTGGGTTCCTCCGTCTACAGCCCGCGGGATGGCAGCTTCACGTTCAAGGAAGGACCGATCTTTACCAATATCCTCCTCGCGGATGAAATCAACCGCGCCTCGCCCCGAACGCAATCGAGCCTGCTGGAAGCAATGAGTGAGCGCCAGGCATCAATCGAGGGAAAGACCTATCCGTTGCCTGCCCCTTTTCTGGTGATTGCCACTCAGAATCCCATTGAATTTCACGGAACTTACCCGCTGCCCGAGGCGCAGCTTGATCGCTTCGGGGTGAGAATCAATCTCGGTTACCCGGCCAGGGAATTCGAGATTGAAATCCTCTACAGCCAGTTCCATCACCACCCTCTCGATGACGTGTCGCCCATTTTGGATCGCGGGATGATCCTGGCCATGCAGGAGGCGGTGCGGGGAGTCAAGGTGGAACGGAGCGTGGCGAGCTACATCGTCGATCTGGTTGACGCAACGCGGCGGCATGCCTCGGTTCGCGTGGGTAGTTCTCCCCGTGGCGCGCTGATCCTGTTCCGTACGGCGCAGGCCCACGCGTTTTTGCAGGCGCGCGATTACACCATTCCCGAGGACGTTAAGGCCGTCGCCATTCCCACGCTTGCCCACCGGCTGTCTTTGGACACCAAGGCCAAGTACGCCGGACTGGCCAAGGAAGATGTGGTACGGGAAATTCTGGCGCAAACTTCCGTGGGCGTCTGAAACACTCAGGGCCGGGTCTTATGCGCAAATCCACGCGAACGGTTCCGCTTCTGGGCAAGCTGGTCAGGACCTTTCAGGACCGGCTGACTTCCCGTGGGCGCTATCTCCTCTGCGTCGTGCTGATCCTGGGAGCCGCGGGCCTGGACACAAGGCGCACGCAGGTCTTCACCCTGTTTGCGGTGGCCGCGGCGCTCTTTCTGGTCAGCTGCTTTTGGGGCTTGTTCCTTCGACCTCAGGTGCGCCTGGAATGCGCGCTGCCCCGGCACGTCACAGCGCTGCAACCGGTAAGTGTGCGCGCGCGCATCCTGCCGCTGGGCAAACCGCTGCTGCCGGACCTGCAGTGTTCCTTCCTCGTGCCGGCCGGCAAGCTGCGGCCCATCAGCTTCCACCCCCACAGACTTTTCACCGCCCTCGAGGCTCGGCAGGAAACTGAAGTGGTCGTGGAGTTGCACCCTTTGCGACGCGGCCGATATCAACTACCCGGCCCGACAGTGCGCGCGGCCGATCCCCTGCGGCTGGTTTTGACGCGCCCCGTCGCTGCCCCCGGCCAGACCATTGTGGTTTATCCGCGCTTCTACTCCATGGAGGAATTCCTGGTTCCCTCCGGCCGGCGGTACCAACCCGGCGGCATCCCGCTTGCCTCCAACACTGCTGACGCCATCGAGGTGGTGGGCACGCGCGAGTACCGGGAGGGCGACCCCATCAAGAATATTCATTGGCGCTCCTGGGCTCGCCGCGGCGAACCGGTGGTAAAAGAATTCCAGGAGGAATACTTTGCGCGCATCGCCCTGATCCTCGACACTTTTGTGCCGGAGAACGCTGAGCCCGCCGATTCGCAGGCATTTGAGGCGGCTATATCCGTGGTGGCCTCCATCGCCGATTTCTTCAGTCGCAGTGAGTACATCATTGATATCCTCGCCGCCGGCCCCGACATTTACGAGGTCAGCGCGGGCCGCAGCCTTGCCTACCTCGAAAACATCCTTGACGTGCTGGCGTGCCTGGAGCCCTGCGCGCAACCCCCGTTCCAGGGCATCGCTCCGGCGCTGTTTGAAAAACTCGGGCAGATCACCACGGTGGTTGCGGTTCTACTCGATTGGGACGAACCGCGGGAAACGTTCCTGCGACGGGTGAAATCTCTGGGAACGTCGGTGCGCGTCCTGGTGGTGCGCGAGCGCGACACGTCTCATCCATGGCAAGACGTGGGGCCGGAACTCGGCGATTTCACGCTGCTGAGCCCTCAAGACGTGGAGCGCGCGTTGTCAGCCCGCGGCGCGGCGAACATCGTAAGCAGCCTAGCTTCGGAAGTTATCGCTGAGATGAGGTGAGCTTTTCCCATGGCGGCATCCAGCCCATCATCGGTTGACGAGGGTGCGCCCCTGTCCATTTTTGCTGCCGCCAGCATTGGCGCGCTGGCGCGCTCGCAATCCACCTGGCCCGCATGGATATTGACCGCAGCCTGCGTGGCCGCTCCGTTCGTTCAAATTCAAAATGCTCACCGGCTCGTCGTCGCCTGGGCTCGGTATCTGCTTTGGACGCTCCTAAGTGGCGCCGTCCTTTTGGGCATGATCCTGATGGCCTACCCCCTTTTCTCCTCTCAGACCACCACTCGCCTGTCGCTGCTGGAAGGCTACGGACTGGCAATCTTCACGGTTCTTTTTCTATTTGGCCGCAGGATCTGGCCGGCGCCCTCCGCGGTAATTTCCGCGGCGCTGGGAACGATGTTGGTGGCGTGCTTCAACCCCGCCGCGCCTTTGCGCGCGAACCTTATGATCGGCGGCGCCGCTCTCTTTGCCTGGTTGGCCACGGCGCAAGGCAAACGCTCAGGTGCGGGGCGCCGAAGCGCAGGGGAAGCTCGCCCACTGGCGCTGCTGGCGGCAATCGGCCTGGCCACCCTGCTGATCGCGGCCGGAATGATCCGCCTTCTGCCCTGGGCGCAGGTGCAGATTGAGCAGGTAACCTTCCGGCGTTACATGGCGGCCACAACGCACTACTCCATTTTTTCCACCGAATCCACCCTGGGTGACATCGCCCGTCTGAAACGATCGCCCAAAGTCGTGATGCGGGTGTGGAGCGCCCGCCCGCAGAAATTGCGGGGCCGCGTGTTCACAGTCTTCAATGGCACCGACTGGCGCTCTGAGTCCGCCGGCATCGTCAAAGCGCGGGATCTCCCCACAATTCCCGATGGTCTTGGGGCAGGCAGTAATCTGGAGGCCTGGCTGGATTCAATTCCCGGGCGCATTTATTTGTTGCGGGGACATGACGCGGTGGAAGTGGGTGCTCCTGATGCAGTTCGCAGCAAGGTCCTGCAAGCCGGATTTAATGAGGGCATGGTGCTGATGCCGGGCCAGACGATTTTGTTGCGCATTCCGGCGGCGTCGCTGGAAACGGATGAGGCGGGTGAATTGCTCCCTCCGTTGTTCTCCGGCAGCGAAGCCTATGGGCTCATCAACCGGCGGACCGGCAACATCATTGACCCCAGCCCGCCGGCGCCGCAACTGATGCAGGATTGCCTGACCGTTCCCCTTGATACTGACGATCGAGTGCGAAACCTGGCCGCACAGCTCGCCCGGGGTACAGGCACACCCGATGAGCGCGTTCAGCGTACCCTGGATTATCTCGCGCAAGAATGCCGTTACTCGCTTGAAACTGGCGCGTTCCATTCGCGGCAGCCGGTGGCGGAATTTCTCTTCGAGAAGAAGCGCGGGTACTGCCAGTATTTTGCCAGTGCTGCGGCCGTTTTGCTGAGGCTTGAAGGTGTACCCTCGCGTTACGTAACCGGGTTCGATGTTCAGGAGGACGACCGGCAGGGCGATCACTATGTCGTTCGCGAAATGGATGCGCACGCGTGGATTGAGGCGTACGTGCGCGGCCGCGGCTGGCTTGAGCTTGACCCGACGCCGGAGGCCGAACACGATGCCCTCCACGCCACCCTGGGCGGCGGCTGGTGGGCCGATGCCAGTGAATGGTTCGAGGCGCTCATGGCACAACTCTCGTTTCGCATCGGTGCAATCAGTTGGGGACCGGCCTGGCACAGCCTCGGGGGCGTGATCTACGAAATGTTCCGGTGGATTTGTGTGGACAGTCCGCCGCGAACGCTACTGTTCCTGAGTATACTGCTGATCTTCGCCGGATTTGTCAGGCGTCATCGGCACGTGCCGGCGGCACGGCCCGCGGCGGCGATTCCCTTTTTAAAAATGGACGCGGTCCCGGCTGAACTGAGTGAATTAATCCATCAAGTGGATCGCCTGTGGAATCAAAAGGGCCAGGCGCGCCCGGCGTCCCACGCGCCCCTCGAGCACCTGAAGAACATCCCTGCGCACAAACTCACCCCGCAGCTTCACGCTGCAAGCCGGAGGATCGTCGACTGCTTTTACCGTTGCTGTTTTGCCGGAGATTCCATCTCGCCGGACGAACTCAGAAAGCTGCGGCAGGAATTTGAGCTCGCTCGGACTTCGCAGTCATGGAAGCGCGACGGGGACCGCCTGGACTTCATGCCAAGATAACGCGAATCCGAACTATAAAGATAATCTATGGTTAAAACCATTGCCAGAATGGCGCAGTGTTGTTAAGAATGGATGTGTTGAACCTCTATCAGGTTCAAATCTGAGTCCGAGACCAAAACAGCATTCCCTCCGGCAACCGTGTCAACGGCTCGGTGTGTTTACCGCCAAATTTAAATTTCCGGGACTCCCGGCTCGAAGGAGATGCATGAGCAACGAACTGCAAAACCACTTGGAACTCCCCTACAGCGAATTGGAAGATTTGAATCTGCACGCCAAAGAGCAGCGGCTGAAGCGTGCTCCCGTGGAACAAATTCGCGGTGAGCGCCTCAAGTACCTGACCGACGAAAAGGGCATCAAGGCCGTGACCGTTCTTTTCACCGACCTGGAAGGCCGGTTGCACATGCTCGATTATGACAAGAAGTTTCTGATCAAGAGCTGGGATAACCTGACGTTTGACGGGTCTTCCATTCGAGGATTTTCCGCGCAGCACGAAAGCGACTTGCGCCTGGGAATCGATTGGCCGGCATTTTATTGGGGACCTGCGGACATCTTTGGAGCGGGCAAAGTCCTGGTGTTCGGTGAGGTCATTGATAAGGACGGCAAGCCTTATGCCGCAGACCTGCGCGCCGTCCTGAAGGCGTATGCCAACAGTGTTTACGAGAAGGACGGATACACTTTGAACGCGGCCAACGAAATCGAAGGCTTCCTCTTCAAAGGCGCGGATGCGGAGCGGAACTATCATGAGACGGGCAAGTTTGAGTATGTCAGCGCCGGCGGCTACTACCATTCCCTTCCCGGCGACACGCTGCGCACCTTCATCGATCGCGCCGCGGAAGTGCAGCGCGCCATGGGCTTTCAAAACGAAAAGGACCACCCGGAAGTGGCGCCCTCGCAGTTTGAAATTAATTACGGCTATGCCGAAGTGGTGGCTGCGGCCGATCATATCCAGCTTTATAAGCTGATTTGCCGGCAAATCGCCACGAAAATGGGACTGACCGCGTGCTTCCTGCCCAAGCCGATTGTGGGCGTGAATGGCACCGGGATGCACTCTAACGTATCCATCATGAAGGACAACAAGAACGTGTTCTGGGATCCGCAGGGACTGGAGAAGATGAGCCCGTTTGCCTGGCAGTTTGTGGACCGCATCCTGACGCACGGCAACGATCTGTGCCTGGTCTTCAACTCCAGCGTCAATTCCTATCGCCGCCTTGACCCGCACTTCGAAGCACCCAACCAGCTCAAAGCCTCGGCCGTGGATCGCGGCTCGATGGTGCGAATCCCGCTGGGCAATTCGCGCAGCGCCCGCGTGGAAGTGCGCGCCGTGGCGCCCGACGCCAACCCGTATATGTTGTTGTATTCTATTTTTAAGACCGGCATCGATGGAGATATTGCCAAAATCGATAATCTACGCAGCGCCCCTCGCTTCCTGCCTGACAACATCTACGACGCCATCGATAACTTCAACAAGGCGGAGTGGACCACCAAACTGCTGGGCGAGGATGTGAAGGCCCGGTTTTCAGACCTGAAGAAAGCCTCCGCGGATCGTTGCCCGCGGTTGTTGGGCAACCTGGTGAAGGCGCCGGAAGTCCAGTACCATCACGAAGTCTATACTCAATATCTGTGGAACATTTTCTAGAAGCGCCATTTGCCGGAAGCAGCGCCCGGAATGAAAGTCCAGGGCGCTGCGGCGGCAATGGACCGTCTTCTTTGTGCTCCACGCCGCCTACTTTCTTTTCGCCTTAAACTCCGAACCCGCGTTCCAAACCGGGAAGGCCTTGGCATTGGCGACCCGGTATCCCACTTCTCCCAGCAGTTGCAGGTCCTCGCTGGCTCCGCCCAGGTCCCAGTAGGGCTTTATCTTGTCAGAGGGCTTGTGATAGTCCTCGCTGGTGTACTGATCGCGCATTTTCAGGCCCCAGCCTTCCGGCTTGCCGATGAATTCCACGCCGCTGTTCGGGTCCAGCGCCGGCACACCCTGCTTGGCAAAATTGAAATGATCGGAGCGAAAGTAGAAGCCCTTCTCCGGTTCCGCGTCGGGCTTCACCACCCTGCCCTGATCGGCCGCCACCACCTTGACGACATCGTCGAGGGTCGATTGGCCCAGCCCGACAAGCTCAATGTCTTTGGTGCGCCCCAGCACATTCAACCCATCCATGTTGATTTCCGCCAGGGTTTTGGCCAGTGGGTAGAGGGGATGCTCGGCGTAGTATTGCGACCCCAGCAGGCCCTTTTCCTCCGCGGTAACCGAAAGGAACAAAATGGACCGCCGCGGCGGTGGCTGCATGTGCCCCAGGGCGTCCGCAACCTCCACCAGGCCCGCAACCCCTGAAGCATTATCCACGGCGCCATGATAGATTTTGTCACCATTAACTTCCGGTCCGATTCCCAGGTGGTCCCAGTGCGCCGTGTAGATCACGTATTCGTTGCGCACCTGCGGATCGGAGCCCTCCAGCTTACCCACGATGTTTTTGGAATTGATGTTGCGAATCGTGTTGCGCAGCCCCAGGGAGGCCTTTACGCCAAGGTCCACCGGATGGAAGCCTGGGGTCGCGGCGGACTTCTCCAGAGCATCGAAATCTTTCCCCGCCATGGCAAACAGCGCCTTCGCCTTATCGAGGGTTATCCAGCCTTCCGCCGCGCATCGCGACATTCCATGGTCTGCCGTCAACAGGCTGAACTGCTCCCCCGTATTGCTGCTGCGGACGACGCCCCAGGGATACCCGGCCGTGTGCGTCTGGTGCACAATCAGGCACGCCACGGCTCCTTTGGCCGCCGCCTCTTCAAACTTATATGTCCAGCGGCCGTAGTAGGTCATGGCCCTGCCCTTGAACATCTTCTCATCCAGTTTCGAGGGGTCGCTCGGGTCCGGCACCTGCGGGTCGTTGATCAGCACCACGATAACCTTGCCCTTCACGTCCACGCCCTTGAAATCATCCCAGTGGTATTCCGGCGCCACCACGCCGTAACCCACAAAAACGACGTCCGCATCAATATTGATCTCCGGCTGCACGCGCCGGGTGAAGGCCACAAAGTCGTCGGCGAACTTCAGCGTCTCCCGCTTGCCAACAGAGTCCGAGAATACGAGTTGCGCGCCCGGGTCCGCATGAATCCCGACCATGGGCACGCTTTGAAAATAAGTTCCATCCGGGTTTCCCGGCTTCAGCCCCACTTTCTTGAATTGATCTTCCACATAAGCTGTGGCCAGCTCCTCACCTTTGGACGCGGGCGCGCGCCCTTCGTATTCGTCGGACGACAGGACCTTGATGTTCTCCAATAGCCGGCCCGTATTAATCCGATTCCAACCGGAGCCTCCCGGAGCATCGGCAATGGCCATGAGAGCTCCAAAAACCAGTGGTCCCCCGACCGCAAGGCAAAGAAGGTGTTTTATCCATTCCATGTTGTGACTCCCAAGGGTGAAATCGCAGGGGCAGGTCCCGTGCCTGCCCTTTCGCGTCTGCGATATATCCCGATGATTAAGGGTACCCACGAGGGGTGCCCCTACGTGCGGCGGTAGCGGAACACGGCAGTGTCCGGCTTATTCGGCAATCTCACTTCCAGGCCATTACCCGCCAATTCCCTTCCCGTCATCGTCCGGGTTTCGCCCGTGTCCAGGTTCGTCACGGAATAACCGGTCGTCGCGGAAAGGCCGTTCAGGGGATAGACCGCCTGCGTGAAGTCGCTTAAGGGCCGCTTGATCACCACCACGATTCCCTCGCCATCGCGCGGGAGGTCGCATTGGTAGGCGAACCACCCGTCGCTCGACTGCGTGTATTCAGTCAGCGGATAGAAGTCGCCATAATAATATTTCTGTATGGTCTGATACTGTTCCACCGACCGCTTGATTTCCGCATACGGGATACTCGCGTAGTCAGTCTTGGGCTGCGGATTGTCGCCTGTATAAAATATGGGGTAACAGAGGCCTGCCGTCATGCTGCTGCGTATCGTGTACTCATTCTGTGTGGAGACGCGATGGGTGCCAGTAGTGTTGAGCGGCACCCATTGCAGCAGGCCGTAGCTGTGGCACTGATTGGCCTCCATGTTCCCCACAAAATCGGTGCGCGAGAGCGGTGTGCTGCGCCCAATGGTTTCCAGGTCCACACGGCGTCCGCCGCTGGCGCAGGTGTCGATAATCAAATCGGGGTGGCGGCGTAACAGCTCATCCCAAAACGCATAAAAGCCCTCCACCCAGCGGATTTCGGTCAAGCCCTGGCGGTCCGGCTCATCGGCGGCGCGCCAGAATTCCAGCGGCGCAATATTTGAGTCATTGCGGAAGCAGTCGAGACCAAACTCATCGATTTTACTGGATATGAAATCGGTCAAAAACTGGCGCGCCTCCGGAATCGCCAGGTTGAAGAGCTTGTCGCCTTCCTTGATCTGGTTGCGCGCGCTTTCTTCCGGCACCCAGCGCGGGTCCGACATGGGAACTTGCGCGTCGCCCTTGCCGTCGAATCCGCGATAATGCTTCTTGTCGGCCGGAACTTCCAGTAGCCACTGCGCGTGTTCGGTGTACCACGGCGTGCCGGCACACACGCGCTCCGGCTCAAACCAGAGCAGCAGCTTGCGCCCGGAAGCGTGCAGCAGGTCGCTGATGGGCTTGAAGCCCTGCGGATACAGCTCCGTTTTCACATTCCAGTTTCCCGGGTTCTGCCACCACTTGCCTTTGCCGTACCATCCCGCGTCAATCCAGTAGTAGTCGATGGGCAAATCGTGGGCAACGATCTGCCGAATGTTTTCCAGATGGTCTGCGGCCGGCGTCTCACCCCAGTTGGGAACCGTGATGGGGCACTGAATGGGTCTTCCACCCGCCGCGGCCCGTAGTGGAAAATGCCTACGACGGTGGCGTGAG
>Ga0206987_1184_pt1 | contig 11713 bp, 12 predicted proteins | sample Alteio_BWMinCont_11_FD_153281 | JGI IMG/M metagenome (GOLD analysis project Ga0206987, IMG submission 153281) | Enriched cells from forest soil in Barre Woods Harvard Forest LTER site, Petersham, Massachusetts, United States -... | ecosystem: Environmental > Terrestrial > Soil > Temperate forest >... | reverse complement strand
ATCGGATCGTTAGCTTCGACATTGCCTTCAGGCAGGTATTTCCCTTGGCTCTTAGGCTCTCCGAAAGCGTGGTCAGTTAATGACAGGGCGGCAACATTAAAAAGTGCAATAAAGAAAACTACCTTCAGCATAATATCCTATTATTTGGAAACCGTTGTCTGAGAGCTTTGATCATCGACAAGTCTTGTTAGAGTTTGACCACTTGACGAAATCTGCATCAGTGCCGACTTGGCCGACACGCTTGTTTTCATCCCAAAACATGACGGTGCAATGTTATTAATAGCCTCTTTAATTTGAATCAGGGCTTCAGCAGCAATCCTTTTTGAAGTATCGTCTTTGATAACTCCATTACAACTTGCAGGCCAGGTATCGAGATAGCTCTTCAACGCGGCAACAACCCCGGAGCATTCGTTGGAATTTAACGCGTCTCCTTGAGACGCAATGAAAACAAACTCAAAGCTATTAATGTGACATTTGTAATCTGGATCACTTTGAGCCATAGCAATGCTCGTACCTAAATTCAGCGCTAAAAGAATAACAAATTTCATAACACGCCTTCCGTTACCAAGCCCCCTCTTTAGGAGCCTTTCATATTTTCAATCCCCACTTATAAAAGCAATTAGCCTGCCACTCTTAATTCTTTTTTAAGCGAATAGGTAGTCACCAATGTCTCAAAAATGCCATGTTTGGGCACTCGCATTGAAATTGCTTCAAACACAAAGACGACGTTCTTTTTAGTTCGATACAGTCTTCAAAATATTTAGAAGAAATAGACGAAGTGTCTGTCGCTGCTTCTTTGCTTCCTTCGTATATAAGCCGGATACCAGATGGGTTTGCGCAATTCGCAATTTGCCCCCTAGAGTTTTGGGCCCAGTTGATTTTCCTCCATGAAGCCTGCACCGCCCGTTTCGCATCGCTGGTGCCTTGCAGGAAAGGCCGGTTCTCCTCGCTTTAGCCCCGCAGCGCGGAGCTTTTGTGAAGTCACCCGGTGGATTCCCGTTTCGAAGCCACCCTCGCTTTGCAAGGGGTTTAACTTCATTTTTTTTCATTCCCCCCTCCCTTGTCGACGACATTTCCGACGATGGCTTGGCCGCCTGAATTGACAGTTACATGTTCCACCGTGACTTTCTGCTGACCCTTGCCTCTGTACCTATTAAGGGCTTCCACTTGTAAGGCAAAAGTTCTGGATAGTTTGGAGGATTGATTTACTGCTGAGTCGATAATTTCTGCGTTTGTTGATGTTGCAGCTCGGTGCAGACATGTCATTGCAAGTTGATGAACTGCAGCCATCTGAGTACCTAACAAAGATTCAACTTCATCCTTGGGGGCAAGGCCGTGCATGAAGGCTAAAAGTCCATTTCCTCCAGACGAAGAATCCTTTGGGAACATGCCAAATAAGTGATTTGCTTGGAGCATGATAAAATCCATATACCCGCTGCCAAAACTCTCAACCAGTTTCAACCAGACTTCCATTTGAGGATCCTTGCTTTTGAGCTTATTGCAGGTGCTGTCTATTTCAAATTTGGGCGGCGGAAAATCATGACATTTTCCTAAACAGTTTAAGGCGGCAATTCTTCTCTCACCTATTGTCTTCAATCCCGATACAGATCGCAGGGTCAAATTTTTGTCTTGATAAAGTTGTTTCTTACGCCTGTTCATCTACTCCTACTCCGCTCCATTTCGGGTTTTCACACTTGTTTTTGCGTCCCCTAATTTCTCGAAAAAAAGGAAATCCCGTTTAATCGAATGAATCCGAGAAAGCGGGATATTGTTTCGTTACAATTTGTGACGAGTGCTTCTGAAACTGTCGGACTTGAATAGACTAGAGCGACATTTGAACCGTGGTAAGTTATTGAAATTCCACAAAACTCAATTCTGTTAAGGCGGTCAGAGAGGGCCAACTTCTAACCCTCTCTCTCCGCCACTATAAGAAAGCAAGAAAAAAATAAAAAGAACCCCATAAGGTCAATAGACCTTTCAAAAATCGATGGTTCTCTTTGCGTCCGGACTTGTAAAATAGAGAATGGATCGCTTTGAAGCATTTGTCAGATTTTAACATTCATCATTGGAAGGCAGAATTTTTGTTCACGCCACTATTTGGACCTCATCAGATGATGTGTCATCCCAATGTTGGATTTAAAGTGCAGGGGGCCAGGCCATATCGAGCCTCACATCAAAGTAATCGATGGGGCTAGGCGGAAAGCTGGGCCTCACCTGCGATCCCAATTGGAGTCTTGTTAGAGTTTGACCACAATAACTCCAATACAACTTGCAGGCCAGGTACCGAGATAGCTCTCGACATGCCGTTTGGGGAATTCAATAAAAAAACTAATCACAAATACTGAGTCGTATTGAAATTATTTCGCATTGTTTTTCATATAGCCTTTTTTTGTCATTATCTAGATAGGTTCATTCGTTGTTAACCCTCCAGTTTTACTTTAAAACTGACATAGTCTTTGCATGGGTTGGATCGGAACACTGCGCTTTTGGAGGCAAGAGTGAAAATGCTGAAAATTAAAACTGGCTTCATACTTATAATTTCACTGTCTCAAATATCGGCCAAAGCTCAAATATTGGATAACGTCCTGAAAGCTGCTCAAGATAATGTCAGTACGGTTTTTTCATTTAATCGGTTTACTTTTAGACATGTGAGCGGTGAGGTCATCGTTACCGGGGGAATGGGCAGAGTTTGCGAAAGCGAAGGTACAAACTGTACGCGAGCTGATTTTCTTTTCCACAAGACGAAAGATCCCAAGACGTATAAGCCCGGAGAATATATATTTGATGAATTGTATTTGACCCTCGACGAGGAGAATCGTCTGAATACGACGATAAGAAGTTGCGTCGTCAGGCAGGCGCAAGAAGTAGAAAAGCTCAACACGCTTCTGCCCGGTGCGGAGAATATTTTTAAGATTTTAGACATCGCCTATCCCAATGATATTCAGGTTTATGATCGAAATCGACTTCACCCCAATCTTGAAAAATCATATCTCGAAAACGCTGATCTGAATTTCAAAATTTATTGGGGACCGTTCGACGCTCCTATTTTAAGCGGTGAAAATGTCATGGTGATTAAAGCCAGCTTAGCTGTGAATATTGGCGAAGCAGATCCGTGCAGCCTCGTTTCTGCGCAAGAAATAAAACAGAAAGTAACGTCTATTCGCTACATCATCGGCCAGCCTTCCTTGTTGAAATAGACATAGGATTCGGTCTGTATGCGTTGTTTCGCCATAATCTGCTTTTTATTCGTTTTGGCTACAGGATGTTCACACTCAAAAGATCAAGGGCAGGGACCTCTTGATGCAAGAGAATCTATATCCCTTAAAGGGTCGTTGATAGAAAACATGAATGAGAATTTTCTCGGAAAATGGCTTGAAAGATGCGACTACGCTTACCGTGACAAAGAAGAGGAGATTCTCAAAGCTCTGGACCAACGGGCCTCAAAAATTAACGAACAAATTCAGATTTCACAGGGAACCTCAGATTTTGATCGAATTCAGTTTGGCTCTCTTTGGTTAAGACGCATGAAAGACAAGTCCCCTCCTCCCAACAAATGGCAACATCAGTTTTATTCATGGGAAAGTCTATACAAAAGCTATCAAAGAATAAAGGAGTTACCGGTCAACGAAGATTGGATCTTCCTTAATAGAATCGCGATATTTTTGCTTAATTTCGATCGTTTGCGGATCATCAATGAAGAAAATATGGAACGTGGAAACGACTCAGGGGCATTGATTCTTGCCGCTGAATCTTCCATAACAGAATGCCTAAATAAACCGGAATGTCCTCTTCCCCTCTTTTCTCAAAATGTGGAGCAGTTTTTAAAGGCCAACACTATCTACAAAGATTATGTCGCATCGACCTCAAACTACGGCCTTCCTACACCGGACAGCAGAACATACCTGACGAAGCTGCTCAAGCGACTCCAATATGATCACGAACTCTACGAGTTTTTTCCAGACAAGCTTGTGAGGAGAATTTCCCCGACCGACATTGTGGCCGATCTTGATATCGGCGATTTCAACGGTTACGAAGATAAAATAGAAGCCCTAATAACCAGGGTTTGGACACTTGGAGATCATCGTATTCATATTAATTGGAAAACTTCCTCCACTGAAGGGGTGACCCCCTACCAATTTAAAGTGGTAGCCAATTCTGACGGTAGGGATGGCACGTCCAGGGGATCAAGAACAATATCGTTCCATCAAAACTCAAGAGTCACAGCTTTCGGTCATGAGTTCGGCCATGTCCTTGGGTTTTCTGACTTCTATTATGATATTTGGAAGCCCAATCTCTGCGAGTATGACTTTGAGTTTAATGAAGCTGACCTAATGTCAGATGACGTCCGGGGAAAAGTGACTGAAGCTGAATGGACCGATCTCCTCAAAAATTATCCAGAGGCCAAATGAACCTAAAATCCATTACAAGGTGTTCGGTGAAAGGCTCTCTACTGCAGTATCTTCGACACATTCAGTTCAAAAATTGTATAGCTCTGTCCCGCCAGTTCAAATCCCCTTCTCTCGGTCTTTTTGACCACAGCGACGTCTGTTTCAAGTTTCTCAATGCGACTCTGACTTCATTTTCTGCGAGTTTCTATCTTCTTATCACAAGCTTCGCCTTAGCTAGAGCTTCATCATGAGTTTGGATAATTTCCGCAGCTTTATTTGCTTCCTCGTGAATCAAAGCCTCGAGGGTCGTCAACATCCCGGAACTTTTCGCAAGTTCAGAAATTCTCCGTATTTCGGCTTTGAGCATACCTATCCGATCCGCGTCTGCAGCCGATTTCGATTTCTCCCCATCTATCGATTCCCTTGAGCAACGGTCGCTGCATCCGGGCGCGACGTGGATCTAGCGTTCTGTCCGTTATTGGGTTGATACCGCTTGCATAAGACTTCATCGGTAGAAATCTGGCAGTAATCGTGGTCAATGTATGCGTAAGGACTAGCTGAAGGGAAAAACGAGTGCACTGAGCAGTCGCTATTCAAATCTACGGAATATGCCCCTTGCCATTGCCAGGCGGGGGCTACCACGGTGTATTTTTTGACGACCCCATTTTGTACTTCGACAGAGAGCTTATACCTCGTCTTGAGGTCGTTTAAAATTCTGATTCGACCCTGCTCTGATTCCCTCAAACTCCAAACTTTTGAACTGAGGGCCGCATAGTTCCTTTCGAAATTTTGTGACTGATATTCTCTTTCACTCTGCGAATTAGCGTTTCTTTGCCGCTCGAAATACTCTTTGATTCGAGGACTGAAAACCGAAGACAGTATTCTCACCGCCTCGGCATATTTTTTATGAGCGTTGATAAGGGGTCTGTTTCTTCCTTCAAAGTTTCTTAACTCTTCTTCTGCCGTTCTTAGTTCGCCCTGATCGAATCGAGGAAGAGCCCCCTCACGGATTTTTGCCCAAAAATCATATCTTCCATCAGGCAATCTGGACAACAACTCTTGTTCAGGGGCGTAAGTGAACCACCCACCCGCACGAGCGACCAGGATTCGTTCGTCATCGGGGGGCGTCGTCATTGGATTCGCTGTTTCACTAATCTGCTTCCTTACGGCCTTGCGCTTTTGCATCGCAACTGTGTACCTGGGATCCGCCTTCCGCTTTTCGTCTCCTTCGGCAATATAAAACTTGATCTGTTCCGCCAGTCTCGTTTCTTGGGCTTTGAGACTGCGCAAGTAAGATGGGTCAACCGAGGAACCCAACGAATCAATTTCATTCACGTCAGAATGGAGTGTGACCAGTTCTTGACATATCTTTTCGACTTTCGCACTTGACTCCTCTAACACCGAAAAACCATCCCTCCCTGGAACGGGACAGTTTCTGTACTCTTTAGTTACAGTGAAAAACATCTTCGTTTCTCCGGAGTACCTTTCGACTTCTGCATCCAAAACCTTTTCCTGCGCAAATAGATTTTTAAGCCTTTCTTTTTGTTCCCGATAGTCAATGTATATCTTGCGATCAGATGGTTGATCAAAAGAACTTCCAAAGTCGATTTCACCGAGATCCTTCAGGTCTCTAAAAACTGAATCAGCGCATTTAGGCTCAGCAGCGGCAATATATGGAATTAACATTATCTGAATAATTGCAAAAATGACTTTCATAATCTCCTCTTTTCTCAAAATCATGTCTGATTCTGAGTATAGAGCCTTTTATCGTTCATTGTGTCGGAGGGCGGTCAAATGATTGTCAAATCTCTGTCAATTCGGCACCCGGGTACCGGGTACCTTTTTCGTTAATCGCTTTGAAGCATTTGTCAGATTTTTAACATTCATCATTGGAAGGCAGAATTGTGTTCACGACCAGAAAAACAGCACAAACCGATCTGATCGAGAGATTTTCGAAAACTGGAGCAATTATCGACTATAACCCGCCAAGAATATCCCAGGAGAAGGTTCTTGTATTCCATATCCTCTCCCTTCTTCCCGAAATAAATATAACCTATCTAGTCGATCTAAACGATATACTTTACCGTCAAGAGTCGTCGTGTAATGACCTTGTTTTTCGAAATCTCTATCTGCCTGCGTCTGAAGGAAAAATTCCCACTCAAGAAAGTGATCATTGAGATATGGATCCATCAAAATTGAATATGGTTTGGGAGGCACCTTTGAGCTTAGTTGATTTGTCGAAATAAAAATGGTGGCATTGGTTACGGGCATATTTGCCATATTTGACCTGTATTGCGCATAAGGTCCACTGTGAAAGCCAGGTAAGCTGCGATCTACATAATATTCAGCATTAGAGAGATAAACTAGTCCTAACTTGGTACCTTCAGTTCCCATATGATTCGCAATTGCATTAAGAGATTTTTCACCTGCTAAGTCACCAATTACCAACGTAATTGCCCCGCTTTCGTACATATCTAAAACTTTATTTATATTTTTTTCGGTGGAAATCCATGAGCTGTATTCTTTTTGTGACATTTTGTATTGAAGATATCTATTAATAGACAAAGGTCCACTCGCAGTCTCTTGGGTTTCATTTTTTCTTTTGAGGCGGACTGTAAATTCTTGTTGTACGATTTTAAGATCGTCAAAGGAAAATTCTTGTCCAATCATTTTCAAAGTTGCCGAAATTTTTTGGGGAGAAAAATAGTCAATATATTCGATAGGACGTGGATACCGGCCAAAGTTTATTTTGTGAATGCGACCCACTTCCAAAATAGCCCTTGTTGTATGTGACACATGTGGGCTGATATCCATTATGTAGATTCTGGATAGGTTTGAATTGACGAGAAAATCTAACATTTGATCTAATCCGACACCTAGACCAGCGCCCTTTGCTCCTCGAACAAAGGGCAAGACTTTATACAGTGTGCCTTCGTTAGAAATGACCGAAAATCCACCTCTCCCCACAATTTTTTCACTCAAAGCTTCGCTCAAAAATCGTCCGCAAAGGCCAGCTGCCTCACTATGAATGAGTGGTGAAAAGAAACTTGCACTGATAATCAACAAGATCAAACCACTAAGAAATGTCCTGATGCCGGAGACAAATTTGGCGTTGCAATTGTCAAAATTTTTTACACTCATCTTTTATATAAGCTCTTTTAAAAACTGAAAATCTTGCATATTTAGTATAGCAAATCCCATGCGCACCGTACCGGGTACCTTTTTCGTTAGCTTAGCGTCAATGAGTACCCGTTTCGCGCCATAAACATCGTATTTTGCCTTGATTTCAGATACAGGGACTTCAGATCGGGAGAATTTAGATACGCGAGTCAGACAGACGTTATGCTTCGACAAGCTTTTCGTGGTGACAACGTTGTAGACGGTCAGAGAGCGTTGCTCATTGATCGAGGCCATGGGTTGGAGATTCTTGAAGGAACCGTGAGCCTTGGGCCGTTAGACACTGCGCCAAGTTTAACTGTTTTAACAGGAATAGATACGCAACCTCTGGCGGTAAATTTTTCTCAAATTCAACGCTATACTTATACTGAGATTGACCGGACTAACCATTATAATGTCCTACCTCTTCCCGTAAATTGGAAAGCATTACCACAAGAGAAGTTCGAGGTCGGAGCAACGGTTTACGATATGGAGACTCACGCAATCGCGCAATTCAGGGAATACAATAATGCTGGTGCGGCCGTACTTAACGGATACGACACTCCATATAATGAAATGCGATCAATCGAAAGTATTGTGGACCTTGTAGATCCTAAACGTCTCTTGCTCGTCTCGCACGAAAACGAATAGTAGCTAATTCCGCCGCCGATATAAAAGAAATAAAACCTCGAGACTTTACCTTTTGGGAACGTTGTTGGCAGAGACTCGTTGGAATCTAGAATTCATCAGTCATGATGCTTCTGTTTTTATCCGTCGTTCTAAGAAAATCAAAGTTCCGAAACTGAAATTACTCAAATACATTCAAGACACTCCCAAAAGAAAGGGAATCTTCTCATGATGTAATTTTGATAAACAGAAACAGACCTTGTCTCACTTGCCGCCTTGAAAACGATAGTATATAAACCAGCTCATGCACGCTGTTTGGAAAAAAGAAAAACTGTTTTTCTCGGGTGACTCCTTTCATGAAGTTGTCTCAGAAATTAATAAAGCCCAAAGCAAAATCGATTTAGAGGCTTATATTTTTGAAGACGACAAGCTAGGAAGACGGGTCATCCACGCTTTGGCGAAAGCCGTTTCACGGGGAGTAAGAGTCCGGGTGCTCATCGATGGCGCGGGTTCAACAAAATGGTTACCGGTGATTATGCCGGCAATGAAACAAGCCGGCATCGATGTGCGAGTCTACCGGCCCTTGCCCAGTAGAATCGATTTCGTGTTGCTCGCAAAGGTGTTTTTGCTATCAGATTCTCTCTCAACGAAAAGACTCCATTGGTTCAACGGAAGAAACCATCGAAAGACCATCCTGATCGACGACGTCGCGTTTCTTGGGAGCATGAATATTACCGGAAAACACCTCTATCAAGTTTCGGGAAATGAGTTTTGGCGCGACACGGGTATCCGTCTCGAAGGAAAAGCGATTCTGCAACTTTCCGAAGCTTTTGAGAGAGCGTGGCAATGCTGTCATTCTCCTTTAAGAGAAGAGATCGGCGTTTCCTTACATGGGCGAAAATCATTCACCCAGGACCTAGTTCGCCTCAATGACTCGAGAATCAAGCGAAGGGTTCTCAACCAAGACTTGATAAAAAGAATTAACGGATCAAAAGAACGGATTTGGATCACGAGTGCGTACTTCGTTCCGAAGAAGTCAATCATCAGAGCGTTGAGGCGTGCCGCTCTAAGAAAAGTTGATGTTCGAATTATAGTTCCCGAAGTTTCGGATGTTTTTTTCTTACCCTGGCTCACGAAACTTTTCTACGCCCGACTTATTCGAGCGGGAGTTCGAATTTTTGAATACAGACAAAGAATGTTGCACGCAAAAACAATCATCATTGACCACTGGGCAATGGTAGGTACGAGCAACCTGAACCATCGTAGTTTCCATCATGATCTAGAGGTTGACGCCGTACTCACAAGTCCCTCATCGAAACAAGAACTAGGCGAGAGTTTTATCGAAGACTTAAAACAGACGCGCGAGATCACAAAGAAAGAATTATTTGCCATTCCGTCTTATCAGAAAGCAGCCGGGAATTTCTTATTCCCGATGCGCTACTGGTTTTAACTAGGTGAAAACTTCAGGCCCTTCGGGCGGAATCAGAGTCCTTTCCTATAACATTCACAAAGGCTTTAATACTGGGAATGCAAAATTCGTTCTTCACCATATTAAAGAGGCAATTCAACTAATCGACGCTGACATTGTGTTTCTTCAAGAAGTTTTGGGACAGCATTCTCGCCACGAGTTAAAATGGAAAAACTGGCCCCTTCAGCCTCAATTTGAATTCCTAGCCGATAGCTTATGGCCCCATTTCGCTTACGGAAAAAATGCCATTTATTCGAGTGGCCATCACGGCAACGTCATTATGAGCAAATACCCAATCATCGGTTGGGAAAATCTCGACATCTCGGCCTTCTCTTTGGAAAAAAGGGGACTCCTGCACGGAATCATCGAAGTGCCGAAATTCAAAGAACCCTTTCATGCGATATGTGTTCACTTAAGTCTCCTCGAACGTTCGCGTAATGAGCAAATTGGAAAGCTTTGCCGGAGAATCTCAGATCACGTTCCTCACGGCGCTCCCCTTCTCATTGCAGGTGATTTTAACGATTGGCGCCAAAATGTTTCAGTCACGTTGAAAAACGAATTGGGTGTTGACGAATGTTTCATCCAAACACGTGGGAATCATGCAAAAACGTTTCCGTCTTGGTTTCCTTTTTTAGCTTTAGATCGAATCTATTTTCGTGGCTTCGATTTGAGTGAGGCCCAATGTCTCACGGGCCGTCCGTGGAGAGATCTGTCTGATCACGCAGCACTCTATGCCAAAGTCATTCGAAGCCGGAAAAAGAAATCGCGACCGTAAGCCTCGTCTATTCCTATTGCAATTGATCTAGCGAGTTGAGGTGGAACGAGCGCGTTTCGGCTTCACGGGCGTCTCTATGCGTGGAGAAGGAGTCGGCTGCCCAAGCACCGCCCGCGTGGTTGCAAGAAAATAATCAAAAGAGACCAAAGGATCGTGGAGTCCACTCTCATCGAGGACTGGACTGTGAAGTACGTGAAGTGCAGAGAGAACACCTTCCAGCGATAAAAGTCCTAATATCTTGAAATAAGCAGCTTCGAGGGAACTATCTGTTCCTTTGTTATTAGCGGACCACATCTTACCGACAGTTTCTAGATTGAATGCCCCGACTTCAAATTCATCCGGAAACGCCGAGAATAACGCTTGTCTCAGCGCCTTGAGAGCCTTAACTTCCTGAGGGTACTTCAACTGTACGAGAGCTTCCCCTAGGGCTTCGGTGTGTTGGTCTTTTGTTCCTTTATAGAGGCGCGAGAAGTCTCTTATCCAAGTGAATCCCTCGGGTTTGAGGCTGTAAATTTGCTCAAAGACGGCGGCGGCGTGAAGAAGATTTTGACGCCCACCCCAGAAACTACCCGCCTGGTCATTGATATACGCCCACATTCCAGATCTGATGGCAAACTCTCCAGCGTCCACAACAGGATCGTCACTAAACCGTGCCGAAACGAGACCATTGAGACTTCGATGGCTGACCGTGATTTGCGAGTTGGGATCGTCGGGATCCACATCAAGATGTGGAGTCCGAATCGAATATATCAGTCTATTACTTTTCAAAATAATGTAGGGGTAAAATCCGTCTTCAAGAGTTTTTCCGGAGAATTCACCCGGAGAGGCTACAATTCCGGCGACGGGTAACTCTCGAGCCATGGCTTCAATTTTGAGAGTGACCTCGCTCTTTGGAATGAGACCCTTTTGCTCCATCCTCTGTTACCATTCTGGCAATTCGTCTTCAGGTTGAATTCTTTCTCTGAAGGCGAGGGGACTGGGAGTAGAATAGAAAGCCGCACTTATCTCCGAATGGACAGCCCAAAAATATTCAGCACCGGGCCTAAGACGCAAATTTGCCATTTCAAAAGCGCAAGATGCGCGAGACGCCGCTGCTGTCATAGCCGGATGCGGAACGGCTATGGCACTCGCCCCGAATACAATTTTCGGAAAAAATGGCAGTGTCCAAGCTAAAACTAAAATGACTAATTCACGGCTCACCGTTTATGCCTTCCCCAACACTATGTGACTTCTTACACTATAATTTGCAATTTGAAGGCCAAAAGACAGAAAAAGGTACCCGGTACCGAAAACCGAAAA
>Ga0206987_1180_pt2 | contig 11753 bp, 8 predicted proteins | sample Alteio_BWMinCont_11_FD_153281 | JGI IMG/M metagenome (GOLD analysis project Ga0206987, IMG submission 153281) | Enriched cells from forest soil in Barre Woods Harvard Forest LTER site, Petersham, Massachusetts, United States -... | ecosystem: Environmental > Terrestrial > Soil > Temperate forest >... | reverse complement strand
GATGTGTTTGAATTTGCCAATACCAACGGAGGTTTGCCCCAAGGTTCATTAACCCTATCCGGTACTACATTATATGGCATGGCCACCAATGGATCAGGAGGTAATAAAGGCTGCATATTTTCAGTAGACTCGAGCGGTAAGAATTATAAAGTTCTATTGAGTTTCAGTAATACCAGTTGCTACTATCCGCTGGGCTCATTAACATTTTCCGGTAATATGGCTTATGGTACAGCTTCGCAAGGAGGTACTAACAATAACGGAACTATTTTCAGGTTTAATTATGTATTAGCGGGCATCAATACTATAAACATTGCAGCAAACACAATAAAGCTTTACCCTAACCCGAATAACGGTCAGTTTGCAATGGCATTAGAAGGGGTAGATAAAACAACATTATTGCAAGTATACAACGTAATGGGCCAGGTGGTTTATAAACAGCTATTAGAGCCTACCACCGATATACATACTATTGATTTGGGTTCCCAGGTTTCGGGAGTGTGTTTGTGGAGGGTTACAGAAAATGGTTCTTTATTAAATGAAGGGAAGATAGTTATAGAAAAGTAACTACTATACTATTACCTGATGAGTGTTACGTCCCCGGTTTGTTCAATTTTGGCTCCATCTTTTAGCGTAGCATTTAAACGCCATATATAAGTTCCCACATCCATAGTTGTACCATTATGATGCCCATCCCAACCAATATTTTGATTCTTCGACTCAAACACACGGTTGCCCCAACGGTCGAAAACCATAAATACCATATCAGCAATGCAGGGACTTCGAACATAAAGGATATTATTATGGTCGCTATTAGGAGAAAATATATCCGGTACGAATATATCACCGCAACTTACATCAATGGTTATAAGCTGGCTCGTCGTACAGCCGCTATCACTTGTTAAGGTAACCGTATAAGTGGTAGTGAAAGGAGGCGATACAACGGGGTCGCTGCAAGTACTACAACTTAATCCATCAGTAGGGTTCCAGGAATATGTGCCCGTTCCAGTAGCTACAAGCTGCACACTTTGCCCTGGAGTTAAAGCTGTATCACAACAAGCGGTGAGTGCGGGTGTAGGATTTACCGTCACAGCATCGTAGCCGGTATCAACGCATCCATCCGAATTTTTCATGATACAATAATAGGAAGTAGTCGCTTTAGGGCTCACGGTAATGCTTGAGGTTGTAGCGCCGGTGTTCCACAGGTAACTGCTGCTGCCACTTGCCTCAATTTGTGCAGAATTTCCCACACATAGTGTTTCCGGCCCTTGCAGTGTGGGATTTCCACCGGGGAGAATAGTGATTACCTGTGTTAGTGTATCCATACACTGATTTGCCTTATCAACCAATGTAACCGTATATGTTCCCGAAGAACTGTATACGTGATAGGGGCTTACCATCGCTGAAATATTTTGACTGCCTGATGAGGCATCGCCAAAATTCCATGTATATGAATTAGCACCCCTGGAAGTATTTTTAAAAAAGACCGTATCTCTCGCGCAAACGCTTTTATCGCTGAAGGAACTTGCAATAGTGCTATCTACATGCACTTTTATTACGGTATCTTTTCCGCATCCATTTTTGTTTTCATGCAGTTTTACGTAATAGGTTCCGGGCAAATTATATGTCCATACAGGGTTAATTGCAGAATCCTGGTAAGAGCCTACATTATAAAAGTCCCAGAAAAAATTTGCCCCCACTATAGGGTCTGAACTATTTGTGAATGAGGTTGGCATTCCCAGGCAAACAGTATCTGCAGAAAAATTCGGATTGGGTGGAGGCCCCGGTTTCTTTCCTATGGTTACAGAGAGTGTATCATTGCACGATGCACCGGTAACAGGTGTTATAATAAGTGAGTAGATACCTGCGCTATCAATATCAATACTCTTGGAAGTATTATTCGAAATTATGCCACCGGCGGGGCCTGCCCAGTTATAAGCGCTTTCACCTGCAGGGCCGGTAAGGGTAATGCTGTCTTGTCCGCAAAAGAAATCAGAAGAGCTCAGCACTTTGAGCGGTGAACAGGATGCATCGATATAAGCGTACCCAAAATGCCCGCCCTGGCTGCAATCGCCTGATTCAAAAACAACTGTTATACATTGCCCAATATACTTTTTAAGCGGAACATTTATGGTGGTCCAGTTTTTGTAATACACCGGAACCGAGTCATTTACCCGTGCATCATAATACATAATACTATCGAACTGCTGCGTTCCGTGGCCAGCTACAACATTATATTGTCCGCAATATGGGATGGTATCACCCAATTGGTTAATGAAAAATATCCTGAAAAATGGTTGCTCATAAAAGGTATGATTGGGATTTTCCAACAACACTGCATATTGATACGTAAAGTTGGCATTTGATTCAGTTACGGCAAAAGTTTGTGAAAGAATAGCTACGCCATAATTCACCAGCGTACTGTCGCCAAGCATTACGGAATAATGCCCTCCATAAGGAGATACCACAGGGATGGACGGAATAATAGCATCGCCCCGGGTACCTGATGTTATACTTATCTGGTAATCGGGGCCGGGTGTTGGTCCAATAGTCTGGTTAAAATAGGGGAATACACCTGTAAGTACATCATTGGCAGCTTCTGTAACAGCGCCTGCCGGTCCGCCGGTAATATGAGTGATTACTGTTGAAGTATCCGATTGATTATATCCGTAATAGGCATTCCAACCGGAAAGGTTTCCACTTTCAAAATCAATATTATTGCAGGCAGAATCACAGGGGAGCGACAAGTATACCGGTTTATGTTTTTGGGTGAACTCTTCCACCGATGTAGGGAACTCTGCTTTTATCTGCAGGAATTTTTCATAAAGGTTATTCAGTCGTCCGGTGAAAATGCCTTCATAGCTTTTAACGTTTTCGAGGGTTATTTCTCCATTTGCCACTCCGCGAAGAAAGTCCCCATGTAAAGAATCGACAGCGGAGCTACTGAAGCGGGTAAAGGTTTCAAAATCTTCGCCTTTATTTTGCTTTACCTTATTAACTACGTGCGACCAATTCCGGGAAATATTTTCAGAAGTCTCGAGTGATGGGCGTGTTTGCGCCAAAAGCGTATTCGTTGCTAATGCAGAAATTACAAATAAATAACAGTTAATTAGTTTTTTGGCCTGCATGGTAGCGGAGAAGTATAAATTCTGCCTGTAATGTTACTTACAATAAGATTGTAAATTTACGAAAAAAACCAATGCTACCGTTACGTAAGACCATTATAAAAAAAGCCGATTTTGCTGGCATACACCCAGATATCGATTTAAACAAAAGATAGAAAACTATCCTTTTAAACTTTCTGAGCCTTTAAGGATTCGTGCTGTGGTTGGTATTGCATAGCTGCAGCCACAAAGCCAATAAAAAATGGATGCGGATTAGCTACCGTGCTTTTATATTCCGGGTGAAATTGTACCCCGATAAACCATGGATGGTCTTTTAATTCTATAATCTCCACCAGCCCTGCTTCCGGATGAATTCCCGATGCTTTGAGTCCGGCCTTTTCAAAGTCTTTCAAATATTCATTATTGAATTCGTAGCGATGACGATGGCGCTCGCTTACTTCCTTCTTTTTATATACATCCCATGCTTTGGTTCCTTCTTTCACAAGACAAGGATATGCTCCAAGCCTCATGGTTCCACCCAGGTGAGTAACCTTTTTCTGTACTTCCTGCAAATCAATTACAGGATGGCTTGTAGCCGGGTTAACTTCGGTAGTATGGGCATCTTTAAAGCCCAGCACGTTACGTGCAAATTCTATTACGGCACATTGCATACCCAGGCAGATTCCCAAAAACGGAATATTATTTTCACGGGCATGGCGTATGGCAATTATTTTACCTTCAATGCCGCGCTTGCCAAAGCCGGGAGCCACTACAATACCTCTTATCCCTTCAAAAAGATGGCTAACTGTTTCTTCATTCACATCTTCGGAATGAATCCACTCAATTTCCACTTGCGCATCATTAGCCGCACCTGCATGAACAAAGGATTCGGCAATGGATTTATAAGAATCTTTTAATTCAATATACTTACCCACAAGGGCTACCCTTATTTTTTGTTTTGGGTGATGAAGCCTTTCTAAAAAGCCTTCCCAAGTTTTTAAATCCGGAGTTGTATCGGTTGGTAATCCGAGCTTTTGAAGTACTACAGTATCCAGCTTTTGCTTAGCCATTAAAATCGGCACATCATAAATACTTCTGGCATCTAATGCCTCAATGACCGCATCGTGTGCAACATTGCAAAAACGGGCAATTTTTTCACGAATATCTTCATCTATCGATTGTATGCTGCGGCATACCAAAATATCGGGTTGAACCCCATTTTCCAGCAAGGACTTAACAGAGTGCTGGGTAGGTTTGGTTTTTAATTCGCCTGTAGTATGCAGGTAAGGCAATAAGGTAAGATGCACCACGAGGCAATCTTTACCGTGTTCCCATTTCATCTGCCTAACTGCTTCAATATATGGAAGCGATTCTATATCGCCTACCGTTCCACCAATTTCAGTAATTACAAACTGGTATCTGCCCGATTTACCAAGCAGTTGAAACCGGTTTTTTATTTCATCGGTAATATGTGGTATAACCTGCACCGTTTTACCCAGGTAATCTCCTTTCCGTTCTTTATCAATAACGCTTTGGTAAATGCGTCCTGTAGTAACATTATTAGCTTGTGATGTAGGCGTATTTAAAAAACGCTCGTAATGGCCTAAATCCAAATCGGTTTCAGCCCCGTCATCCGTAACATAACATTCTCCGTGTTCGTAAGGGTTGAGTGTGCCCGGGTCAATATTAATATATGGGTCGAACTTCTGAATGGTAACAGAATATCCCCTCGCCTGCAAAAGCTTAGCCAACGAAGCAGAAATAATTCCTTTACCTAAAGAAGAGGTAACCCCCCCAGTAACAAAAATATGTTTAGTAGTGAATGCGCTCATAACGGAGAGAGGGGTTGTTTTAAAACTTTGCAAAGTTAGGTAATTTATGAATGCTTCCGATACTCATACTAATCAAAATTATAATTTTGCGAATATTCTGTCGTACAAAATGAAAATAACCATCCTTTCCATACTCGGATTTTTACTGTCGCTTTCGCCTACAATCAAGGCACAAGTAAAAACAGATACCCTCCCCGTTTTTATGGCAGACAGTATTAATGCCGTTTACATTTATGCCGATACAGGATCTGCATTAAATAAAATGGATAAAGAAGGTAGAAAGCAAGGACTTTGGGTGAAAAAATACGACGACGGCCATATACGATACAAGGGGCATTTTATGGACGATAAACCGAACGGGGTATTTAAAAACTATTACGATGAAGGTGATAGCCTCGAAGCCATAAGGGTGTATTCAAACGAAGGGCAATCGGCCTATGCACATTTATTCTACACCACCGGTGCATTGGAAGCCGAAGGCAACTATGTAGGTGAACAAAGGGATAGTATCTGGAAATTCTACGATGAATTGCAACGCCTTATTAGGAAAGAACAGTATAAAAATGGCAAGCGGGAAGGCAAATCGGTTGTGTTTTATCCCGACAACGGTGCTGTCATGCAGGTAAAGAACTGGAAGCATGATTCGGCTGATGGCCCCTTCGAGGAATATTACCCCGAAGGAGAGCTAATGGAAGAAGGCACTTATGTAAATGGCCAATTGGAAGATACTCTTTCTATCTATTTATTGGATGGTAAATTGACCCGGAAAGGGCGTTATTTGCATGACATGCACGAAGGCATGTGGATTGATTATAATGATGGCGAACCTAAAGATACACTTATATACCACAGAGGTAATTGCCTTAACTGCTCTAAATATACCCCTACCAAAAAACAGGAAGATTCGCTTAAACTCCAAAACCAGGAAATACAACAACGACTCGACCACCCTACTGATGATATGGAAGATCAAACGCCAAGTGACGGCGAACATTAATGGACTAAAGCCAATCAAAGGGTTCGAATTATATCCCCAGTGCGATGGAATAATTCAGCTTTATGATATTATTATCGCCAAGCATATACGCAGGAAGTTTCCCGTCATTAAATACTGCAATTTTAATTCCATTTTCTTTGAGCCTGTTGCAGGTTGTATCTGCCGGAATACCCCTGTATGATGTCATCCCCGAATAAAACATAGCCCGGATAGGATCTTTACAATTAAAAAGTACATAATCCTTTTTGGGAAACCTATTTCCAACTTCCTTAAAAACAGATGCATTGTGCATGTAGCCTTCTCTTTGAGATACCATTAATCCAACGTCTGTATGGTGACCTTCAATTTCACTTATTCCAACATTCGAATACCCTATCAGTAGAATAAGCAATGCTATCATACCCATTTTATATTTCCTTACTCTTGTTGTTAAATATTCGATAACGAGAAATAAGAGATTACCCAAAGCAAGATAAATTACAGGGGCTACAATAATGGTAAAAAGCGGCATTTTAGTCTGAGCAAGAGTGTAAAATAGTTCTACAGAAAGAAGCCAGGTAATCAACGTAATTTTAAACTCATTTTTATTTTCAAGCGCTTTGTATAAAAAATACAATGAAGGAAGGATGATAAAGGGAACTATCCACCCATATTGTGGACCTATCAAATCAAGATAATAGCTGCCATTGCCTGAATGACTCTCAATAACAGATGTGAAGTTTTGCGAATAGGCACCTAACGTTGCTACTGTTTCCTTAGGAAAACGTATAAGACAATATACATACCAGGCTGCAGGTATTGCAATCGCAATGAGTCCGCTTTTTAGTAATTCTTTATAGGAAGTCAGTCTCTTCCTTTTCTCTTTATTTAAAATGATGTTAAGGAGCCAACAAAAGAAAACCACAAATCCGATAAGCCATTTAGTTAATACTGCGAGGCCTGAAAAAAGTCCTATCAATATCAGCCAATACTTTTTATTTGAATGTTTGTATTCAAACCACGCCCAGAAGCTGGTACAAATAAAAAACATGGATGCAACGTCACTATGATCTCCATTAATTATCCCAGAAACCATTTCTAACTGATAGTTAGCAGTTGCAAATAAAAATGCAGCTAAATAGCCTATTTTTTCATTGACTGTTATTTTCCCTATCCTGAATAATATAGGAACCATGAGTGTTGACATAATTATGGAAGGAATCCGGGTGGACAACTCACTTACCCCAACTATTTTATAAGATATGGCAATTAACCATAGAATGGAGGGCCCATGTATCCAAACAGTATTGGATACCCAGCAGGTAGGGTCATATGGGAGCACAGGGTTTGTATACAGCATGGGTTTAAATGGATTTGCCATTGTATTTTTTGCAACAAGAGCATGAAATGACTCATCCCACATATACAGAAACGGGTCAAGCTTAATGATGAAAAACCTTAAAACAAATGCTCCTATTGAGAGAAAAGTGATGCTGAGCGATAAGCTTTTTTTAAAATACAGAAAAATACTTATTAATACCAATGCAAGCCCTATGCTTAAATTCAGTATATCATTAGTAAGAAAGTGAGTTCGCATCAATAATCAGGTAGCATTATGAAAATCAAATATAAAGGAAACTTAATTTCAATACTACTATTTATAACTATAACCTATACCCCACCCCAGCCGTTATATTTACAAGATACATATCTGCTATGCCCGAATGAAGCATATCTGCATTCAGCATTCCAAAAAACCTTTTTGAGAACATAAATTTGACGGAAATTCCTATATCATAACAGAAGGAATTATTAGTTTGAGCAGGTGCATCCCATGTACCTACAATGTTCGGATAATATGGACTATTACTAAGCTTTGTGCCATTATAAATTACTTCGGGGGTTTTAAAATAAAGATGTCCCACCAGAACCCGGAAATGAATTAATGCGATACCTGCTAATGGAAGTTTTAGGCAGACTCCAATTAATACAGTACCGATGTTATAATTGCCCGCTTGTAAGGACGTTACATCAACTCCCTCGTAAATTGAATGCGGTAAATAAAAAGCGTTTGAACCATATCCAAGCATTCCGGCAAAATCAAAACGGGTGTGCCTTATAGGTAGGGTAGCATACATATTAATAAAAGGACCACTACGTGCATCATTTGTAAAATTGATAATATATGGGTCGCTATAGGAAGCTGGTATTCCAACTCCTGCATGTATGCTAATAGATACAGGAGCTTTAACCCCGGTGCTGTCTTTATCAATTCCTAAGACTATATAAGGAATTATCAGGCAAATAGTTACAATAAACAACAGCCGGTATTTTTTCATCTAACCGATATTTTAGTTAAATATATAAATGATTTAATTAGTAGTTCCTATTTTTTCTACTTTGTATCTTAAGTAAATTGAAAAAGGATTTTGAAAAAACCTTCCTAATCAAAACTTGTAATCTACCCCAAAAGCCATTGACCGTTTTTGCCTGGCATTTGCTATCCATTTGTATTGACCCCATTATATGTCACAACATCTGCCCTTCGTGTGACATATCGTAAGTAATTATATACCAGATAATAACAGGCAAATAACCTGCTTCATACTGTCGCCAAAAGTGTGACGATTAAGCTTCCGGAAAATTTATATAAAATAGTAAAGCACGCTGGTTTTTCAAACTAATCGCCACCCAGACTGCTTATGTATTGAAGTTTTCTATTTTTGCACCTGCTAACAACATGAAAATGGAAAAAGTAAAGGCTAAGAAAACGGATTCTGTGAATTATACAAAAGAGCAATATCTGAAATGGTATGAAGACATGCTGTTGATGAGAAGATTCGAGGAACGTGCCCAGCAAATGTACCTGCAACAGAAAATACGGGGTTTCTGCCACATCTATATAGGACAGGAAGCCGTAGCAGCAGGCTCTGTAACCGCTATCCGTCCTGAAGATAATATCATCACAGCTTATCGTGACCATGCTTTCCCTTTGATAAAAGGAACAGAACCCAAGCATGTTATGGCTGAACTTTTTGCTAAGGCCACAGGCTGCTCCGGCGGTAAAGGTGGCTCGATGCATATTTTTGATTTGAAAAATAAATTTTTCGGAGGTCACGGAATTGTAGGTGGCCAGATACCATTGGGTGCAGGCATAGCTTTTGCTGACCAATATCGCAAGAGCGACCTGGTTACCCTCTGCCTGATGGGCGATGGAGCCGTACGTCAGGGTGCATTCCACGAAACATTAAACATGGCTATGCTGTGGAAACTTCCCGTGGTATTTATCATTGAAAATAACAACTATGCAATGGGTACTTCCGTTCAACGGACCAGTAATGTAACCGACCTATATGAATTGGGCAAGGCTTTCGAAATGCCTTCCTTCCCCGTGGATGGAATGCGTTGCGAAGCAGTGTACGAAGCGGTTGCATCGGCTGTTGAAAATGCGCGTAAAGGAAACGGGCCAACCTTATTGGAAATGAAAACCTACCGTTATCGCGGCCATTCCATGAGCGATCCGGCCAACTACCGCACAAAAGATGAAGTAGAAAGTTTTAAAGCCAAAGATCCCATTGAACATACCCTTGATCTGTTGAAAAACAACAAATGGATTACGGATGCTGGAGTCGAGACAATGGAAAAGAAAATAAAGGATGTGATTGATGATGCAGTAAAATTTGCTGACGAATCACCTTATCCTGATGCATCGGAGTTATATAAGGATGTATACAAGCAGGAAGACTATCCTTTCATTATGGATTAAATAACAAATTAGAAAAAATATGGCAGAGATAATAAAGATGCCCAAACTAAGCGACACCATGACCGAAGGAGTGGTAGCTGAATGGCATAAAAAAATAGGAGATACGGTTAAGAGCGGAGATTTGCTGGCAGACATCGAAACCGATAAAGCCACCATGGAATTTGAATCGTACCAGGAAGGTACCTTGCTTTATATAGGAGTTGAAAAGGGAAAAACAGCTCCTGTTGATGCCATACTTGCTATAGTAGGCAAACAAGGCGAAGATATTTCTGCATTATTAGCATCGACAACTAATAAACCTGCTGAGGCATCGGCTCCTGCTGCTGCAACTCCTGAACCTAAAAAGGAAGAACCTGCAACGAAACAGGAAACACCCCAAAAAGAAGAACCTGCCAAGGCCCAACCGGCTCCGGCTCTGCAAGCTTCTACTGCTAACCAACCCTCAACCCCTGTGCCCGCTGTAGACTCTACCGGACGTTTTAAAATATCTCCATTGGCAAAAAAGATGGCCGGAGATAAAAATATTAATCTTTCCTTCATTCGAGGAACCGGCGATGGAGGCAGAGTTATAAAACGTGACGTTGAAAATTACCAGGGTGGTGGCGTATCCACAGCTATGCTCGAGGAAAGCTACAAGGATGAACCTGTATCGCAAATGCGTAAAACAATTGCCCGCAGGCTTGTTGAAAGTAAATTTTCGGCACCTCATTTCTACCTGACTATGGAAATAGAAATGGATGAGATGATAAAAGCCCGCGAAAGCATAAACCAGGTAATAGTATCCGGGAAAATATCTTTTAACGACCTTGTGATAAAAGGAGTTGCTACCGCGCTTAGGGCACACCCAAAAGTAAATGCATCCTGGAGAGGGGATTTTATTCGTTATAGTAATCATATCCACATAGGCATGGCTGTCGCTGTGGAAGATGGCTTATTGGTTCCGGTGATACGTTTTGCTGATTCTAAAACCTTATCGCAAATTTCGACTGAAGCAAAAGATTTCGCTCAAAAGGCAAAAAGCAAAAAACTTCAACCGGCCGATTGGGAAGGAAATACATTCACTATTTCAAATTTGGGAATGTTCGGTATTGATTCATTCACTGCTATCATAAATCCGCCCGACGCATGCATTATGGCCATAGGCGGTATCCATGAAACTCCTGTAGTGAAGGATGGGAAGATAGTACCGGGCCATGTTATGAAAGTTACTATGTCATGCGACCACCGCGCAGTTGACGGAGCTACTGGTTCTGCTTTCCTTCAAACCTTTAAACAATTGATGGAAAACCCGGTAATTTTATTGGGAATGCAAAGCATTTAACTAAGTAATTGCGTTATATTTTTATATTTGTAGAAAGTTTTAAGTATAATATCCATGAAAAAAATATCTCCATGAAAAAAATATTTCTCATAGCCGGAATCTGTTTGACAATTTTAATCAGTGCCAAAGCTCAAACAGCAACAACTCGAATCCCATCAGATGAAGAGCAAAAAATCAGCCAGGAATTGAGCGGTATTATTTCAGCCTGCAATTTAAATCCTGCTCAAGCAGCAAAAGCAAAACCAATTGTTACCGGAGCTGTACAATCAAGAGAAGCTAACGTGAAACAATATGGTTCGGATAAAAACAAACTAAAAACTGCTAATGAAGCAACTACAAAAACAGAGGTTACCCAATTAGGCGGAATATTGAATGCAGACCAAAAAGCTAAATTAACTGCCTACGAACAACAAGAAGCGGCCAAAATGCAAGGCAAGGCTGGTTCCATGATCAAGTAAATATTTATGTATGTATTTAAAATCCCCGGCTATGAAGTCCGGGGATTTTTTTTGCAAGTATGTAATCTCGCTGGTTTTTATAAGTTTGTAATTATATGGCAAATAAAAGCATAGCTTTTTTCATAAGTATTTTTTTCTGTATAACACATTGTTGTGCCCAACAACATACAGTGGAAGGAAAAGTGATTGATAAAAATACAGGAACAGCTTTACCATTTGTTAATATGATTGTTACTGCATCATCAATCACATCCTTTATTTTCTTTTCCATTGTCTCGACTCCAGCATCCGTAATCCAT
>Ga0206987_1183_pt1 | contig 11776 bp, 10 predicted proteins | sample Alteio_BWMinCont_11_FD_153281 | JGI IMG/M metagenome (GOLD analysis project Ga0206987, IMG submission 153281) | Enriched cells from forest soil in Barre Woods Harvard Forest LTER site, Petersham, Massachusetts, United States -... | ecosystem: Environmental > Terrestrial > Soil > Temperate forest >... | reverse complement strand
ATAATAAAGTTTTCGTTTGCGTAGGTTGTTCAGGATCAAACAACTTCACATAGAGTTTTGGTGTTCCTTGATTTGGAATTTCAATAATCCAAGTTGCTAGAGTATAGATACGCAAAATACTATTGTTGTCACCCGCATTTTTATCTTGCGCAAATAATTCAAAAGCTGCTATGGTAAATTTTTGATGATACGCTTTAAGTAATTCGCCAATGCGTGTATATCGCACCAAACTGCTTTGTGTAGTATCTTGATTATACTGCGTTAAACCGGGCAATACATAATGATTGGTATGCCAGATATAACCCTGAGAAATCGATTTGATTTGATATTTGTTATCGGTAACTTCGACAATAGCCGCTTGGTTTTTATCGCCAAGCATTAAATTGATCGGCGCGTCATGCGCAAATAATTTTTTTTGATCCGCAATCACTGCGGCAACAGATGCATAATTTTGTAAAATATTATTTTGCAATGTCCCGGCGGTCGCGTTCAAATGCGATTCGTTATAAATACCCGCATTGGTATTGACTAGCACTAAACCTTTTTCATTCACGCCTGAACTAAAATACTGATAGTTTTTATCTTGGGCTGATAATTTATAGGCGAGCGCAAAATAGCGGTATCCTTCTTTAGGTTTGACCATCACAAGATCTTGCACATAATCAGCATTTTCATCACGATTTTTGGCGAGCAACAGACCGCCATGCTCATTGACATTACCGACGGAGGCCCAAACTGTGCAAGCGTTGGAAATGGGCACTAACATCAAAAATAATGTCATCGCAAATATTTTATGCCAAATTTTCATACAAATTATAGTACTCATAGTTTACTAAAGTCTTTGACCTTTCAGGAGAATTTATTTTCAGACACGCTGTGAATATATCCATATACGCTTGAGAGAATCCTCCCTGATTCTCACAGTCTGAAAATAAACACATCCTGAAAGGTCTACGATCCTTTAAAGTTTTTTTACGAATCTTTAAAGAATTAAATCAAATTCTAAAATGGAGCTAGTTAATCATAAGCGGAAATCCCAACGCTTCGCGGCTGGCATAATAACTTTCAGCCACCGCTTTTGCCAAAGTTCGTACGCGTAAAATAAAACGTTGGCGCTCTGTCACAGAAATAACTCGACGCGCATCTAACAAATTAAAAGTATGGGAGGCCTTCAAAACCATTTCATAAGCCGGCAAAGTTAATTTAGCCGCCAACAATTTTTGACATTCCGTTTCCGCATAATCAAATTGTTTAAATAAATATTCGGTATCCGCGTGTTCGAAATTATAGGTTGACATTTCAACTTCATTTTGGTGAAAAACATCGCCATAAGAAACCGGCCCATTGGGACCTTGAGCCCAAATCAAATCGTAAACGCTCGCAACACCCTGTAAACTCATTGCCAAGCGCTCTAATCCATAAGTCATTTCGCCCGAAACAGGGCTACACGCCAATCCACCGACTTGTTGAAAATAAGTAAATTGCGAAACTTCCATACCGTCCATCCAAATCTCCCAACCCAATCCCCAAGCGCCTAGTGTCGGTGATTCCCAGTTATCTTCAACTAAGCGAATATCATGAATCTTTGGATTGACGCCTAGCGCCTCTAAGGATTGCAAATAAAGATCAACAATATTATCCGGTGACGGTTTCAACAAAACCTGTAATTGATAATAATGTTGGAGACGATTGGGATTATCACCATAACGACCATCTGTTGGGCGTCGACTTGGTTGTACAAACGCTACATTCCACGGTTCTGGCCCAATTGCTTTAAGAAATGTCGCTGGATGAAAGGTCCCAGCACCTACTTCCATATCAAGCGGCTGCAAAATAACACAGCCCTGATTGGCCCAATATTCTTGGAGTTTTAATATAATTTCTTGAAACGTCATGATTCGCCCTTCTAGTGTTCTCATATGACTTAAAACCGTTATATAATAGCACATGATATTCAGCGAGCACTTCCATGGCGTGGAATCCACCAAACGAACAAAAACCTTCTGACAAACCCCAAGATCAAGATCCCTGGACTGGTCGGCCGAAAAAAACAACTGGCGATAACGCTGGCCCTCCCATGTTAGAAGATATTTTTAAGAATCTATATCGTAAAGTATCGACTAAAAAATTTGGTAAATCGGGGAATACTGATCCTAATACACCTGATGCACCGCCTAGAAAACCAATTTCCAATAAAACCTGGGCTTTGATTGCCGCCATTATTCTCATATTTTTTTGGATTGGAGCAGGAATCCATTTCATTAATGCTAATCAACAAGCTTTAGTGTTTCGTTTTGGTGTGTATCAAAAAACGTTGTCACAAGGTGTGCATTGGCGTCCATGGGGAATCGATCGTGTTTTGGTTTTTGATCAACAAAAATCCTATGAAGAAATTGTCGAAACCAATGTGATTAGTCAGGATGATAATATCGCGCATCTTAGTATTAAATTTAATTATCACATCAATGATCCAAAAAATTATTTGTTAAATAACGGTACAAATACCACGTTAGTAAAAACACTAGTGGCAGGCGCAATTCAACAAACGGCAGCCACCACGAATTTGGATAATTTATTTACTGCCAACAAAGATTCCAAGTTTATTCAAAATTTGCAACAAAACATTGCTGCTTTGTTTAATCAAAATCATCTTGGTCTTCAGCTTGATCAAGCAGCAATCAATAGTGTGGGTGTGCCTGAACAAACTAAAGAACTTTTTAATCAAATTAGTTCATTGTATGACGAACAAACTAAACAAAAACAACAGGCGTTAGATTATGAAAATCAAATCATACCGCCTGCGCAAGAAAAAGCAGACCAAATGATTGCGGCTGCAAATGCTTATGCAAGCCAAGCTAAATTAAAGGCGCAAGAAGAAGTCGCTGACTTCTTAGCCATTTTTCCTCTCTATCAAAAAAATCCTGCTTTAACTCGCTATCGTTTGTATAGTCAGGCTATGCAAGATATTTTAAATAAAACCACAAAAGTTGTGGTCGATGAGAAAGCAGGTGCCGCAGTTTATTTGCCAGCACAAGCGCAAGTAGCGACGACAGCTCCTTCAACATCAACGGCTGCAACCACATCCACAACAGCAAATACCATGGCGACTAACCCAACGACCTCTGACACCAATAGTGATTCCGACACGATGTATGGCAACATTAAAGGGGGTTACTAAATGAAACGCATTTATATTGTTATTTTAATTATTGTCGTTCTATTGGGTGCCAGTATATTTGTCGTTCCTGAAGGAAGCTATGTTTTTAAATATAATGTTTGGGAAAAAACACATCAACCAAAATTGCTCGAACCCGGACTACATTTTAAATGGCCCTTTGTTCAAAAAGTTGTGTACAGTCAACAAGAACCACAAATCCTTACTGCGGATGGTTCCGCCGCACACCCTTTTGTGGCTGCACAAACGTTTGATAAACACACGCTTGAAATTGGCTATGGTTTAGTTTGGAAAAATATTGATCCAAAACAATTTTATCAAGCTAATCAAGATGGAAATATTTTAAATTCAGTACAAGACAATTTAAGAAAACTTCTATCAGTTTCTATTATGCAAATGACATTGCCGCAGGTGCTACAACTGAATCAACAACAAACACTGTTGAATCAAATTTTAGCAAAAATGAATAAGCAATTTGAAGCAAAAGGAATTAAATTTTTAACATTGACGATGACTTCTGTTGATATTGCCAATGCAGAAAAATCCGCATGGCTTGATCAAATGAAAGCTCAGCAACAAAATCAGCTTACAGAGTTGCAACAACAAACATCCACCTTAACACAAACTTTAAAAACATCTGCTGATGATAAAGCCGCAACTATTATTGCAAAAGGTAATGCTGAGGCTGATAAAATAAAAGCGGATGCGGACTTAAATGCCAATCAAATTTATGCTGATGCCTATAACAAAGATCCTCAATTTTATGAGTTCTTTCACAACTTACAAATGTACAAACAAGTTTTATCGAGCAAACAGGATGTAGTGGTATTAAGCACGCACACACCTTTCTTTAGTTCGCTTGCAGCGCCTTCAAATAACTCAGGAAAAAATAAAGAATGATTTGGAAAATTGTATTTGACGCCATAGCGCTGATGCTGGTTTTAGAAGGGCTATGGCCTTTTTTAAGCCCTAAAAGATATAAGCAATTTTTACTGGTCTTATTTACGCAAAGTGAAAAACGTTTACATATGATGGGATTAATTTTAATGTTGATTGGCCTGGTTATTGTTTCAATTGTTCATAGTATAGGTTAAATATATGCTGTATAGCATGACAGGGTTTAGTCGGCTCACACATCAAACTGAATTGGCTGAATTTACTATTGAACTTAAATCCGTTAATCATCGCTTTTTAGATCTTAGTATTTTTTTACCGGAAGGATTCGGTCAACTCGATATTCTGTGGCGTAATTACATTCGCGATAAGCTCAATCGCGGCCGAATAGAATGTAGTTTAAAAGTTTTGTGGCAATCTCAAATGAATGAGGGTCTTCCCTTGGATAGAGACCTGATCCACCAGCTTTTAACGGCAACTCGGCAGATCAATGAAATGGCACCCAATCTTAGCTCTGCTTCTGCTGTAGATATTTTAAAATGGCCAGGGGTCATCAATCCTGCTTTATTTAACTTGAATCATCTACAACAAAATATTATGGATGCCTTGACTGAGGCGGTTGATATTCTTATCAATGTGCGTGCTGTAGAAGGTGACCAAATTAAACTTTTTATTCAGCAACGTTTAACTAAAATAAATGAGGTGGTAGCCATTGTACGTGCCGAGTTGCCAAAATTAATCGAACTGCAACAACAACGCATACAAAAAAAGTTTGCGGAAGCACAAGTTCAACTCGATCCAGAACGATTGGCTCAGGAAATGGTATTATTTGCGCAACGCATGGACGTGGCAGAAGAGTTAGATCGCCTGACGATGCATATAAAGGCTGTTCAAGATCTTCTCAATCAGGGTGGAAGAATTGGTCGAAAACTCGATTTTATGATGCAAGAATTGAATCGGGAAACCAATACATTGGGTTCAAAATCCTTATCGGCAGATATTACGCAGCAAGTGGTATCTATGAAAGTATATATCGAAGAAATGCGCGAACAAATTCAGAATTTGGAATAATTTTATGCTAGGTTCACTCTATATCATTTCTGCACCATCGGGTTGCGGTAAAACCAGTCTAGTCAATGCTATGCTGCAATCTGCTACCAATATGGCTATTTCAATTTCTTATACTACTCGTGAGGCCCGTCCAGGCGAACAAGATGGCGTCAATTATCACTTTATTGATAAGCAAACTTTTGAAAAAATGATTAGCAATAAAGAATTTTTAGAGCATGCTGAGGTCTTTGGACAGTTCTATGGAACTTCTCGCGCAAAAGTGGTTGAGCAGCTATCCCAAGGTGTCGATGTTGTTCTGGAAATCGATTGGCAGGGCGCGAGACAAATTCGTGAATCTTTTGAAAATACTGTATCTATCTTTATTCTTCCACCTTCCCAAAATACTTTGTTGCAAAGATTACACTCTCGACGGCAGGATAATGATGAAATTATTCAACAACGTATGGCATTAGCTCATGAAGAACTCTCACATTACAATGAGTATGATTATTTAATTTTCAATGATAATTTTGATTATGCATTATCGGATTTGAACGCTATCGTACACGCGCGTAAATTGCGCACCCCTAGTCAGCAATTGCGTTATCAAAATTTAATTGATGACTTGTTGAAAAATTGACAGTTTGGACGGTAAGGTCACCCTGAACACAGTGAAGGATCTTATAAAATTTAACGTATTCGCATTATTTTGGAAACAGTCTTGTGCCATATTACTCTGAAATTATTTTTCTATTTCAGATATAATGATTCTCGTTTAATATCACGTTATATAATTTATGAGCATAAAGATGGTCTAAAATTGTATAACATAAAATAAATAACAATAATAAAACGTCTCAGCATTTGCAACATGCGGCAGAGCGGAGAAAACATCATCATGAAATTTATAAATACATTAAAAGAACGTGTTAAAAAAATACGCAACAGTTCTATTGTCAACAAAGTCATTCAAGGCGCCGCCACCCTCATATTTTGTCTCGGTAAACCGCTACAAACCGCTGGTCAAGCAGTCTTTTCTGCGGGGCTCGATGATAAACCACTTGGTTTGCCCGATAATGTCAATCAAGTCATGAGCTGGATTGCGATGGCGGGCACGTTTAGTGCCACGGTAATTTCGCGTATACCAAAATTTTATGAGCAAACTGGAAATTTATTGGCGCGTTGTAGAACAAAGCGCGACAATCCAGAAAAAACAACGCCTCGAGAAACGAACTCTCCCTCGCCAACACCGTCTAATCTTGAAGAAATATCTTTACCAAGGCGCATAGTTTATAAAACACTTTTTTGGTATTTTACTATCTGCGGAGCTCTTTCCGCTTTTTGCGTTACCTTAAATGCCATACAATCTGGTGCCATTCTTATGGAACAGTTTGAGGGAAAAAATGTCAAGCTGTTGGATCTCAATACGCGCTCCTATTCACCCACACTCTTCTTTTCTGGAGCAACTAATACCATACAATCCGATAATTTTATAATCCCTATGCTCGCCGGCAACTCGAGCATACCCGCTTCTCCAGATGCTCTTGTTTATTTTGGAGCGACTTATGTCCCCGCTTCTATTTTTTTAACCTATATCACTTTTAATCTTGTAAGAATTATAGACAATGCTCGAAGCAGCGCTAATTTACTGGCTCGTATTGGTTTAGGACATCATCAATGGACTAAACGTGAAATCATTGCTCTCACCGTAGCCTCCATTTTTACTCTTTCTTACACGGTAGGTAACACCGCATTTGCGATTGTCAACACAGAAAGCGCCATTATGAAAATTAATGAGCTCTTTTTTCAGCATCCTGAAGAAAGTGTTATCAACATTGCAAAATATATGGGCATTGCGTCTTGTATCCCCAGTATCGCCAGCACCATTCTCACTTGTGGCGCCGACTTGTACCATATACTCACTGGAAAAATAAGTTTATTTCATCTAGAAAAAGCAACCTTGACAAAAGGTGTTCTTTTTTCATTTGTGTTGATCAGTGGATTGATTGATGCCGTCATGTCGAATGCCGCAGGATTTTTCGGTAGCATATTCAACATTTTGACACGATTTGGACTCAGCGAAAATTCAAGTTTAACTAAAGGGCTCGCCGGTTTTTTTGCGCTCACCTCCATTCCTCCTTATTTTGCCAACAATGGTGCACAAGCTCTCAAAAGCATTTTAAATGCATTACAAGACCACTCTTCCAACCAATACAACGCGATACCAACCGATGAAGAAGTTTATGATCAAGATGCTTATACAAAGCAAGACGTACTCGTTATTGCCGAAAATGATTATAACGATAATGATATAACTTTTACTAGCAGTTTTACTGGGTGAATTCTGTCATTTCCGCGAAAGTGGAAATCTATTTTGAATTTATGAATAAATTAGTGCATTTTTACGAAACACATTAATCTATGGATTCAAATTACTTGAAAAAAATAATGTAGAACTTTAAAGTGCGGGTGTAATTTTATCGGCATCAACCTTATTAATTTTTGCAAAAAGTTTTTCTGCTTCTACTGTTTCAAAATGTGCTGCTTCAATAACTTTTATTAATCTATCTACAAATTTGTCCGAAAAAGGTGCGGATTGTTGTTTAGCAATATAATTAGTGACTTCCATTCGTAATAATTCTTGAACAATAAGGTTATCTTTTGCCAAGGCTAATAATTGATCGAGAGGTTCTATATTTTCTATAGTTAAAGACGCTTCAATAAATTGCCAATAAATAAAACGATCGACATCGTTAAATTCACCTTTTTTCAACGCTGTTTTTAAATGGTGATCACAATTAAAAAATAATCGATTAAGTACTATTGTTTGATCTCCATTCGCCGTAAATAAAAAGCTAAAAAACTTGAGCGCGTTATTAGAACTTGCGCATATTTGTAATAATCTGCATACGGCTATGATTTCTTTATCATAAGAAAAAACTTGAAATTTGTTTTCCAAAACAGCTCGCAAGAAAACTTTAAAAAGCTCCTCAGCCATTGGTTGCATTGGATTTGCTGTGCCCACATTATTATAAATGCAGTTGGCAAATTCTCGAAACATTAGTATTAAATTCCATGTTTGGGTTCTTGGCGCCTCTAGAAAAGAATTTCTGGATTCTACTTCTTCTTCTAACAGCTTTGCGTATTTGTTCATACTTTCCTCTGTTAAAGCCGCAGGGAATCGATTTGTCACAATTGAATTTATAGAGTCAATCAACGCATCTTTTGAAATAACACAATTTATATACCCTCCCCGTAAGTTTTTAAATGTATCCAAAGTTACCTTTCGTGATTCAAAAGAAAAGCTTGACATGCTCTGTTCTGCGATATAGCTCTCGACGTTTCGTATAAAGCCATCTAAAGCATCAACAATATCCCATTTGCGTTTAGAAATAATTATGAATGTCATAGATAGATTTAAATCCACCTTGTACATTGTTTTAAAAAACTCAAACAAATTTATCCACCACAATTCAAATTCTTTTGGCTCTACGTAAAACTGCAATCTTCCAAGATTGGGATCATAAAATTCAAATTGATTACAATTTATTTTATAAAATGCAATAGCATGCCCTCCATCTTCATTATATATACCCATATGAAATGCAGTATGCCCTGGAGCTTGCGCAAGTCGAACAGCAATGTCCATAGGATTTTTAGTATTTAAATATTTTTCAACGCAACTGTCCTTTTTATAAGGTAAATCAGAAGATAATTTTGTTTGTTGTAAATCGACAATGGTTTTTAAAAACCCTTTTAAATCTATTTCTTCTAAATGCTCTGGCAAATTTTTTTGCTGATTTTGTGGATCATAATACCTTGTGATATTTCGTAATAAATCAAAAAAGGTAGCTTCCCCCGTTTCTCGTTGTACTTTATAAAAAATCCAATAGGTTACTAAAGCAAAACATACGCCTTGTTTGAATTGCTCAATCTTATCGTTAGAAAAGTTTGCTAAACGCGCAGCCTGTTCTAAATTTCCTTGCCCAAAAAACTCGCTTGTTGTTAATTGATCGCTAGCATCTTCAAGGGTTAGATGGGGGTCTGGCATATATATTTCCTCAAAAATGACTAATTCATTAAACCGCTAACTATAACTTTATTTAATGAAAAATAATATGTCAACTTTCTCGCAAGCAATGTTGCGCATTGTCAAAATTGGCTATCCTGCCGATTTTTGCCGCTGCGACATTCTAGTGCCCTTGCAGGCTCGGCCGCCTCCGCGTCATCCGTTTTGCAGTAACTCTTTTTTTGTCGTGTATAAGAATCAAATTTATAATCTTTACCCCATCGCTCTTTTGCTCAATTTGTTCTAAAATAGTAGGAATATTGATGCTTAAGTTATACAGGGAATTGCTATGAAATTTACCGTCTCGCGCGAAGTGTTGTTGCATCCTTTACAAATTATTATCGGGGTAGTTGATCGACGTCAAACGTTGCCTATTCTAGGTAACGCTCTTGTTACTGTAAACAAGGAGCAACTTTCTTTGTTAGGCACAGATTTGGAAGTTGAATTGATTGGTCGCTTAACATTAGAGCAACCGAGCACTGCTGGGCAAATTACAGTTCCAGCTAGAAAATTTTATGATATTTGTAGAAGTTTACCTGAAGATACAATGATTCAGTGTACTCTAGAAGATCAACGTTTAATTGTAAAAGCTGGACGTAGTCGGTTTACTCTACAAACCTTGCCAGCACTGGATTTCCCCAATATTGAAGAAAGCCCCAGTGAAAATCGTTTTAAAATCGCTCAGCGTGATTTACGTTATTTGCTTGAACAAACACATTTTGCGGTTGCTCAGCAAGATGTTCGTTATTATCTCAATGGTTTGTTATTTGAGATTAAAGATCAGCAAATTCGCACTGTAGCCACCGATGGCCATCGCATGGCACTTTGCAGTATGAAAATTCCTTCTGCTGCAGGTTCTTATCAAGTGATCGTGCCACGCAAAGGGGTAACCGAATTATTAAGGCTGTTGCAAGATTCTGAAGAAGAAGTCGAAGTCATTTTTGCGCAGCACCATGTTCGTGTAATCGCCAAAGATTTCACCCTAACCTCAAAATTAATTGATGGTAAATATCCTGATTATAATAAAGTTTTACCCAAACCTAGCGAAAAAATCATTCAATTAGATAGAGATATTTTCAAGCAGGCATTGAATCGCGTCATTATTTTGTCCAATGAAAAATTTCGCGGTGTTACATTAATTTGGCAAGAAAATACGCTGGTGCTGCAAAGCCATAATGCGGAACACGAAGAAGCAGAAGAAAAACTTGAGGTTAAATATCTACAATCTGAAACTCAGTTGGGCTTTAATGCAAGTTATTTACTTGATGTTTTAAATTGCACTTCACCCGGAGAGGTTGAAATTACTATCGCTCAAGGTGATAACAGTGTGCTCCTGCAACCAAAACTCAATGAACGCGCAACAACCTTATTCGTCGTGATGCCGGTACTTTTATAATTTTTCATTTGAGCGTCGGCGTCGTTCGAATAATATAGCATAAACAAAGTTAATGAAACTTACTCGATTAAATCTCACCAATTTTCGTAATTTTAACGAATACGAATTAGAACCCTCAGAAAAGTTCAACTTAATTACTGCGAATAATGGCTGCGGAAAGACTTCTTTACTTGAGGCAATTTACCTGTTGGGTATGGGGCGCTCCTTTCGCAGTCATACCAATCAACCCATTATTCAGTATCAAAAGGATTTTTGTCGTACTGTAGGTGAATTTTCATCGCCAAGTAATCAAGGTTTAAAGCAGCAAGCGAATTTACTGCAGAAAGCAGACTCTTTTATCATTGGTATTGAAAAACATACTGATTCCACAAAATCTATTGTGAGGGTTGATGGGCAAGACGCTAAAAATATTGCTGAACTCGCTCAGCGTATTCCAATTCAGCTTATTCATCATGAAACTTTTCATCTCTTAGACGCAGGCCCTCAGCACCGTAGAGAGTTTTTAGATTGGGGGGTATTTTATTCTGAACCCCTTTATTTCAATGCCTGGCAACGCTTTCAACGAGCATTAAAACAGCGTAATGCCTTGCTCAAAAACATGGATACAGCCCAATTAGATTTTTGGGAACATGAACTTGCTTCTCAGGGAAAAAATATTGACCAATATCGACGTATGTATTTAACCCTGCTCCTCCCGCTCATTTCCGAAATTCTTGCTCCATTAGGATTGGCCAGTAATCTCTCTTTACAATATGTACCCGGCTGGGATAACCAACGTGATTATTTGAAGCTATTACAACAAAGTCGTCAACGAGATGCTATTTTTGGTCATACACAATATGGTCCACATCGTGCGGATATTAAAATCAAAATTCAACAATATGATGCCGATCATATTTTATCGCGTGGACAGCAAAAAATGTTTAGTTTTGCAATGCGGGTAGCGCAAGCTCGCTTATTGTCTCAATTAAGTCAACAACAAGCAATTTTTCTTATTGATGATTTAGCTGCCGAATTAGATAGCAGCTATATCGAAACCTCACTTTCTATTTTAGATAATTTACCTTGTCAGGTTTTTATCACCTCCATTCATTCGCAGCTGTTTAATCAAGCGCTTGACAAGTATTCCATCAAGCTGTTCCACGTGGAACAATAAAACGAACAAACGCATCTTATTCAAAACTACCTTAAT
>Ga0206987_1182_pt1 | contig 11821 bp, 9 predicted proteins | sample Alteio_BWMinCont_11_FD_153281 | JGI IMG/M metagenome (GOLD analysis project Ga0206987, IMG submission 153281) | Enriched cells from forest soil in Barre Woods Harvard Forest LTER site, Petersham, Massachusetts, United States -... | ecosystem: Environmental > Terrestrial > Soil > Temperate forest >... | reverse complement strand
ACTTAACATTACCTTAAGATTGGGATATGTGAATTTTCCGTATGTTTGTTGAGTTATAGGACTATATAAACTATGAAAATCGCGATATTATCACGCAGCCCTGAATCTTATTCTACCAAACGCCTGGTAGAAGTGGGAGCTGCAAGAGGCCATGAGATGGTTGTGCTCGATCACCTGAAATGTGTATTAGTAATTGAACAAGGCAAGCCCCACGTATATTATAAAGGCGTGGAAGTAACCGATGTAAATGCTATTATTCCCCGCATTGGGGCATCGGTAACGTTTTACGGTTCTGCTGTAGTGCGCCAGTTTGAAATGATGAAAATCTTTTCAGCAGTAGAATCTCAAGCCCTCGTGCGTTCGAGAGATAAGCTCCGTTGTTTGCAACAGTTAGCTAAAATTGGGATACCTATTCCTAAGTCGGCTTTTGCATATTCGCCTCGTACCGTAGATGATGTAATTGACCAGGTAGGTGGAATACCCGTTATTATTAAGCTGTTGGAAGGTACACAAGGATTAGGTGTTATATTGGCTGAAACACGCATTTCGGCTAAATCAGTTATTGAAGCCTTTTTAGATGTGCAGGTAAATATATTGGTACAGGAATTTGTGAAAGAAGCCCAGGGTGCTGATGTCCGCGCTTTTGTAGTAGACGGGCAGGTAGTAGGCGCTATGAGACGCAAAGGGGCAGAAGGAGATTTCCGTTCGAACTTACATAGAGGCGGCAGCGCTGAAGTAGTGAAACTAAGCAGCCAGGAAAAAGCCCTCGCTATAAAATCGGCCAGGCATTTAGGCTTAGGTGTTGCAGGCGTAGACATGCTGCCAACCAAACGTGGCTATATTGTGAATGAAGTAAACTCATCACCCGGATTAGAAGGCATTGAAAAAGTAACAGGTAATGATATAGCAGCAAAGATTATAGACTACTGCGAGCGCAACGAACATATTGATTAATCAGCCATTTTGGCCATACAATATTTGATAATAAAGATGTACAATTATCAAATCAGCAAATTATCAAAATTAAATCATGGATTTTTTATCTCCCTCCAACTTTACCGATTACGAACTTATTGATTGCGGCAACTTTGAAAAGTTGGAACGCTTTGGGCAATATATAACCATCCGTCCCGAACCACAGGCCATTTGGAATAAAGCGCTAAGCAATACCGATTGGGAAAAGAAAGCACATGTGCGTTTTGTTCCTAATTCAAGCTATGCCGGCAATTGGGATAAATTGAAAACCATGCCCGATAATTGGGAAGTAGGGTATAATCTGCCTAACGGCCCAACAATACGGTTCAAATTATCGCTGACTTCTTTTAAGCATGTGGGCATTTTCCCTGAACAGGCAGTTCACTGGGACTATATATATAGGAATATGTCTTCTTTTAAAGGAGCCGAAAAACCACGCTTCCTTAATTTGTTCGCTTATACCGGGGGGAGCCTCTTTAGCTGCCAAAGCAGCAGGTGCGGATGTAGTTCACTTAGATGCAGTGAGGCAAGTGGTTAGCTGGGCAAAAAACAATATGGAGCTTTCAAATTTGGATAATATACGCTGGCTGATTGAAGATGCTATGAAATTTGTAAAACGTGAAATGAAACGTGGCAGCAAATATCAGGGTATTATATTAGATCCTCCCGCATACGGACATGGCCCTGATAAAGAGCAATGGAAACTGGAAGATAACCTGAATGAAATGGTAAGCAGTGTTTTGCAAATTTTGGCTCCTGAAAAACACCTGCTGATTCTCAATACGTATTCACTTGGATTTTCGTCATTAATTATTGAAAACCTGCTGAAGAAAAAATACAAGAACCTGCAAATTGGGGAGCTGTTTTTACCATCGACATCGGGGTACAAATTACCCCTCGGGGTGTTCGGAAGGGTTGTTTCTGATTTGTAAACATGTTGATTATAAGCTATTTTTGGAGAAAGTTTGGTTATTCCGAAATAGATATTCAACTTTGCAACCCGAATTATATAATTTAAAATTGTGAATTAGGAATCAGAAGTTCGAGCCCTCCGTAATCCAATTACTAATTCCTAACTGTTAATTCCTAATTGAAGAGATGGCTAAAAACTTATTGATTGTAGAGTCGCCCGCGAAAGCAAAAACGATCGAAAAATATCTTGGGAAAGATTTTATAGTCAAGTCTAGCATCGGACATATACGCGACCTGCCTGAAAAAGGCATAGGTATCGATATTGCCCACGACTTTGCTCCTGAATATGTTGTTTCCCCCGATAAAAAGAAAGTAGTAAGCGAATTAAAAAAACTGGCCAAAGAAGCTGAAGTTGTATGGCTTGCAACGGATGAGGACCGGGAAGGAGAGGCCATTGCATGGCATCTGCTCGAAGAGCTTGGTGTAAAAGAAAGTAAAACCCGCCGAGTGGTTTACCATGAAATTACCAAAAGCGCTATTGAAGAAGCTATTAAACATCCTCGCAGTATAGATAAAGCCCTGGTAGATGCACAACAAGCAAGGCGTGTGCTAGACAGGTTAGTAGGATATGAACTTTCACCAGTATTATGGAGAAAAGTGAAACCATCCTTATCTGCAGGAAGAGTTCAATCTGTTGCTGTGCGACTGATAGTGGAGCGCGAAAGGGAAGTAAACAGTTTTGTATCTGTATTCTATTTTAAAGTTGATGGATTATTCAATGCCAATGGCGCCAATTTCCATGCTGAATTAGATAAGAGATATACTAATGAACAACAGGCAAACGATTTTCTTACCAAAATAAAAGGAGCGGAATTTTCTGTAAAAGATCTTGAAAAGAAACCGGCTAAACGTTCTCCATCTGCGCCATTTACCACTTCAACCCTACAACAGGAAGCGAGCCGCAAGCTTAGTTTTTCTGTGCTGCAAACAATGCGTGTGGCACAAAGCCTTTATGAACGAGGCGATATAACCTATATGCGTACCGACTCCGTAAACCTCTCGCAACAGGCCATTAACGGAGCTAAAGAAGAAATTGAAAAAACATTCGGCCCCAAATACGCTCAAACACGACAATATAAAACCAAGTCTTCGGGTGCACAAGAGGCCCACGAAGCTATTCGTCCAACGGATTTTTCAGCCAAAGAAATAGATGGTCATAATGATACAGAAAGACGGCTGTATGACCTGATTAGAAAGCGCACTATTGCATCGCAAATGGCCAATGCTGAAATTGAAAAAACAGTTATCACCATCGGGCAAAATGCAACACAAGATAATTTTATAGCAACCGGAGAAGTAATCACTTTTGATGGATTTTTAAGGGTTTATTCTGAATCGGATGATGATGTGGAAGAGCAACAACAAGAATCAGAAACGCTCCCTGCGGTGAAGGCAAATGACAAACTGAACTTTATAGAAGCAAATGCTACTCAACGGTTCCCTTCTTCCCCACCACGATATACTGAAGCAAGTCTTGTAAAAAAGCTGGAAGCGCTCGGCATTGGCAGGCCTTCTACCTATGCGCCTACCATTACAACTGTGCAAAAAAGGGGATATGTAGTAAAAGAAAATAAAGAAGGAACGGCAAGACCATATAAGGTACTCACACTCAAAAACGGGGAGATAAAATCGACCACCAAAACTGAAATTACCGGTGCCGAAAAATCTAAACTTTTCCCAACCGATATTGGTTCAGTTGTAACCGATTTCCTGATTGAAAACTTTGGCGAAATACTAGATTATAATTTCACAGCTCATGTAGAAGAAGAGTTTGATACGATTGCAGAAGGCAAATTATCGTGGACAAAAATGCTTCATACATTTTATAATCCCTTCCACATCACCGTTGAAAAAGCAACTGCCGTAAAGGAAAGAGCTTCGGGTGAAAGATTGCTTGGACAAGATGCTAATGGTAAAAACGTATATGCTAAAATAGGCCGGTATGGACCTATGATCCAAATCGGAGACATTACTGCAAAAGACGACGAAGAGATTAAAGCAGAAGATAAACCCAAATACTCCAAATTACGTGCTGACCAACGTATGGAAACCATTACCTTGGATGAAGCCCTCAACTTATTCAAAATGCCTCGTAAAATAGGTGTTTACGAAGAGAAGGAAATGAGCGCAGGTATTGGCCGCTTTGGTCCTTATATCCGGCACGATAGTAAGTTCTATTCTATTCCGAAAGAAGATGATGTATATACGATAGATGAAGTACGAGCTATTGAAGTGATTAAGGACAAGAGGCAGAAAGAAGTCGAAAAGACAATTAACGTATTTGCGCACGATCCTGAAATAAGAGTGCTCAAGGGCCGCTTCGGACCATATATTACTATGGATAAGAATAATTATAAAATTCCGAAAGGTAAAGATGCAGCTTTATTAACCCTCGAAGAGTGCCTTGAGATTATTAAAAACGATACATCAGCAGGAAAAAAGAAAAGAGGCTTTACTCCAAGAAAAAAAGCGGGGAAGTAAAATCTGATTCATGGAAATAGAAAGCTACCTCATACCATCTGATATAGAAGTTCAGCCTTATGAAGCGCACCAATGGGGTAGTTATATTAAGACATATAAACCTTCTTCTTTTCCGGATTTAGATAGAGTAAAGGCAGTCCTTATTGGTGTTGGCGAATCACGCAATTCAGCCAATAATGAAGGTTGTTCTAACGCACCCGATAAAGTACGGGAATATCTTTACAAGCTATCTGTCATTTCAGGAATATCATTAGCTGATATTGGGAATCTACGGCTTGGCAATTCTGTAAGTGATACTTATCATGCCGTCCAATTTGTTTGTTCAGAGCTATTAGAGAAGAATATTATTCCCATCATTATCGGTGGTAGCCAGGATTTGACCTATGCCAATTACCTGGCCTATCAAAAATTGCAACAAAGCGTAAATCTTGTTTGTATTGACCGAAAAATTGATTTAGGTGATTCAGAAGAAAGCATTGATAGCAATTCTTATCTGCATACTATTATTCAGCATCCATCGGCCTTGCTTTTCAATTTGAGTCTTGCAGCTTATCAAAGTTATTTTGTAAATGATGCCGAAATAGAAACATTGAAAAAAATGTATTTCGATGTGTACCGTCTTGGACATATTCAATCGAAAATGGAGGAAGCGGAACCCATTGTAAGGAGTGCCGATATATTAAGTTTCGATATGTCCGCTATCCGGCAATCAGATGCTCCGGCATGTGTTAACACTACCCCCAATGGTTTGTATGGTGAAGAAGCCTGCCAGATTATGCGCTATGCAGGAATGAGCGATAAACTCTCTTCGATGGGCATTTATGAGCTTAATCCTGAATTGGACAATCGTGGGCAAACAGCTCATCTCGCTGCCCAAATGATATGGTACTTTTTAGAAGGGGTTTCAAACCGCAAGAATGATTTCCCGGTTATTGTCGGGAAAGATTATATGAAATACAGGGTGGCCATACCCCAGCCCATTACAAAAGGCCAAGCGGATGGCCATGAATTGGTGTTCTATAAAAGCCTTAAGACAGACCGTTGGTGGATGGAGGTACCATTTAAAGTAGATGATGATAAATCGAAATTTGAGCGACATCATTTAGTGCCTTGTTCATACGATGATTATTTGCTTGCTTGTTCGGAAGAAATGCCCGACCGCTGGTGGCAAGCATACCAGAAGCTGAATTAAATCTGTTCTATTCCTACAGAACTTTATGGATAAGGACCTCCTTTATAAAATCGGAATTACTTTTATTGACCATGTTGGAGATGTTACATCAAAAGTGCTTATATCCTATTGTGGCAGCGCCGAAGCTGTGTTTAAAGAAAAGAAACAAAACCTGCTGAAGATACCGGATATTGGCGCTGTTACAGCCGAAGCAATCGTAAACCAGGATATTCTTCACCACGCTGAAAAGGAAATAGCATTTATTGAAAAAAATAATATTCGCGCTCTTTTTTATTTAGACAAAGATTATCCCTTACGGCTTAAACAGTGCAATGATTGCCCGGTTGTTTTATATTATAAGGGAAATGCCGACCTGAATGCCGAGCGCATAGTGGCTATGGTTGGAACCCGGAATGCAACCGACTATGGCAAAAAAATGTGCGACACAATAGTAGACGGACTGAAGGATTCAGGAGTATTAATTGTCAGCGGGCTTGCGTATGGTATTGATGCTGCAAGTCATAAAGCAGCCTTAAAATTTGGATTGCCAACTATAGGGGTTGTGGGGCATGGCCTTGATTCTATCTACCCGGCAGAGCATTTTAATCTTGCACAAAAGATGCTCGATAATGGAGGACTGTTAACCGATTTCATCAGCGGAACAAAATTGGCGCCTGAAAATTTCCCCAAACGAAACCGCATTATTGCAGGTTTATCGGATGCAGTGGTTGTAGTGGAATCAAAGTGGGCGGGTGGGGCAATCATTACTGCAGATATTGCTTTCTCTTATAGCCGCGAAGTATTTGCAGTTCCTGGGCGCAGCGAAGATATTTATTCACAAGGGTGCAATAAGCTAATCAGGCAAAATAAAGCAGGTCTTATTCAATCAGCCGATGATTTACTGGATAGCCTGGGTTGGAAGAACACTAAAAAGAAGAAGAAACCCCAAGTTGCTTTATTTAACGACTTAAAACCACAGGAAGAGGCTATTGTGAAGGCATTGCAGGCGCAAGGCGCGCCTATGCACATAGATGATATCGCCATACAAGCAAATCTATCTCCCGGTAATTTATCTACATATTTGCTTACCCTTGAGTTTGCAGGAATTTTGCGTTCATTGCCGGGTAAAATGTATTCATTATAAAGAATTTTGTATTTTCGTATAACCAAATAAAATGGCATACGCATGAATACAACTCCCCTGAAAAGTAAAGGATATTATTATACTGCAGCTTTACTTACCACCATCGCGGTTTGCCCGTTACTAACTATTTATTTATCCGTTTTTTTTATTAGTGATAGCACCTTGGAGGAATTACTAACAAATCCGATTTTCGGATTCTTTGTCTTGTTTGTTATCCTTGTCGTTCCCCTATTGCTCGTTTATTTATCTGGCAGGAAAAATAACCTCGATAAGCTTGAATACTATTTGATTGTAATACTGTGTTACATAATAGGTTACATTATGCTTTTCTATGGGGTTGATAAACTGATAAATAAACAGTTTGTTGTTTTCTATAAAGGATTAGATACCAAACTAAGCGATGTAGATTCGTATACCTTAACATGGTACTACTTCGGACGGTCCAATGTGCAGGTTTTCATCATGGGGCTTTTGGAGACTATCCCTGCCTTATTGCTACTCTTTAGGAGAACCCGTTTTATCGGAGCCGTTACCATGCTTCCTGTTGTTGCCAATGTATTGGTGACGAATATTTTTAACAGGATATCCCCATTCACATTATTTGCTATTTCATTGTTGACTATTTTCAATGTATTTGTGATATATTCTTATAAAAATGAAATAAAAGAATTATTGCAAAAAATAAGTACATCAAGTAAAGCTATAACAGCCAATCGCAGGAGAGGCATCTTAGTAATAAAGATAGTATTCTGGGTATTTATTATTTCAACCATTGGACTTAAAACCATGTCTTACCTGCGTAATAGGAAGGATTTTCTCTATGGCAACGGAGCTTATGTTCTGACTGCTCTAAAGGTGGATAACAAAACAATCAGCATGGATAGCATCCCGGCCACCTGGTATAAAAAAATATACAAAGAAAAAGACAGGAGATATACGTCTATTGTAAATGGAAAAGATAGCGAGCAGGGTGCAAATGTGGTGTTTTATCCCAAGCACGATTCCATTAGAATTGCAGCCACCCGTTATACAGAATACGACAGGAAAATAGAAAGTGCAAGCACCATATTTAAGGGTATTTTTCAATTACTTCCCAATAATGAATTGACAATGAAAGGAGAACAAAACCATCATAATATAGAAGCTGCTTATAAGAAGCTCCCGTTCAATGATTATAATTGGTGGTGGTAAGTTCATAACACCTTGATATATTTAGATATTGTTTAATTAATCGGTTTATTGGCGGGGTTTTCTTACTTTTGCTACCAGTTAATCCTACGAGTGAATTTCTCTGCTTTTCATAAAAATATTTCTCAAATAAAATGGATTTACATTTTTGTTGTATTCATTTTACCGTTGGTTTATATTGGATGCAATAATTCATCCAGGCCTAACTATATTGCTGCACCTGATAAAAATGAACGGAAAATAGATATAGTAACCCTGCTTATAGGGAATGGTAATAATTTTTTTAGATCGGTTGAATTAGGGGCAGACACCCAAACAGTACTTCATTCTGAAAAGAGAATCCCTGATGAAAATGATACCGGCGACATAAGTTATTCCATGCCGGTAGATACGCTGCATCCTGATTCTGTGAGTGAGCCTATAGATTCTGTTAACTATTTTACGATTACGTATTACTTTGATAAAGGAAAACTGAATGAAATAGATGAGGATATTTTCCTGGCAAACGACACTGCTGCTGCCAATATCATGGGCAGACTTACGGATTACCTCAACTCAAAATATGGAGACTATGCGAGCCAGAATGACAGCCGGGTGTGGAGCACCACGCGCAATGGAAAAAAACAATGGGTAACCCTGAGTGACCAGAGCGAAGAGTACGATTACGGAAAACTTTTGCTGGTGTTTTATAGTGAAGAATACTAAAACATCAATCTATTTACTTCGATAAAATGGATAACACGCTGCTGGAAGTAAATAACCTCACAGTTGAATTCGCTACCGAAAAAGGCCTGGTTAAAGCTATTAACGGGATAAGTTATTCGGTAGAAAAAGGACAATGTATTGGTATAGTAGGAGAATCCGGTTCAGGGAAAACGGTTTCATCGCTCGCGCTGATGCGTCTTCTGCCACGCTCGGGAAAAATTTCGGGCGGAGACCTTATTTTTAACTCCAGGCAGGGGAAAACAGTCATTCAAAACCTGTCGGAAAAAGAAATGCGCAGTTTTCGTGGTAACGAAATTGCTATGGTTTTCCAGGAACCGCTTACTTCGTTAAATCCTGTGCTAACCTGTGGAAGCCAGGTAATGGAAGCCATTATGTTACATCAGCAGGTCTCTAAAAATGAAGGCCGCAACCGTACCTTGGAATTATTTAAACGTGTAAAACTTCCAAGACCTGAAGCCCTATTGGATTCTTATCCGCACCAGCTTTCGGGTGGGCAAAAGCAACGGGTGATGATTGCCATGGCTATATCGTGCAACCCTTTGTTGCTGATTGCAGATGAGCCCACAACGGCACTTGATGTAACAGTTCAAAAAGCTATTCTTGAATTGTTGAAGGAATTGCAGGAAGAGAATAATATGAGCATTATTTTTATATCGCACGATTTGGGCGTGATTGCCGAAATAGCAGACAAAGCACTGGTAATGTATAAGGGCGATATTGTTGAGCAGGGTAGCATTTTAGATATTTTCTCTAATCCGCAACATCCCTATACCAAGGGATTGCTTGCCTGCCGTCCGCCATTGTATAAACACTTACATATTCTGCCAACAGTTAAAGATTTTCTGGATGACAGTAATAAAACTGAATATATTTTATCGGATAAAAACATCATCACGCCAGAGGAAAGAAAAAATTCCCGGCAAAAACTGTATGCGTTAGAGCCAGTGCTGAAAGTGGAAAACTTGAAAACATATTTTCCCATTCATAAGGGCGTTTTAGGTAAGACTATTGATTATGTAAAAGCGGTAGATGACATTAGTTTTGATGTATACCCCGGTGAAATATTGGGTATTGTTGGGGAATCAGGTTCAGGTAAAACAACGTTAGGCAGAACTATTTTACGTTTAATAGAACCTACATCGGGCAGCATTAATTATAGAGGAACAGATATCCGGAAGCTTTCCACGGAAGAAATGCGTCAGTATCGAAAAAGGTTGCAGATTATCTTCCAGGATCCCTATTCATCGCTCAACCCTCATTTAACTGTTGGCGAATCGATTGTGGAGCCCATGCGGGTGCATGAAATTCTGAATAGTGAAAAAGAACGCAAGGCAAGGGCTATTGAATTGCTGGAGCGCGTAAATATGAATACATCGCAGTTTAATCTGTATCCGCATGAGTTTTCAGGTGGGCAGCGGCAACGTATTTGTATTGCGCGGGCATTGGCTCTTAACCCTGAATTTATTGTGTGCGACGAATGTATTTCGGCATTAGATGTGTCAGTTCAGGCACAAGTGATAAATTTGCTGTCGGAACTGAAAAAGGATTTCGGATTTACTTATTTGTTTATTTCGCATGATATTTCAGTTATTAAATTTATTTCAGATCGCATGATTGTGCTATACAATGGAAAAATAGAGGAGATGGGAGATTCAGACGAAATCTATTTTAATCCGCAAAAGGAATATACAAAACGCTTAATTAATGCGGTTCCGAGAGGAACCATTGAAGATATTAAAGCGGCAGTGTCTTCTAGGCATTCATACAGAAACGAGAAATATTAATAGAACAACAATGACCGATTCAAAATTATATATCTACAATACCCTTAAAAGGGAAAGAGAACTTTTCACTCCGATGCATCCGCCATTCATAAGCTTGTATGTATGCGGACCAACGGTTTACGGTAATTCCCACTTAGGCCATGCGCGCACCTATACTGCCTTTGATGTGATATACCGCTACCTGCTTTATTTAGGCTACAAAGTACGCTATGTGCGAAACATTACGGATGTGGGGCATTTGGAAAACGATGCCGATGAAGGTGAAGACAAAATAGCCAAAAAAGCGAGGCTAGACAAGCTGGAGCCTATGGAAATAGTGCAACTTTATACGCTTGCCTTCCATAAAAATATGCGGCAACTTAACAACATGCCACCGTCGATTGAACCCCGTGCATCAGGCCACATCATTGAACAGATAGTAATGATTGAAAAAATTATCGAACACGGATATGCTTATGTATCGCAGGGTTCCGTTTACTTTGATGTGCAACGATTTGAAAAAGATTATCCGTATGGAGAACTTTCGGGAAGAGTAACGGAAGATTTGCAGCATAATACCCGTGAACTTGACGGACAGAGCGAAAAGAGAAATCCACTTGATTTTGCTTTATGGAAAAAGGCAGCGCCGGAACATATTATGCACTGGCCATCGCCCTGGAGCGAAGGCTTCCCGGGTTGGCACATTGAATGTTCGGCCATGAGTGCAAAATATTTAGGCGAAACTTTTGATATACATGGTGGTGGAATGGATTTGCTTTTTCCGCACCACGAATGTGAAATAGCCCAGTCATTGGGGGCCAACGGCAAGCAGCCTGTACGCTATTGGATGCACAGTAATATGCTTACTATTAACGGGCAGAAAATGGGCAAATCACTCAATAACTTTATTACGCTGGATGAACTTTTCAGTGGGAACCATCATTTGCTCGAAAAGGCTTATAGTCCCATGGCATTGCGGTTTTGTTTGCTACAGGCGCATTACCGGAACCCAATCGATTTCTCTAACAAAGGATTGCAGGATGCCGAAAAAGCATACGACAGATTGAGTGGTGTATATCTCTCGCTGAAAGATATGAATTGGGATGGAGCAACTATCCAGGATGATACAGAAAAATTATTGTCGTCCTTTGAAAAGGAATGTATTGATGCCATGAATGACGATATCAATACCGCTATTGTTATTTCCAATATGTTCAAGGTTTCACCTGTAGTAAATCAATTTGCCACAAGTGGAAAAACAGAAGGCGTAAGCAAAGAAACATTTGAAAAATTTAAAAATGCCTACTGCACTTTCTATACCGATATATTAGGACTTATTCCGGAAGAGGATACTACTCAGAATAATGAAGATTTCGGCAAACTGGTAGATAGTATGCTGGA
>Ga0206987_1178_pt1 | contig 11882 bp, 14 predicted proteins | sample Alteio_BWMinCont_11_FD_153281 | JGI IMG/M metagenome (GOLD analysis project Ga0206987, IMG submission 153281) | Enriched cells from forest soil in Barre Woods Harvard Forest LTER site, Petersham, Massachusetts, United States -... | ecosystem: Environmental > Terrestrial > Soil > Temperate forest >... | reverse complement strand
CGTGAAACTTTTAACTCCAACCTCTGGAGCTCCTCTCTGTGGGGAGACACTGATTGAGTAAATAAACTTCAAAGCCTCTGGCCACTCTTTGAAAATGTCAACATAGGCATCGAATAAGGCCCTGACGCCGCTTTCAAAACTTATCGAATGGCCATCGATAACTCTGTTGATTCGTGAAAGAACAACCTCAAAACAGGATGTCGCGAGTCGAGTGAAAAGTTCTTCTTTGTTTTTAAAGTAATAGTAGAGAGTCGGCTTTGTAACTTCAGATGCCGCTGTAATATCGCGAACACTGGTGCCAGTATATCCAAAATCACAAAAATGTTTAAGCGCATTTTGAAGGATTCGATCTTCAGTTCGAGCACCAGCGGAAACACTCTCTTGGATCACTTGAACATCTCCTCTAATTCATAAAGTGCCGCAAATATCAAGACGATGTCAATGATATTTCCTTTTATCGCGTTTGAAAATCGCGACAAAAATCTTTTCCGATCGGTCTTCAGCAATAGCGTATTTACAATCAATTCTTGTCAGATGGATTCGAGTTGTTACGGCAATAATCGATAAAAGTAAATGACTTCGCACCGGAGTGTTTCTCTCTAAACGTTTCTTTAAACTCATCTTGTTTGATCGCCGGAAAATAAGTGTCACCTTCGATTTGGATATGAACAACCGTCAAATAAACTCTGTCGGCGAGTCCTATGCTTTGTGAAAATATTTCTCCCCCTCCGATTATAAACACTTCTTCGTTGGTACTTCGAAAAGGCTTCAAGGCTTCTTCGAGCGACAAAACGACCGCAGCTCCCTTTATAAACAAACCAGGATTACGTGAGATCACTACATTTGTACGTCCGGGCAACGGCTTTCCGATTGAGTCAAATGTCTTGCGCCCCATAAGAACCGGGTGATGCAACGTTAAGGCTTTAAACCGCTTGAGGTCTTCGCTTATATGCCAAGGGAGCTTTCCGTCAAGACCGATGACGTGATTATCTGACATGGCAACAATGAGCGAAACGATCATACGGAAATTTCTGCTCGAATCGTCGGGTGCGCTTCGTAACCTGAGAAAACAAAGTCTTCGAACTTAAAGTCAAAAATAGATTTGACGGCAGCATTGAGTCGGAGAGTGGGAAGCGTCTTTGGAGTTCGCGTGAGCTGCAACTCTGCCTGTTTGATATGATTATTATAGAGATGGGCGTCTCCCAGCGTGTGGATGAATTCCGAGGCCTTCAATCCAGTGACCTGAGCAACCATCATCAAAAGCATCGAGTAGCTTGCGATATTGAAAGGGATTCCCAAAAAGACATCGGCACTTCGCTGATAAAGCTGGCAAGAAAGCATGCCCTGATTCACATAAAATTGGAAAAAAGCGTGGCAAGGGGGAGGCGACTTTGGGATTTTATCGATGTCCGCCACATTCCAGGCGCTAACGATAAGTCGTCTTGAATTGGGGTTATCTTTGATATCAGCAATGAGTCTTGAAATCTGATCGATTTTACGTCCATCGGATGCTGGCCACGATCGCCATTGCGCACCGTAGATAGGACCGAGGTCGCCATTTTCATCAGCCCACTCATCCCAGATGGTGACGTTATTATCGTTGAGAAATTTGATGTTTGTATCGCCTCTTAGGAACCACAGAAGTTCATAAATAATACTTCTTGTATGAAGCTTCTTGGTCGTCAGAAGCGGAAATCCCGCCTCAAGATTAAACCGCATCTGGTATCCAAAAATACTCCTCGTCCCCGTACCAGTGCGATCCGATTTCGCGACACCGTTTTCTAGAACATGAGCTAAAAGATCCTGGTATTGTTTCATGAAAAATCTGCTCCTTGCCTACAACCCGATATTAATACTAAAATAGCGTCACTTTTGGACGCTTGTAAAGGAGGCATGTTTGGAGATCCGCGATCCCATCCATGGATCCATCGACCTAACTTCGGCTGAAACAGCCGTTATTGATGATCCGTTTTTCCAGCGACTTCGGAATATAAAACAACTTGGCTTTACGGAATTCAGTTTTCCGGGAGCGACCCACAATCGCTACTGCCACTCTTTGGGTGCCCTTCATTTGGCCGGGCGGGCGTTTGATCACATTCTTCAGGATTACCCTTTCAAATCGACCGACTCGAAACGGCGCCTGAGGCAAGTTGTACGGCTTGCAGCCCTTCTCCACGATGTAGGCCATGGTCCTTTGAGCCATACGAGTGAAGAGGTCATGCCCCCGGTGAGCGAGATTGACATTAAGGCTTATACGGACATTCCAACGAGAAGAGCGACTCATGAGGACTACACCGTAAAGATCGTGACCGATTCAACTCTTTCATCAATTTTAAGAGAGCAGTTTCCTGATTTGGAACCCATCCACATTGCTCAACTCATTGACAAAGAGATTCCTGAAAAAGATGAATTTTTTTTAGAAGGAGAAATGCATTTTCGTCCTCTTCTTTCACAAATCGTCAGCAGCGAGTTAGATGTGGATCGAATGGATTACCTCGCTCGTGATAGCTACTATTGCGGAACTTCTTATGGCCACGTGGATTCTGGTTGGCTATTGGCAAATCTCACTTACGCTGAGAACGGAGATAAACTTAACCTCGCACTCAATCGTCGTGCCCTGTACACGTTCGATGATTTTCTCATTTCAAGATATCACATGTACCTAATGGTTTATTTTCACCATAAGTCTGTCATTTATGATGAAATTCTTTGCCGGTATCTTCGATCAAGTGACTGTGACTTCACGCTTCCGGCTTCTGTCAAAGAATATGTCCGCTATGATGATTATAAACTCCATACGCATATAAGTGAAAGTACCAACCCTTGGGCCAAAATGATCGCAAACAGAAAACCTTATAGGATGCTTGTCGAATCCCATGATCAAAAAACCGACCAAACGGAAAACCTTGTCCGAATTCTCAAAGCGCAAGGGATTGACACAGTTCAAGCAAGCTCAAAGGGAAGACTCAGCAAATACTATCTCAATAGCTCGGCTCCTAACGAACCGATATTTGTCGTCGATGTAGACCAAGGATCAAAAAGGCGGATCAAAAAAATCGAGGAAGAAACCGAGGTTTTCGAAAAATATGCTGAAACGAGAAAAATCGACCGTATCTATGTCAGTCGTGAAACTCATTTAGCAGCTTCAAAGTTCTTATAGCCGCCTTCCAAAGCGACAATGTTCAGATAGCCTTGTTTTTCAGCCTCTTGAGCAAGAGGGACGACGTCACTACCATCCTCATCATAAATGACGATCGGAGTTTCTTTTAGAGATACGCTCTTGAGGAGGTGGTCGAGAAAAACGGCCTTTTCCAAATGAAAAGCGTTTTCGATGTGTCCCTTGTCAAACGCCTCTCTTCCACGAAGATCGAAAAGTAAAAACCGCACATGCAGGAGCTGCATCCGTTTCAGTTTGGCGGAGTCTATGAAAAGGATTTCGATATCCATCACACATGGACTAGCAGAATATAAACGCTATTGCCAGTTCAAGTGAGCGATGATAGCAGCTGTAATATGAAGACAAGCATAGAGAGCCTTTCAACTGAAAAACGTGTTTTCCCGCCACCAATAGACTTCGCTTCGAAAGCAGAAGTTAAATCGATGAAGGATTATCAGAAAATGTATGACCTCGCCCGAGATAATCCTGAAACTTTTTGGAAAGGCCAGGCTGAAAATCTCATTTGGGATAGGAAATTCGACACTGTTTTAAAATGGAACGAACCTTTCGCCGAGTGGTTTGACGGCGGAAAACTTAACGCTTCAGTTCAGTGTCTTGATAAGAATTTAGACGCCCACAGTTCAAAGACTGCACTCATATGGGAGGGTGAGCCTCTCGCCGACGGAGCACCAGAAATCCGTAAATTAACTTACCGGGACCTTTACGAACAAACATGCCAAGTCGCAAACGTCTTGAAAGAATTTAATGTTAGAAAAGGCGATCGTGTGGCGATTTATTTGCCGATGGTCCCTGAAGCGGTCGTGAGTATGCTTGCCTGCGCCAGATTGGGAGCAGCTCACTCGGTCATATTCGGAGGTTTCAGCAGTGAAGCGTTAAAAGACAGAATTAACGATGCTCAGTGCAATGTCGTCATTACCGCCGATGGTGGCTACCGACGGGGGCAAGTGGTTCCTTTAAAAGAGAACGTTGATGAAGCAATTCGGTTCTGCCCCTCAGTCAAGAAAGTCTTGGTATTAAAACGCGCCAGAAATGCGGTCACTCTTAAAAGTGAACGCGATTTTTGGTGGCACGAACTTGTTCCTCAGCAATCGAAAGTTTGCCAACCAGAATCAGTAGAGAGTGAAAACCTTTTATTTATCCTTTACACGAGTGGGACGACTGGAAAACCAAAAGGAATCGTTCATACGACCGCCGGGTACCTTCTATCCTGCCAATTAACATCGAAGTGGATCTTTGACCTCAAAGACGAGGATATTTACTGGTGCACGGCTGACATAGGTTGGGTTACAGGTCATAGCTATGTAGTCTATGGACCGCTTCAAAACGCTTCGACCGTGTTTATGTACGAAGGCGCCCCTAATTTTCCCGATTTCGGTCGTTTTTGGCAAATGATCGATCGGCACAAGATTTCGATTCTCTACACGGCGCCAACCGCGATACGTGCCTTTATGCGCGCGGGTGAAACATTCCTTTCTCCCTATAATTTAAAAAGTCTACGGCTTTTGGGTAGCGTCGGTGAGCCCATTAATCCTGAAGCATGGATTTGGTACCACAAGAAGGTCGGCAAAGAACGATGCCCTATCGTTGATACTTGGTGGCAGACCGAGACAGGCTGTATCATGATGAGCCCGTTACCTGGCGCCACACCGACAAAGCCTGGAAGTTGCACTCTTCCTTTGCCGGGAATTTTTCCCTCTGTGGTTAAGAAGTCTGGAGAAAAATGCAAAGCCAATGAAGGAGGCTTCCTCGTTATTGAAAAGCCATGGCCGAGCCTTATGCGCGGAATTTACAATGATCCCGAGAGATTTGAAAAAACTTATTGGACTGATTTTAAAGGAAAATACTTTACCGGCGACGGCGCACGCTTCGACGAAGACGGTTATTTTTGGGTCATGGGCCGAGTCGACGATGTTCTTAACGTTGCCGGACATCGATTGGGCACGGCTGAAATAGAAAGTGCGCTCGTCAGCCATCCTAAAGTCGCCGAAGCTGCGGTTGTTGGAAAACCCGATGATTTGAAAGGTACTGCTATAGTTGCCTTTGTGAGCCTGAAAGCAGATTACGCTGATGAAGCAGAAAAATTAGGCGAGCAACTTCGCATCCACGTCGCCCACGAAATCGGCGCGATTGCGAAACCTGACGAAATTCGATTTACCCAAAGTTTACCAAAGACGAGATCGGGAAAAATCATGCGACGGCTATTACGCGAACTCGTAACGAACGGAAAAGTCAAAGGTGACACTACGACGCTTGAAGATATGAATGTAATTAACTCGCTTACGGCGGCGTATGAGGAGGACTAACTTCGGCACTTCGGTACCGGGTACCTTTTTCGGCCGTTCAGACCGATCCGATACTGGACTTGCTCCATGAACCCGGCCGCTCCATAATATCGTTAGTAGTATACTGGGGGGGGCTCAATGAAAATCGGACTCATAGCATCGTCTTTTTTAATTATTTCTATATCATTAAACGGTATTGCGCAGAATGAAAGTCACGACAAACAAGAGAGGGATTACTCGAAAATTTGGAGTTGTCTTGTGGACATAAGAGCCATTGGAAGTCGTAACGACGACCATCTCGTTAAGTTCCCGGGAGTACTAATCGAGGATGGAATTGTACAAATAAATAAAGATGACTCCGTTACCATTATAAGAGCTTCGGGCAAAATCGATATTCAAAAAAAAATAGTTTAACTTGCTCAAAACCAGACAGTTCCCAGAATTTACAAACGTTAGTTCGCAACCTTTTAAATGACAACATGGCTGCAATAACTAAATATTCCGCAGAAAATCATCCGTTGAACAAAATTGAAAATCTGAAAAATGAGATGCGATATGCATTAACTGGATGCGATCATATAGATCCAAGCATCACTGCTACTATTTCTAAAATATGGCAAGAGTATAAGACCAATTACGATTCTTCCCCTCGTCATCAGGAATCAAGAAATTTTTAGGCATCGCGTATGCCGCCCCCCTCCGACAAGCGCGTCCCGCAAGCGGGTCTTTTCCTGCCTAAAACCTAAAAACAAAATGATTAAGGATAATCACCACGACACCAAAAACGCAGATACCAAACCCAGCCAAACGGCGTAATTTATAGTCACTCTCCGTCTCAAACATTTTTTGATGAGGTCTCGCAGCGAGTTTAAACCCTCGCCAAATAACGATAAATGCGCCTAAATCGCCAACAAGAGCAAAGATGAATCCCATAGCTCCAATTCTAGTATTTCGATCATGGACTAGTCCATTTGGATTTTAATTAAGGATATTCACTCCGCCGGGAGCAATGTAAGATTAGGTTAGGCCCATGATTAGACCATGGTTACACCCACGGTTCGACGCGGCTATTGGTAAATGGGCGTCGCTAGATGTTTACATTTAAGCGAACTCATGATTGATTGACTCCTTGTAACGAATCTTGGAGGTTCACAGTTATGGGTCGAGGTGATAATCGTCGCTCGCACAAAATGAAAATGCGTATTGCTAAAAAGAAGAAAAAAGCGCGTCTAAAAAGAAGGCTCGACGAAGCGAAAAAACGTCGTTGATCTTCTAACTCGAACAGGGAAGTTCTGGTGGAATTCAAATCTAGGATCATCACTTCTATTTTTGTCTTATCTTCTCTGCCATTTTTTCAAATATCAGATTCGGCCAAAGCTTCAGAAGGATCTGACCATCGATTACTTACCGGTTCTTTATCCGGGGGCAGTGCAAACTTCAATGTCTTGGCGCCGACAAATTCTGTAACAATGAACCCCGGCTTCGAACTTTCTCTCGAAGGAGAGAAAGGTTTTGGTTTCTTACATCTTTTTCTTGTCGGAATGATTGACTATACAAAACTCACGGGCAGCCTCAATTATAATTACGCGTCTCCAACCGCAAATTATTCTGCAAGTAACATCAACTATTCTCTAGATGATATTCGTGGCGGTTTTGGAGTCCGACTTAAAATTATTGAAGAATCTCCTGTCAGACCTTACGTGGAAGCTGGGGCACTCGGAGGGTATCTTCAGATCTCCTATGATAATTCCCTACGGACCCCCGGTGTTCTGGCTGCCGGCAATGACTTCAAAACAATCGAAGGCGTGATTGACTTTGGAACTTATGCCGAAGCTGGTTTTGAAATAGATTTTTCTTCTATCTGGGGATTAAAAATCGCCGATCGTTATTGGGATAGCTCGACGAGGCCATTACAGACTGTCGGTAACCAATCAATACACTATTGGACAAACATGTATATGTTTGGTCTGTACTCTCATTTCTGAATCGACACTTTATACACGCCTTATCGAAGCACTTTCTGTTTCTGAACTAACGCGTTTTCAGGCTCAAGAGGATCTCATCAAATAGCCTAACAGCTTCGTCTTGATTTATGTCAGCACCGAACGTAATCGTGAAAACAAATACGTTTGGCCCAGCGGCGATCAATGCTCTCAAAGTACGAACATCATATTGTTCGTTTGTCGCAGAGGTCTCCGCCCAACGCGACTCATAACGATAACCATGCATCTTTTCGCCAACTATCGCCAACGGGTACGTTGTGTGAAAACCAGGCGCTCTGACATAAAGATCGCGGTCCTGCTCCAATTTAGCCTCAACTGAATCCCCAGTGTAAGAATTCTCGACGTATATTTGGAGGTCTATGCCGTCCTTCGGAAAAACGCCACGATCCTCGGTTCCATGAAGGTGGAGATGAAAATGATCTGGATTTAGAGTTTTGTCTCCCGTTCTCCAATAGATCGGAAAAGAAAATGAAATATTTCTGATTGTCGTTTTTTGGGAGGAGAGGGTGAAAATATTAGGAATTTCAGCGTTTGCATTTACGACCTTTATTCCAACAGCGATCATCAAAAGAAAAACCACGAAACCCGCATGGATTCTATTTTTCATAGGTACTCCTCCACTTCCTCTAATTCAGGTCAAAGGAATAGAAGGTCCCACTTTGATTTTCAAGTGTTAAGTAGCGATGATCGGTTTGCCTTGCCGCATATTAGGCGTACTTCCCCCAATGGCAGCCTCGCCGGGATTTGGAACATGTGGCAGATAGCCAGCATTACGCTCTAAAAGCTCTAAATGCGAAGTCAAAAGGCTTCGCAGCGAAACTTCGAATTGCGATTTCAAACGCTTCATCTCCGAAATATCTTGGTATGTTTTTTTAAGGGAATCACGTGCATCCCTCACAATCGCCTCCGAACGTTGTTGAGCGTCGTTGATAATAAGGCCTGCTTCACGCTCTCCGTCTCGTCGCATGTTCTCAGTCATTTTATGTGCGGTGAGAATTGTATCTTTGAGTGCTTTATCCCGGTCTTTATATTCCATCATTTGTAGATCGCGCTCTCGCAACTGTTCTTTTAATTGATTTCGTTCGCGGATCAAGGTTTCCAATTCTTCGGCGATTTCTTTTAGAAATGATGTGACCTCGTCTGGATCCAGGCCCCCTAGCTTGCGTCCAAAATTTTTGTGCGCGATATCTATTGGCGCGATCTTCATGTTTTTCCCCTCACCGTGTTTCTTATCTCTTATTTTAAGGCTATTTTCTGGATTGGCGCAAACTTTTAGAAATAGAATCCCCTCTGTCACACGCGGCCTGGAGTCCAGCTTTGAGACTTCGATTGAGTTTGGATTTTTTCATGGACTTAAGCCCAGCCTCGGTTGTTCCTTTCTTGCTCGCGACCGCTGTGAGCAATTCTCGGATACCCAGACTTGAATGTTGACGCGAGAGTTTTGATGCTCCAAAGAAAGTTTCGACTGTAATCTTTCTGGCTTCCAAAGCTGAAAACCCGTGGGATTGAAACCATTCCACAAAAATTTCCATAAAATAAAATACAAAACCCACCCCTGTTGCGGCACCAGCAGTAATGACGTTGATTTGTTGGTCCGAACTCACACTTATGGTCGCACCAAGACATCCGAAAAAACGCCTCAACTTTTCTAAGATCAGAACGTTTTCCTTTAACAAAATAAATTCCAAACAAACCTTGCTGAACGGTTGCGGCGGTATTTCCCATGACTCTCAAAATGGAACGGGCTCTATTCAATTCTTTTTTTAGAACATCACCGGGCATTCCGGCGGCAAGTGAAACGATGATTTGATGACGATTTATTTTTGGTGAAATGTCTCGCAATAACGGGAGAAGGTCCTGTGGTTTTACAGCGAGAAATATAATATCGGCAAAGCTGATAACTTCTTCATGATTTGTCGCAATTCTAATTTTTGTTTTTTTTTGAAAAGAGTGGAGTTTTCTAAAAACCTTATCTGTCGCCAAAATTTGATTTGATCTTAAAACCTTGCGCTCGATGGCGCCGACAATCAGAGCCTGCGCGAGATTCCCGCAGCCTATAAATCCCAAGCGATGCATTAGACTTCACGCCCACCAAAGATCGCGGTTCCAATGCGAACCATCGTGGCGCCTTCCTCAATTGCGACTTCAAAATCATGCGAAGTTCCCATACTCAATTGTTTCAGTGCACCGACACCCGGCTCCACGAGCCCCGCCCACTGATCTCGCAGTTGCCTGAGTTGTATAAAATATTTTCGAGATGCTTCGGGTTCAGCTTCTATAGGCGGCAACACCATAAGACCTTCTAATCGCAAATTCGAAAGCGGTATTAACTTCTCAATCAGTTCTGGCACCTCTTTGGGGGAAGCGCCGCCCTTTGTCGGTTCGTCACCAACCTTGATCTGGAGAAAAATATTTTGCCTGACGCCTGCCTCTTGAGCGCGAGCATTTAGAGACTTCGCAAGCTCAAATCGATCTACTGACTGAATAGTTTCGAACTTTCCAACCACGTATTTTGATTTGTTCGTTTGCAAAGCTCCTATCAGATGCCACTTGATCGTCTGTGCCGGGTGCAGATTTTTGACACGCTCCATTTTTTTCGTCGCTTCTTGGACGTAATTTTCACCAAAATCACTGACGCCGACTTTGAGGGCCGCTGAAACAAGATCGGCGGATTTCGTCTTACTCACCGCTATCAGCGTGACTGATCCGGACTCACGATTTGCTCTGCGTTCCGCGTGTCTAACTCTTTCGAGAATAATCTTTAGATTTTCTTCGGACATTCCAGTGGTGCTTTCTAAGCTCGGATTTAAATTCATTAAGGGGGAGTCCGACCACATTGAGCAAATCCCCTTTCACATAATTGACAAATTGTTGAGCGAGCCCTTGAATAGCATAACTACCAGCCTTGTCGAAGGGTTCTCCAGAGTCAAGATACCATTCAATCTCTTCGTCCGAAACCGGTCTGAATCCCACAACGGTTGTGATAACACGCGTTACACCTCGACTTTCATCGGGACAGTAAAGATTGAAACCCGTCATGACGCGATGCTTCTTCCCGGCCAACAAACGCAACGTTTGTCTCGCGTCAGAACGATTGCGCGGTTTGCCAAACGCCTGCTGGCCTAAAATGACGAGTGTATCGGCAGCGAGAACAAGAATTCCTTTTTTTCTTCGAATAGATAGACGACTGAGCGCTGCGTCAGTTTTTGCCTTAGCGATAAGACGTAAATTTTGCGCGATTGTTAGGTTTTCGTCGAATGATTCCGATGAGTTGGATGAAAAGGTTTCGAATTCAAACCCGGCGCTTTCCAAAATCTCTTTTCGTCGCGGAGACCGGGAAGCTAAGAGGAGACGATATTTTTTGAAGGCCATTGTCGAAGCCATAGTAGTGAGAGCTTACAAAACTCCAAGGACATTGTCATGATCTTGCCTCACCTTTTACTTTTTATCGGCGTGCTGCTCAGCGGTCTTGCTACGTTTCTCGCGGTTTCGACAATTCTGGACAGTGTGTTCAACACGAAGCTAAACGCGTTAACATGGGCCAGCGGCGACGCACCAAAAAAATCAAAGTCAGGAGTCATTCGGCTTACACGACCCATCGTCCACCGCATGATTCTTCCGCTCATTGCACGCTACAAACTCCAGCGTTATAAAGAAAACATAAAGCGAGAAATTCAAAGCGCTGGTCTCGCGGATGAACTAAACGAAAATGAATATATCGGCCTCCAAATTCTTCTTGGAGCCATGATACCGCTAGTTTTAATCGCGGGACAAATCCTGTTCAAAATTGAGTATCCCGTATGGATGATTTTTACATTCGCGGTTTTCGGCTACGCTTTTCCGAATCTTTATGTTCGGACGAGCAAAGGTGAAAGAAGAAGACAAATCCTAATCGATCTCCCTTTTGTTGTGGACCTTCTCGCACTGTCGACCGAGGCGGGATTGGATTTTATCGGCGCCATAAGCCGAGTTGTGGACAAAATGACTGGCGGTGCCTTGGCCGAAGAGCTCGGCCAAGTGCTTCGTGACCTCAAACTCGGAAGCTCGCGAGCGGAGAGCCTCAACGCAATGGCCTGGCGCCTGAATATGAGCGAGATCTCTAGCTTCGTCGCGGTTCTCGTTACAGCGGACTCACTCGGAGCAAGCATAGGAACCGTCTTGCGGCAACAGTCCGAACAGATGCGACAGGAGCGTTTCACGCGGGCTGAAAAAGCCGGAGCTGAAGCGTCTCAAAAAATATTTATCCCTTTGATTCTTTTTATACTGCCAGCCGTTTTGCTGATGGTTTTTGGACCTGTGATTCTTCAATTCTTTGGGAGTGGAAAATGAAAGAAGTCGTCAACGAAAGAAACGGGAAGACGCTCGTAGAGAAACTAGAAGTCGCTGAGTCTTACAAGAGTCGCCTCGTAGGCCTCATTG
>Ga0206987_1100_pt1 | contig 11895 bp, 12 predicted proteins | sample Alteio_BWMinCont_11_FD_153281 | JGI IMG/M metagenome (GOLD analysis project Ga0206987, IMG submission 153281) | Enriched cells from forest soil in Barre Woods Harvard Forest LTER site, Petersham, Massachusetts, United States -... | ecosystem: Environmental > Terrestrial > Soil > Temperate forest >... | reverse complement strand
TGAGCTTGCACTGTGGCTGGGCCGCCCGCTGCGGTGGAAGAGTCAGCAAGTCGCACCGTAAAGGTGGAAGTTCCGGAAACAGTAGGGACGCCGCTGATGACTCCGGTGTTCGTGAGTGAAAAGCCAGTGGGCAAAACGCCGCTGACCAGCCCCCAGGTGAGCGTCCCCACGCCGCCCACGCCCAGGAGATCGGCTCTGTAGCTTGCATTCGGAGTGGCATTTGTGAGGCTGGTGGTGGTAATGGCCAGCGCGGCATGAATGTCAATGGTAAGTGATTTGGATTGGAGCTGCGGCGTTGGGCTGGAATCCTTGGCGGTGACGGTAAAAGTGCTGATACCCTGCAAAGTCGGAGTCCCCGAAATTACCCCTGAACCCGCCTGCAATGTCAGCCCGGGAGGAAGTGAACCCGCCGTCAGGCTCCAGGTATACGGAACAGTGCCGCCCGCGGCGTTTATCGGGACGTTGTAGGTCCCATTCACCGAACCTGCGGGTAGGGAAGCCGTGATGAAGTTTAACCGTGTGACCACGTTAAGGCGAAACTGAGCTTGCACGGTAGCTGGGCTGCTTGCCGCGGTGGAAGAGTCTCTGAGCCGTACCGTAAAGGTGGAAGTTCCGGAAACAGTAGGAATGCCGCTGATGACTCCGGCGGAGGTGAGCGACAATCCAAGCGGCAGGGCTCCGCTTACCACCGCCCAGGTGAGCGTGCCCACCCCACCCACACCCTGAAGAGTGGCGCTGTAACTAACATTCGGTGTGGCACTCATGAGGCTGGCGGTGGTAATGGACAGTGCAGGGTTAATAACAATCGTGAGTGCTTGGGATTGGCTCTGCCGCGTGGGGCTTGCATCTTTTGCAGTGATCGTAAAGGTGCTGCTACCCTGCAAGCTCGGTATTCCGAAAATCATCCCTGAACCCGGCTGCAACGCCAGCCCGGGAGGAAGTGAACCCGCCGTAAGGCTCCAGGTATACGGAAGAGTGCCGCCCGCGGCGTTTAACTGGACGTTGTAGGTCCCATTCACCGAACTTGCCGGTAGGGACGTGGTGAGGAAGTTTATCACTGTGACCACGGTGAGGTGAAATTGAGCTTGCACTGTGGCTGGGCCGCCCGCTGCGGTGGAAGAGTCAGCAAGTCGCACCGTAAAGGTGGAAGTTCCGGAAACAGTAGGGACGCCGCTGATGACTCCGGTGTTCGTGAGTGACAAGCCAGTGGGCAGGGCTCCGCTAGACACGGTCCAATTGAGTGCGCCTGCACCGCCCGTGGCGTGAAGAGTGGAGATGTAACTTACATTCGGAGTGGCACTCAACAGCGAGGTGCTGGTAATAGCGAGGGGCGGGAAAACCTGGACCAATGCTGAGCGTGACTTGGTGGGATCCGCGATGGAGGTGGCCGTAACCGTAATACTGAGTTCGGCCGAAACCGTGGTGGGAGCATGGTAGGTTGCGGCGGTGGTGGTGACGTTGGAAAACGTTCCGCACGCCGAGCCGGTAAGTCCCGTCCCGGTACAGCTCCAGGTAACTCCCTTATTGCCTGAGTCGTTGGCTATGGTCGCAGTGAAATTCACCGTTTGTCCCTGATCGATCCTGGTGGTGCTCGAAGGAGAAATGGAGACGCTGATCGCAGGTGGAGTGCTCAGCGGAGTAACACTCGCCGCTCCCGTGCCGGCGCCCCAGGCACAAGTAATGGCCAAACCATAAACCGCGAACCAAAGTCTTTTCACTGGAGTCGTACCTCCCATATCCCGTAATTCTCAATCGGCCATTCGTAAAATGACCCGAAGGACTCCGCATTAGAATCCTTTCATGTGGGTTATCGGCCGGTGTGGTAAGGAGGATGAGAGAATTTTGGCGGGGATTGATGCGCAGCGGTTCTCAAAACCGAAAGCGAATAATTGCGAAGCGTTTAGTGGATTTTCTGTGGGGCCGATTGCTCAGACGGTGTCTGTGGGTTCGACGGGAAGGCGAGTGCACCCCAAAACTGAGACAGTGAAAAGAACAGAAAGTACTGAAATGCGTGCCAGTCTCCTTTCACTCGGACTTGCGGTGATAAATTGCAGTTTACCGAGCGTAAAACACGGTAGTAGATCGGCATGGCGCTCGGGAGTATACTCTCGACGCCGCGACGACGGACCGGTAGTGAACGTTCCCCGGATCGCAGACATCAAAAGTCGGGTGTCTGCGCCAGCCGCGAGGATTTCGCAGCTGCCGGGATTTCTCCGGGTCAAACCTCCGCGTCATGTTTCGCGAGACAGCGAGATCGGTCCTCAGATTGCTGTTCGAGGTGAACGATGCAGATTGTGGATCACGTATTTAGTAGTCTAAGGCCCGAATGCCTCCTTCAAATCACCAACTACCTTCGGTGGGATCCGGTTATCTCCGACTCACCATTCGCTGTCCTCTCGCAGTCTGAGACTGACAAGAGAATCGCGTGGCTGGATCGACATCGAGCGGAGCTCGAGGACGAGGTCTGCGCAGTCGGCAGCCACACGTTTGGCAGGCGAAGACCTTATCTCGAGATCGTGCGCGACCTCGCGCAGAAGTTGCAAGTTGGCTATGCTCCGACGGATGTCACCCCTGACGTGGAGGTCAAAATCATCCAAAAGGTCTGCCAGGATGCTTGGGAAAAGCTCAGTCCTGCAGAAAGAGTCAAGTTCCAGGTTGAAGTGGAGAAGCTTGCAGCCCAGTACGCCAAGGGTGCAAAGGGAGCAGCAGTCGGCTTCGCGGCGCTTACCACGGCCCAACTCTCAGGCTTTGGGGTCTACGCGTTGGCATCAAGCCTCTTCGGCGGATTGGGGTTGAGCTTTGGCTTCTTTACCGGACTTTCAACTTTCATTTCGTGGGTGATCGGGCCACTCGGTTGGATAGGGATGGGTTTGGTGGCAGTTGGCAAGCTAGGTGCGCCCAATTACAAGAAGCTACTGCCAGTGATTGTCTTAATTGGACTCGAGCGCCAGGGGGGCAATTCGCCAACTCTGCTACCCGGAAAGCCGCCCCAGTTTTCGCTGCCAAGCGCTAAAACCACTCGTGCCGCACCACCAAGCATACCAGCCAGAACCAACTTGGAGCTGTCGGAAGTAGAATACGATGAAATCGCCATGAAACTGGGCTTAGGCCCTTACTGTTCTCTCAACAGGGAAGACCAAGAAGTGGTCAGGAAGCTCCACGCCGAGTCCGCCCTGATTGAACGCCCGACCAATAATATCGCTTTCTTCGAAGCCGCGAAAACTATCACGACGGTGACGGCGGCTCCCGCCAGCAGCCCTCAGCCCGCCAAAACGAGGCCGCAGGTGACGGTCATTCGCAAAGGCGATGCCGCGTCAAAGCCTCCGGAGAAACGGGTAGAAGCCCTGCGTCGGCAGTTAAGCAATTATATGAAGCATCTCGACTTCACCGATGCTGCGATTGAGGCATTGCTCCGAATGGACGAGCGAGATCGACGTTCATTCGAAAGCAAGTTGGGAGAAATGAACATCGGGCAAGTGAAAGTCAAAGACGAGGTTCATGGGACGAACCCGAAGGTTTATGAGGGTGAAGTGGGACACGATGGAAGAATCTACTTTCGGCAGAACGGCGGGGATCGCTACCTCATCGAATTGATCGGTTCGAAGGGCAGCCAAAAGCGCGATATTCGCTTCCTGCGAAGGAGGAGGGCGGCGTAGTTCTGAAATAGTTCCTTCCGAATGGGAAAACCGGGGACAGCGTGGAGTGGAGTGAACCCCAAAACTGAGACAGTGAAGAGAACAGAAAATAGGGACATGCGTGCCAGTCCCCTTTCCTCGAGCGATATTCCTGCTCAGCCTCCGCGTACCGGCCATTCTTTGCGAATTCCGAACCGCGTGCCACGTGTTGGCGCAGCTCGGTCCGCCGAGCCTGCGCAGCCTGATCAACGGTCGCGGGCTTAGTCACCTTGGCGCTCTTGAGCGCGCCAATCAGTTCGTCCTCGCCGCCGGCCAAGCGGACTTCCTGAAGATAATCATCCGTGGGCTCAAAATCGATTCCGCGCTGCTGAACCAGCATGGTAACCCGGTGGCTCGCCACTTGGCCCACCAGCAGGGCGAAAACCTGTACCTGGTTAATTGGCTTTTTGGCGCTGGCGAGTTCGGGCGGCTTGGCGGCGCGCAGGGCTTTAAGAAATGCCTCGCTGGCTCCGGAGGTTTTGAGGGTTTGGTAAAGATCTTCAGACGGGGCAAAATCAATCCCGCGCTGCTCGATCAGTTTGGCTCCCGACTCATCGCCGAAGCCGTCGCGCATCATGCTTACAACCTGCTCCTGGGTAAAGGGCTTGGCCAGGGTGCCGTCGATGCCGGGAGTGGTTCCGGCCGCAGCCGTGGCGCCGACGGCAAGGGCGGCAAGTGTTGTTGCGCCGCCCTTGAGGGCGGCACGGAGTGGTGCCATGGGCATCCTGCCCGTGCTCGGGCATGGCCAGGATGGCCATGGCACATCCAAATGGCGAGGTAAACTCGCCGCTACGTCGGGACGTGCTGACCTGAAGGTCGGCGCTACAATCTCTTGCGCCCAGGCAGACAGCGCAACGATCATCCCCAGCGCCAGAATGGAGAAAATTAGCGTTTTGCGGATTCTCATTGCCACCTCGAGCGGCCGGTGTGAACCCAGAAAATCGATGGGGAGATTCTACTCTAAACGAGGGGAATTACTATCCTGGCCGTTGAGGGGAGGAAAATCGGGGACAGGATGGAGTGAACCCCAAAACTGAGACAGTGAAGAGAACAGAAAATAGGGACATGCGTGCCAGTCCCCTTTCCTTACCCTTTCCTTCCCTTTCCTTCCCTTTCCTTGGGGGAAAGGAATTCTTTGCCAGATGAATCTATCTTATCTATTAAGAATTGTTAAGGTAATGGTACAATGCACCGAGACGATAAGATTGGAGGCGCGCCGATGAAGACCGTGACCATCTCCCTTCCCGAGTCGCTTCAAGATTTTGTGGAGCGCCAGATTGCCACGAAGGATTACGGCAATGTCAGCGAATACTTCCGCACCCTGTTGCGCGAAGCTCGGGCCAAAGAAGAAGATGCCAGGCTGGAAGCGTTGCTGGTTGAAGGCTTGACATCCGGCGAAGGAATTCCACTGACCAAAGATTTCTGGAAGGAACTTAAGAGCGAGGCCGCTGGGATTGCACGTAAACACCGCGGGCGGAAAAAGCTTTGAAGCCGATTATCCTTCCCGCAGCACGGGATGACATCTTGCGCCAGTTCCGCTACTACCTGGTGGAGCAGGACAAGCCGGAAGTGGCGGAACGCTTCCTAAGCGCCGTCCGGAAAACGATGGAGGGGATCGTCCGGACGCCGCAGGGCGGCGCGCCCAAGCGTCTATCCCGGGAGGCTCTGCACGGCCTGAGATCCTGGCCCGTCAAGGGATTTGAGGACATTCGCGTCTATTACCTGGCTCACGAAGCCGGTGTTCGGGTGGTCCGCGTGTTGCACGCAAAACGCGACATCAATAACATCCTTGAAAAAGATAGCGATGACGCACCGCAATAAGCGCGGCGTGGACCTGCTGGGCAAGGCGTTCGTGCGCGAACCGGCCGGTTGGCTCGCCGCGCCGATTGAACTCGGAAATCACATTGGTATCGAGCAGGAACCCGCTCATAGGTCAATGGGGCGGCCGTAGTCCTTTTGCTTCTCCAGGTTCAACTGTGCGCTCGCCAGGGGAGACTCCATCAGGAACTGCGCCAGATCCTTCCGTCGCGCTCGGCCCTTGCGGCTGTGCCCTTTTTCCTTCGATGCGGCCAAGGCATGATCGAGCACTTCATCAGGGCTGCGGAGGTGACCACTCTCGATCTCCGCTTGGATGATCCGTTCCTGTTCGGGTTTAAGGTTGATCGTCATCGCCACACCCCATTCCGGCCCTTTTGAGGCACTTCAATGCTGAGCGGTCCTGATTTGGCAGGTGAGACCGCACCGCACCGCATGATTTCTAGCGTTCGCCCACCTGGAGGGTTGGGAAAGTCAGCGTGGGATTGTTAACGATGACAAACTTGTTGTTGGAGACGGCAAGGCCCACGGTAGTCCCGCCGGAAGAGGCCGTGGTGAGCGTCCCATTGGAATTCAGCGTGATGGTGTCGGAGCCGGCGACGCCGACGCTCTGGCTGAGTTCGGAAGTGGTATCGGTGGTGGTGGTCACCGTGCCGTCGCTGGCCCAGTTCAGGATGCCAACTTCGGCCTTTGCCGCGTGGCTGACCACTTCCGACGTCCCCAGGAAGTAGGTTCCCGCCACGGAGGCATCGGTAAGGCCGGTGGTCTGAGGTTCAAACGATCCCAGCGACGCGGAGGCGTCCGTGCCGACCACGAAGGCGGAGTTGAGGGCATACATATAGGAGATCGGGGGGGTATTTTCACAAGCGCTGCCGGTCAATAGAATCCTGCCCACCGAGACCACGGAATAAGTACAACTGGGGGTCGATGTTTGCCAGGTGCCGCCGATGTCCCGGAAAAGTTGCGACGTCACATTACTGCTTCCATCGGCAGTCTCGGGGCCGAATTGAACATCCCCGGCCACGCCGGATAATCCCAACCCATTCGAGTAGAAGGCGGCATTTCCCAGGAAAGAACTCTGGCTGAATCCTGAACCGCCGTTCGGCGCCAGCACTTGCTGCCACACCCCGCTGAAAGTGGGGCTGGAATCGGCATTCACGATCAGCAGTTGTGCCGTGGATGCGATGTAGAAGGTGAAGACGGACGTGTTCGAGCCCACGGAAAGTACCCCCGTGGCGCGTCCGTTGGCGTCAGCCGCGGAATAGGTGTCAAACTGGCTGGTGCCGCTATTCTCAATGTTCACGGTATTTGTAACCGTGCCGTTGTCGTTGCAGTCTTGCTGCAAGTAGCTGAATTTATGGTTGGAGCCCGTCACCGTGCCGGCGCAGGCGTAGCGGCCGGCTGCGGTGGTGTCCGATCCGGAAACCTGCAGCGTATAACCTCCTGCCAGGGGAGAGATAAAGTCGGTGGGGATTTGCTGGAGAAACAGGCCGGCGGCAATATAGGCGGAGGCGCCCGGGTTCTCAAATTCGATAATGCGGCCTTCCGTGGCCACTCCTGCTGACAACCCTCCCAAGGCAAAGCGCGTGTAGAACGTTCCGAACGGAGTTGCCACGGTCGCGCAGCCCCGGTTATCAGGTCCCACGGAGTAGGAACTGGCGCTGGTAATGAGGTTGCCGGTCTGAGCGCCCAGAACTCCGTTGGTATCAGCTTCGCCCGCAGTAATATTGCCGGCGCCATCGGCCGTCAGGGAACCCACCACGGCCACGAAACCCACCCCATTATAGCCGCGTAAACTGAAGGCGTATTGTCCCACCAGGACGGAATCATTGCCGGAGCTGGAACACCCGGCAACGGAGGCGTTAATGGTGATGCTCAGTTGTTGGGTGGCGGTCTGCACGGGCGAGCTGGAATCCGACACTTGCACGGTGAAAGAATAGGTGCCGGGCGCTCCCGAGGGGGAGCCCGTAATCGCCCCGGTTGTAGGGTTAAGTGCCAACCCCGTAGGCAAGTTCCCGGTAAGAACTGTCCAGGCGAGGGGCGGTGAGCCACCGGTCGCCACAAGTTGTCCCTGGTAGGCGAGCGCAACCGTACCATCCATCAGGGCAGTCGTGCTGATGGCCAGCGGCCCGGCCGGATTGATGGTAATGGTGAAATTGGGGCTGGTGAAGTTCTGCTGCACAGGACTGGAATCCACCACGCGCACGGTGAAAGTATACGTTCCGGTCGTGGTCGGAGTGCCTGAAATCACGCCGTTTCTTTGTAACACCAATCCCGAGGGGATGGAGCCACTGTAAATGCCCCAGGCCAGGGGAGGTGTTCCGCCTGAAGAAGGAAGGGTGGCGCTATAAGCGATGCCCACAGTGCCGTCCGACAGTGTGCCGCCGGGAACCGTAAGGACGCCGATTACGTTGAGGGTGAAGGTCTGCTGTGCGGAAAGGGGGGCGCTAGGTGATGAGTCCGTCACTTTGAGGGTGAACGTGGACGTGCCGCCCGTGGTGGGCGTTCCAAATATAATGCCGGCACTATTCAAAGATATCCCTGCCGGCAGCGACCCACTTGCCAGGGTCCAATTCAAGGGCTGCACGCCCCCCGTGGCAACCACGGAGGTGTGATAGATGTAAGTTGGCGTGGCGTTGGGCAAGGCGGTGGTCACAATGCTCGGAGGCGGAAAGACGTTGAAGGTGGCGGTGGAGGAGTGGCCGGGTTGCGCCACTGAGTTGGCCGTTACGCTGACGCTTAAACTGGCGGAAACTGTGGCGGGCGCGACGTAGGTGGCTGAGGTGGACGTTACATTGGTAAAGGTTCCGCACGCCGCCCCCGCGCAACCCGGCCCGGTAGCGCTCCACGACACACCCTGGTTTGAGATATCACCGTTCAGGCTGGCGGTGAAGCGCAGCGTCTGGCCTTGATCGATGCTGGGAGCGACGGAGGGAGCAATATACACGAGGATATTCGGCGTCGACGAGTTGCTGCCGCAGCCACACATCCACATCAAGACCGAGAGCGCCAGTGCCAGCTTCTTCATTTATCCATGCCTTCCCTCTAACCTAACACATCCCTTGAATTTTTGGGTGTCCCGGGATTCTTTTGCCCGTGGATGGAAACACCAGCAGCGCGTGGCGGAAAGCCCTCTTATGATGATAAAACTCCACCAAACGCTGCCTCGCGCCTCGCCGGGGTCAGGAGGGCGCCACTCGCCGGGGTGCCTTCAACACCACCAGCCGTCCCACCGGTGGCGCGATCAGGAAAGGGTGTGATCGGTTGACGCGGAATTGAACGGAACCTGAACCACCCCGATGAGAACGGGCGATCGCAAGCGGCGAGTCGTGCAGGGCGCAATAAAAAGATCCGGTTTTTGGCCGGAATGGTGCTGACACCCCCGGCAAAGGTAACCTATATTTCTACCTGCGTCTAAAAGTAATGTCAATTTTTCTTGCGCGTGGGTTGTCCGCGACTTCGGTGCCGGGGAAGGGCCCGAGTGCCCAAAAGTTGGCTTCGGCGAGGGCAGCACCAATTCCTCGATGCTTCAAGTGTGGTCAGAAATTCCCGCCTCCATCGCTGACGCACCTCTCAGGCAAACCAAAACTGTGCAATCTCCCTCCTAGCCATGCCCACCCGAGAGCCTCGACTTTTTGACAGCGCCATGCTCAATACCGCCTGCTTGACCGCCGCGAACACAAGTGTTACTACGTTTCCCATGCGACCTGGCGCCATTGCGGCGGTAGGGACTCTGGCTTTGATTGCACTATTTGTGGTTGTCGCTTACCCGCAGCTCTTGTGCTTGCTGGTCAGCGCCGCGTGCGGACTACTGTTGATTGGGGGCTTTGTAGCCGTGCCGAGTTTGGGGGTGGATAAGACCATCACGTTCCGGCGCACTCCAGTCGAGGAAGTTGCCGAAATCCTCGGCCACCTTACAGGACCGGTGGTCTACCCCGTTTTAAATGGAAAGCCGCTCAGATTCCATCAAGCGATCCTGACGTGCAACATCTCCATTCGCCTGAAGAATGTTCCACTCTTACTTGCTGCCACCCTTGTCGCCCCCGCCGCTATAGCGCTCGCCGTGTCGCACGCCATCGGAATTTTCGGATTGATGGATAATGGGAGCGCAAAGTACTACGCGATTACGGGGCTTGCATACTGTAGCGTCCTTTTGCTGATCGTGGCCGGGCTATGGATGAAGGAAAGGCTGTTGCTGCGGCGTTCCCAAGTTGCCATCGGCATCCTTCAGCTAAGCCCTCAAGAAAGCCAGGCAGAACGGCTCGTCCGCTACTCATTTACAGACCCTGCGGGTCATTACCACGGCCAGATCCTGCCCGATAACCGCCCCCATAAGGAAGATAACATCCTGCTCGTCCTCTACGATCCTGTTCACCCGGACACCAACCAACCATTCTGGAATTTTTGGTTTCACTCGATTGAAGCGAGCTTCGCCGGTCAGTAGGGGACGAAATTCGGCCCCACCGGGGAATACAGGGAGGGAACCAGAACCGACCTTCCTCATCCATCAGTGGGCCCATTTGGAGAATCCGCAGCGCGAACGTTTCGCGATATTCAGATAACTCCAGTCAAAGGGGGCGGGGGTTCAGAAGCAGTCCGTACCCGCGAGACAGCGCAATTGTATTCAAAGCCTCCCGGATGTATCATGACCGTGGGTCGGAGGACTTTCAGGGGAGTTCCGGCCACGTTTTCGCGATCTCCGGCCAGACGGCCGAGTGGCACAGCAACATCATCATGCATTGTCAGCTTCCGGTGCAGAAGAGGCGCGCCATGGGCACCCTAACGCAGACCACTGACGCTGTTCGTCCGCGGCACCCGGCCCTGGTTCGCGTGACGCACTGGCTGACCACTTTGTCTTTTCTGGCTCTGTTGGTCACGGGAGTGGAAATTCTGATCTCTCACCCGCGCTTTTATTGGGGTGAGACCGGGAATGTCAACACTCCCACCTTGTTCAAAATCCCGATCCCATCCTCCCGGGGTACCGTCCCCACCGGCTACGGTTATGTGCTTCCTGACCAGAACGGTTGGAGCCGCTATCTTCATTTTGAAGCTGCCTGGGTTGCGGTGTTGACCGGCTTACTCTATGTAGGTTTCGGATTCTTCCAGGGGCATTTCCGGCGGAATCTGCTTCCCGCTCCGTCTGACCTCTCGCCGAAGCAGCTGGCCAACGGCATTGGCCGGCGTTTGCGCTTCACGCGGCCGACTGAGGAAGAAGCCTGGTCGTACAACTTGATACAGCGCCTCACCTACCTGCTGGTCATTTTTGTTCTCTTTCCTCTGGTTATATGGACGGGCCTCGCCATGTCCCCGGCCATCGCCTCCGTGTTTCCGGCCGCGGTTACGATTTTGGGTGGCAGGCAGTCCGCCCGCACATTGCACTTATTCGTTTCCATCTTTTTGGTGCTGTTTCTTTTAGTTCACGTTTTTATGGTTTGTCTTGCCGGATTCCGGAATAGGGTAGGCGCCATGATCACCGGCCGCCTTGGCCAATCTCGGGAGCGAGCATGAACATAATTTCAAGACGTAAACTCATGACCACCGGCCTGCTGGCCGCAGCGGGCGCCACCGGACTGGGAGTAGCGGCCAAGCTCGCCGGACGCTATGGATTGATTCCGCCTGACGCGGGCGTCCTTTACGGGGCGGGCGAAACTCTGACCTATGCGGCGCAGAGGTTACTGACCCGCCACTCGATGGCGCAGGAGTTTTCCCGCAGCCAGATCTCGAAAAATCCGTTCGCCAACGGAATCGATGCCCTGGGCCCAGAGTTCCAGCGCTTGCAGGCGGGCGGCTTTGCGGAGTGGCGCCTGGCGGTGGATGGCATGGTCGCCCGCCCCGCGCTGTTACCACTCGCGGTGATTAAGAGCTTCCCCCGCAGTACCCAAATCACCATGATCGCCTGCGAAGAGGGCTGGTCCTACATCGCCGAATGGAGTGGTGTGCCGCTGGCCCACGTACTGAACCTCGTGGGCGCCCTCCCGCAGGCCCGCTACGTCGTCTACCGGTCGTTCCAGCCCGACTGGTGGGAGAGCATCGACATGGCCGATGCCTTGCACCCTCAAACTCTCCTGGCCACCGGTATGAACGGCGGCGAGCTTCCTGTCCCCTTCGGCGGCCCCCTGCGCCTGCGTGTTCCCCGGCAGCTGGGCTATAAGAACGTCAAGTACATCACCCGGCTCACGCTGACCGACAACCTCAAGGGGTTCGGCAAGGGCCTGGGCTCATCCTCGCCCGAAGGCGGCTACGCGTGGTATGCCGGCATCTGAGGGTGGGTGGCAGGAAGAATCCGCCACCTGGTTTCCAAAAAGATCGAGGTCACTGAGATCAATCGGAAGAGATGACTTCATGCGCGCGCAGGCGCCGCAAACGCTCCCAGCGCGCCGACTCCCACACATAAGCAATCCCGCTG
>Ga0206987_1177_pt1 | contig 11953 bp, 10 predicted proteins | sample Alteio_BWMinCont_11_FD_153281 | JGI IMG/M metagenome (GOLD analysis project Ga0206987, IMG submission 153281) | Enriched cells from forest soil in Barre Woods Harvard Forest LTER site, Petersham, Massachusetts, United States -... | ecosystem: Environmental > Terrestrial > Soil > Temperate forest >... | reverse complement strand
TAAACAATGTCTAAACCAACACCGAATCCAAAGGCAACTGCAACTCCAGTCAAAGCACCTGCACCTGGCAATCAGGCGGACCTAGCCCCTGTTCCTGCTGCTGCACCTACATCTGCCGAATCTGCGAAAGGGAGCCAATGGAAACAATTTCCAAATGTTCTCATCCATCTTTCAGGGTCTTTTTTAAATACGAACGATCTTGGCTCTTTTTCACAAGTCTCTAAAACAAACCATGCATTATTTAAAGAACAGATGGCAGCCAAAAAGAGAGTACATCCACTACTTCAAGCGGTATTAGCTGCAAATCCTAACGCTGTTGATGCATTTTTTAATTCTCTTTCCAAAATGGAAAAAGATTCTGGCGGAAAAGAATTAAAAGTTTCTAAAGAATCCAAGGAGTCCAAAGAATCCAAAGAATCCGAAGAGTCCAAAGCATCAAGGGAAAAAACTATTGCCTCTCAACAAGGTAGTTATGTGTTGACAAGAACGAGCGGTAAACAAGAATATTTCAGTCAAAAAGAAAATAAAATGGTCACCCTCCGAGCATGGACGAGTATCAGTCCACTGGAAGCAGCAGCCTGGAATGGTGATAACTTTTTAGTGAAAAAACTGCTACAGCGACTGACTGATGAAAAACAAAAAGCGGAAGCAAGATATCAATTACAAGGAATACTAGCCAGAAGCCCACATGCTGAGCACGGAGTCTATTTACGCCCCTTTAGAGAACTCATCGCAGCGTATCAAAAATATATAAAAGAATATGATGACTTAGACTGGGCTAAAGAGTATGACGAACTCGGCAGACGTTGGCGACAAGATATTGGTTGTCCACAGCGTTTGCTTCCTACCTATGGCTTACAGGAATTCTGTGATGAAAAACCCCATCACCCCCTACCTCTGTTTAATAAAGAGCCCAAGCGCTCCTGTCAGCTCTGGGATGGTGGGTCGTTGGTGGCTTTGAACTTGGACTCGGTGGGGTCTATTTATTCGTTGTATAAGGGCGACCGCGTGTGCGGCGTGGCGCGGCTTTGGGAGTTGGGCGCGGCATATGCGCCGGGTGATATGGTGGCGTTCGAACGCCTTTGTGAGGTGAGAACAACAGAATTAAGAGAGATTATAAAGACGTTAGAATCGGTTCCGGATCTGGAAAAGGAGAATATACAGAGTGCTTCCCCATCATTAGAAAAGGACAACAAGATGAATGTGCTTCCGTCAGCAACGGAAAAGGACAATTCAAATTCTCGTTCTTCAATGCGTTAATCTTACAAACTTTCGTGGTCTGTAAAATTCTAAAATCCTGCTGCATATTCAGCGGCAGGATTTCCTCATCCCCCTATCGGTACCTTCTCCCAAATTGGGAGAAGGGCACCTACCTCAGCGTTTTACCATATAATAGCGTCAAACGGACCTCCGCTTTCTATGTATCTCATAATATAGAGGAAATTGTTTAGCCATGGCCCCCTTGGATATCTAATATTTTATTATAATATGATTAAAATATTTTAAAAAAAAGCTTGACCCTATAGTAACTATATACCGTATCTTACCCTCGAGGAGGCAAATTATGGCCCAGTGGTACGTAAAAGACTTAAGTAAATTAACGAAAGTATCGGTGCAAACCCTGCACCATTACGACAAAATTGGTTTGCTTAAACCTTCTGTTAGATTACCTAACGGCTATCGTTTGTACTCTGAACGGGATTTGTTGAGGCTACAACAGATTATTGCATTAAAGTTTTTTGGCTTTGAATTGTCTCAAATAAAGATTTTGTTGCAGCAGGATATTGGTGTGATTGATCATTTTTCTGCACAGACAAAGCTCTTAAAAGAAAAAGCACAGCTTTTTCTAGAAGCAAGCCAGACATTAGATGGCATTATATCTGAATATAGTCTTAGCCAATCTATTTCATGGGAAAATATCATTCATTTAATAGAGGTGTATCGTATGACGCAAGAACTTTCAAAAACGTGGGCTGGAAAGGCATTAAGCCCTGAAGAATTAAAGGAATATGCTAGGTTCAAACAAGATGTGAAAACACGTTCAACTGCCGAAGTCGCGGCATTTGAAAAGGGTTGGGCTGATTTGGTAAAGGACATCAAGTCCAATTTAGAGGCCGAACCTGCCAGTGAATTGGGGATAAAACTCGGAAAAAGATGTATGGACCTAGTCAATAATTTCTACGGCAAAGAATTTGCTTCTGTAAAGAAGACGGTTTGGGAAAAGGGCTATAAAGAACAAACCGTGGACAAGGAAGACGCCTTATCGCCAGAAGCTGTTGCTTGGTTAGATAAAGCGATTGATACTTACTATCGTAATCGAATCTATCGCATTCTCAATCAAGTGGGTACCGTTTCTTCGCATCAAGTACTTTCGGAATGGAATGCACTATTAGAAGAAATGTACGGTGATGAAGAGAAAGAGAAAATGGCCTTGGTTGAAGCAGCTTTGAAGGAAGATAAAATTTCAAAAGCCGCGAAACAATGGTTAACGGAAATCTTTAAATCTTAACTTTTTTTCAGGAAAGTGAGTGCCTTTGATATAAAAATTGAAGGTGCTCTCTCTGGAAATAATAAAGTTGCCGTCAGTTGGTATTTCACCGGAACTCAAAAAGGTGAAATTCCTGGGTTGCCAGTTACCCATAAAAAAGTGAAGGTCTCAGGGATCACTATTTATTATTTCACAAATGATAAAATAAGTGGACACTGGCAAATTGTGGACAGACTAGGTTTTTTGGAACAATTAAAAAAGTAAATCCTCTTTAGTGATGTAAGGTAATGTAAAACTGTGGTTAATTACACGATTTTCCAACAAAAAAATCAAGCAAAAATAACAAATTCAAAGTAATATCAAATCATCTATACTTATAAATATAAATAGTAAATATAAATAGAGATCAACACATATCAAATAAGAATCAAGAATGGGAGTGAAGAAAAGCCAATGCCCAAGATAGACATATTTGAAATAAGTTGGGATGGAAAGACGCCTTTAGATAATGGAAAACGACTTTCAGAAATGGTGAATGGCGTAGAATTACTCGTCGAACCAAGCTTTCCAAAATCCAAAAAAGATATCAAATCCAAAAAAGATGACACCCAAAGAGATGGGGTGCTTGTACCCAAAGGTGCAGCGAAGTCTTTGGTTGCTGAAATTAGCACGATACAATTACAAAAGGACTTATTACGAGCACAAAGTGTTAAGGTGGAAGGCGTAGTAATTCCTCTTGAAAAAGAGTTCAATGAAGAGAACTTACATCGAGCACAAGAACGATTTATTTCGAAAAATAATTTTGAAAAGCGTAGGCTAGCATTATATGAATTACATCAAGGGATCTCAACTTTTGCTTTAAATGTATTACAACAGCACTATAGAGTGTCGGGAAATAAACTGGATCTCATTCCTCCCACAAGTTTTGCAGAAATCAGGTTCGAGAAGGAGGGGGAAAATTATTCTACGATAATCCATACAATACATTATGTTTATGCGGATCCCATGACAAATGCGTATTTCTGTTTTATTAAACAAGGAGACAATGTCAAAAAAATGGATATCACTGTCCAGCAAGCAAGTGAAATTACGGACATGCAAAAAAAACTTCTCAGTAAAAATCCTATGGTAACGAAAGAGGATGTGATAAAGGAAATAAAAAACATTGTTCCAGATATTGTACCCATTTGTTCCGTCACCACAGTAGCCTCTATCGATCTCAGTGAAATTCATAAACCGAATGGTAAGCCAAAAGGTAATTTAAATGTAGAAATTCAATCTGATATTCCCCAGTTTCAGTATACTGGACCCAAAAACGCACTCGAAGTCATCGGGTTAGATGTAGAAACGTTGAGCCAAAATTCATATCAAAAATTTTCTCGATTTGCCAGGAAAAAGCTAGAAATAATGGAAGGCGTTACTCGATTGGCAGCGGAATTAGATAAAGTCTTTCCGGGCAAAGATATCACAAAATCTAACAGTTACAATCAGTTAAAGAGTAAATTGAAAGAGTTCGAAAAGGCCAAGCATCAAGAGATAGAAAGCGCTCTAAGAGAGGAAACCAGTAAAAACCTAAAAGTTCTGCAAAGAATTCGAAGTGAGGGGACCATTGACAAACATATTCAAAAACTGTCAAACCAATTAACGGATAGGTTAGACCATCTTCGTCCTGTCAGTTCTGCCAAATTCATGCTACATGCCATGACATTTGGTTTTTTTCTCACAGAAAAAGAGATGTTTGAAAACAGTATGCGACAGAATTCTGGTGCAATAAAAGATGCCTTAAACGTCATAAATTCCAAAAATAGTACAAGTGCAGAAAAATCTTGCAGTATGGCCGAATTAGAGTTTTGGCTTACAGAAATACCCAAGCAAAAAAATTGGTGGGAGCGAGCGTATGATTTCGTTGCTGATAAAATTTCTTCTCTATTCGGCTCATCGGTACCCGCCTCTTTGGCTGTTAAGCCTATTCCCAAAGAAAAAATTCCTGAAGAAATAAAACGAGAAGCCGATGCAAACCTCAAGAATGCCCGTTCAGCACTCAGTCAGAAACTAGGTAAAATGATTTCGGATCCTAATGCAACTAAAGCCCCAATAGTCGAATCCGAAGCTCCGAATTATAAAAGGGCTTTACTACCGAGCGGGGGAGCTAAAGACAAACAGAAGGAAATGCAGGAGGAAAAACTGAAAGAAAAACATAAAGTAAAACAGAAAAAAAACCCTCCACCATTAGAAGCAATCCCGGAAAGTGATTCAGAAAACGAAAAACCAGACGATCAAGGAGCACCTCCAAAACTTTAGAGGAGTTTGTGAATTTTTCTGTGTAAACTAGGCTAGTTTCCTTTACACCACCAGGTACAATGGTAATTGAATATCGTTATGCAAAGAGGGAAGCTGTATGCATTTTATAAATATTACCCTAGTCGTATAACTAATCGTATTTTTTCTTTATTTCAGATATCATAACTCTGAAACGTTGGAACCTATGGATATTGGGGTACGAAACTCTCATGCTTGATCAATATTTTCCAGTCTTTGTCTTTATAATAATCGGGTTAATCTTTGGGATGGTGCCTATTGCAATGGGTGCACTCATTGGGCCGAGAAAGCCAACGAAGGCCAAACTATCTCCGTACGAGTGTGGCTTCGATCCGTTTGAAAATGCCCGTAAAAAGTTTGATGTTCGGTATTATCTCGTCGCGATCCTTTTTATTATCTTCGATTTGGAAATCGTCTTTCTATTTCCCTGGGCCGTGAGTCTTAATGAAATTGGCAATCTGGGGTTTTATGCGATGGGGGTTTTTCTACTTCTATTGGTGGTCGGTTTTATATATGAGTGGAAGACAGGGGCTTTAGAATGGGAATAAAAAACAAGAGAATAATTGGAATAAATGATGAGAATGGTGATAGCTCAATTCCGGGAGATGGGGTTGGAGCTGAAGCCGAACCCGAACCCGATTTTCATCCCGGATTACTGGGTTCGCTAAAACAAGGCTTTTTCACAACCACAGTTGAAAGTTTAGTGAAATGGGCAAGAACGGGGTCCCTTTGGCCTGTATCGTTTGGTACCGCGTGTTGCGCAGTAGAAATGATGCATTTGGGCGCCTCCCGATACGACCTCGATCGCTTCGGGTCATTTTTTAGACCCAGTCCCAGACAATCCGACGTGATGATTGTGGCCGGCACGGTGTGTAATAAATTGGCCGGTGCCATGCGCCGAGTGTACGATCAAATGCCAGAACCCAAATGGGTTATTTCCATGGGGTCGTGCGCGAATGGGGGGGGCTATTATCATTATTCGTATTCCGTGGTTCGAGGTTGCGATCGCATTATTCCGGTCGATATCTACGTGCCCGGTTGCCCACCGTCCGCCGAAGCCCTGCTGTACGGCATCATCCAATTGCAAAATAAAATAAGAAGGAATAAGATATTCAAAAGTTAAGGGGATGGCGGGATGGCCGAAGTTCAGGCACTATTAGAGAGCATTCAAACAAGGTTCGGAAATCTTGTTCAATCCGCTGTCATAACGCATAACGAAATCACCCTTGAAGTTGCCAAAGAAAATCTTTTAGAAATCTGCACCCAGTTGCGCGATGAACCCGACTTTCGTTTTGAAATGCTGATGGACGTTTGTGGCGTCGATTACCGCGACTACGGCATTTCCGAGTGGGAACAAAGTGAAGAAGCCACGCTGGAAGGATTCTCCCGCGGCGTTCAAAAAAGAACCGATCAAAAATCCACCTGGGACAAACCCCGATTTGCCGTCGTTTATCATCTACTATCCATAACGCATAATCATCGCGTTCGTCTTCGCACCTTTGCAACGGAAGAAACACCCGTTATTCCATCCGTCATCTCCATTTGGAAATCCGCCAATTGGTTTGAACGCGAGGCGTTCGATCTTTTCGGCATTTTTTTCGAAGGTCATCCCGATTTACGTCGATTATTAACCGATTATGGTTTTATTGGGCATCCTTTCCGAAAAGATTTTCCGTTAATTGGCACGGTCGAAATGCGGTATTCTGCCAAAGATAAACGCGTCATTTACGAACCCGTCAGTATTAAACCCAGAACCCTAGTCCCGAAATCAATACCCAAAGATAATCGATATCAAAGCATTGAGGGACAAAAACATGAATAACAAAAATATGAATAACAAAAACATGAAAAATGCGAACCACAAAAAAGATCATGCTAAAGATCATCCTGCAGAAGATATCAATGCCGAAAAAGAATTAGAACAAAAAGAAGCGATCATCGAAGTCGAAAAAGGCCTTGAAGGCAAGGCCGAAATCCAAACCTTTACGATGAACTTTGGTCCGCAACATCCGGCTGCCCATGGCGTTATGCGATTGGTCATGGAAATGGATGGAGAAGTCATTCGACGGGCCGATCCGCATGTCGGATTATTACATCGCGCAACGGAAAAATTAGCAGAAAGTAAACCGTATAATCAAAGCATTGGTTATATGGATAGACTCGATTATGTGTCGATGATGTGTAACGAGCATGCTTATGTTGCGGTCATTGAAAAGCTATTAGAGATAGAACCGCCTGATCGTGCCAAATATATCCGCGTGATGTTCGATGAAATCACCCGCATTTTAAATCATTTATTGTGGTTAGGCGCACATGCCTTAGATATCGGCGCCATGTCGGTCTTTTTATATTGTTTCCGCGAACGAGAAGAACTCATCGATTGTTACGAAGCCGTCTCAGGCGCCAGAATGCATGCGACGTATTACAGACCCGGCGGCGTTTATCGCGATTTACCCGATAAAATGCCAAAATATAAAGCGTCTCAGTGGCATAATGAAAAAGAAATCAAAAAATTAAATGAGGCAAGAGAAGGATCGTTGCTCGATTACGTTTGGGATTTTACCGAACGTTTTCCCAAATTAGTCGATGAATATGAAACGCTGTTAACCGACAATCGTATTTGGAAACAACGTACGGTGGGCATTGGGGTGGTATCTGCAGAACGCGCGCTACAACTCGGTTTTTCAGGTCCTATGTTACGGGGATCGGGTGTTGAATGGGATTTACGCAGGATGCAACCTTATGCGGTGTACGATCAAGTCGATTTTGAGATCCCCGTTGGAAAAGAAGGGGATTGTTACGATCGGTATTTGGTTAGAGTTGAAGAAATGCGCCAATCCAATCACATTGTTCGTCAATGTATTGCCTGGTTAAGACAAAATCCGGGTCCTGTCATGATTTCCAATTACAAAATAGCGCAACCCCCGCGCTATTTAATGAAACGCGATATGGAAGTGCTTATTCATCATTTCAAATTATTTTCGGAAGGGTATAGCATACCGCCCGGAGAAGCGTATGCCGCTATCGAACATCCGAAAGGGGAATTTGGCGTTTATATGATTTCCGACGGCGCCAATAAACCATATCGCGTGAAAATTCGTCCTGCGGGTTTCCCCCATTTGGCTGCGTTCGATGAAATTGCGAGAGGCCATATGTTGGCGGATGCCGTTGCCATTATCGGTACCTTAGATATTGTGTTTGGGGAAATCGACCGATGATCAAAAACGGAAATGAAAACAGAAATAATGGAAACGGAATCGGAAACCAAAACGGAAATGGAAACGGAAACGGTTGTGCATTCGAAACCTTGGAAAAAGACACGATTGAAATTGCCGTTTTATCTTCCAAAACAAAAGCCGCAATCGACCAATGGTTAACCAAATTTCCTGAAAATCAGCGTCAATCGGGCGTGTTGTTTGCGCTTAAGCTGGTTCAAGATGAAAATAAAGGCTTTTTAACTGAACCGTTGATGAATGCAGTGGCTTGCTATTTAGGCATGCCCAGAATTGCGGTGTATGAAGTCGCCAGTTTCTACAGCATGTTAGAATTAAAACCCGTCGGTAAACATAAAATTTCGGTTTGTACAAATATTTCATGCATGCTTCGAGGATCGGAAGAAATCGTTTCGCATTTTCAAAAACGTTTAGGCATTGGTTTTGGTGAAACGACCGCGGATGGTCTTTTTACGCTAAAAGAAGTGGAATGTTTAGCGGCTTGTGGTGGCGCACCTGCCATGCTCTTGGGTACACAATATTATGAAGATCTCACGAAAGAAAAAATAGACGCCATTTTAAGCGAATTGGAGCCTTCTTATGGCCAATGAAATCTGTTTTAGAACATTGCACCTGAAAGAACCTTATAGTTTAAAGGCCTATGAAAGTGTTGGCGGATATTCGGTTTGGCGCAAAATTTTAACCGAAAAAACGCCGCCGTCTTCGATTGTTGAAGAGTTGAAATTATCGGATTTAAGAGGTCGGGGCGGTGCAGGATTTCCAACGGGCCTTAAATGGAGTTTTGTTCAACGCGACAAACCCGGTCAAAAATATATTGTGTGCAATTCGGATGAAGGCGAACCGGGCACGTTTAAAGATCGCGATATTTTACGATTTAATCCGCATCAAGTCATTGAAGGCATGGCCATCGCCGGTTATGTGATGAATGCAACGGTAGGGTACAACTATCTCCGAGGCGAATTTTACGAACCCTTCGATCGCATGGAACAGGCTTTAGAAGAAGCAAGGGCGTTAGGCTTAGTTGGCAAGAATATTTTAAATTCAGGCGTTGATTTTGAATTACACAATGTGACAGGCGCGGGTGCCTATATTTGCGGGGAAGAAACCGCCTTAATGGAATCTTTAGAAGGCAAAAAAGGCTTTCCCCGATTTAAACCGCCATTTCCGGCGAATTACGGGGTTTATGGCCGCCCGACGAATATTAATAATACAGAAACCTATGCTTCGGTGCCTGTTATTCTACAACGTGGCGGCAAATGGTTTTTAGAACTGGGCAAACCCAAAAATGGCGGCTGCAAAATTTTTAGTGTATCGGGTCATGTGAATAAACCGGGGAATTATGAAGTACCGCTCGGGACACCCTTTAAAGAGTTATTGGAAATGGCAGGGGGCGTTCGAACCGGTCATCAATTAAAGGCAGTCATTCCAGGCGGATCGTCAGTGCCTGTATTACCGGCTAACCTCATGCTCGACGCCTGCATGGATTACGATTCCTTAAGTAAGGCCGGGAGCATGTTAGGCGCCGGATCCGTCATTGTGATGGATGAAACCACGTGCATGGTGAAAATGCTCGCCCGCATCTCGCATTTTTATTTTGAAGAATCGTGCGGGCAATGTACGCCGTGTCGTGAAGGCACAGGCTGGTTATCCAGACTCGTGCATCGCATTGAACATGGCGAAGGCGAAATGATTGATATCGACAAACTCGATGAAATTGCCGGTAAAATTATGGGTCGAACCATTTGTGCGCTCGGTGATGCCGCCGCCATGCCCGTGCAAAGTTTTATTAAACATTTTCGCGATGAATTTATTTATCATGTCATACACAAGAGGTGCATGGTTTAATGGTCACCATCGAAATTAACGGTAAAAAAGTGACAGCAGAATCCGGTGAGATGATCATCGAAGTTGCCGATAAAACAGGATTTCAAATTCCACGGTTTTGCTACCATAAAAAATTATCCATTGCCGCCAATTGTCGAATGTGTCTCGTGGATGTCGAAAAAGCCCCGAAACCCATGCCCGCCTGCGCAACGCCGGTGTCCGATGGCATGAAGGTGCGGACACATTCTCCCAAGGCTTTGATGGCTCAGAAAGCTGTGATGGAATTTTTATTGATTAATCATCCGCTCGATTGTCCCATTTGCGATCAAGGGGGCGAATGCGAATTACAAGATTTGGCCATGGGTTACGGAAACAGCAAATCCGAATACACAGAAGGGAAACGTTCCGTTCTCGATAAAAATTTAGGTCCTTTAATTTCCAGTGATATGACGCGTTGCATTCAATGTACACGATGCGTGCGTTTTGGCACCGAGGTCGCAGGTCTTCGTGAATTGGGCGCAACCGGTCGTGGCGAAAACATGGAAATTGGGACGTTCATTGAACATCATTTAGCATCGGAAGTCTCTGGGAATGTGATTGATCTCTGTCCGGTGGGGGCGCTTACTTCTAAACCCTATCGGTTTACGGCACGAGGCTGGGAGCTGTCACAAAAACCGAGCATCTCGCCACACGATAGTGTGGGATCGCATCTCAATGTTCATGTGCGCAACAATCGCGTGATGCGAGTGGTGCCCCGAGAGTGTGAAGAAATTAATGAAACGTGGATCTCCGATAGAGATCGCTTTAGTTATGAAGGTTTGAATAGTGAAGAACGACTGTTAAATCCCAAAATGAAAAAAAATGGGGAATGGCAAACGGTTTCTTGGGCAGAGGCTTTAGATTACACCTCTCAACAGTTCCAAAAAATTATCGAAGAGAAGGGTGCAAAGCAACTGGGTGCGCTGGTATCGCCGAATGCAACGCTAGAAGAACAGTATTTAGTGCAAAAATTAATGCGTTGCTTAGGAACAAATCATATTGATCATCGTTTACGTCAAACGGATTTTAGACATCAAGAACATGCTCCATTGATTCCGTCCTTGGGAATTCCTTTGTCTTCGCTTGAAACTCGTGAAAATATTTTAATCGTCGGTTCAGAGGTTCATAAAGAAAGTCCAATCATCGGTTTAAAACTTCGAAAAGCGGCGCGTAATCATGGCGCCGTGATGGCGTTAAATCCGGTTGATTTTCATTTTAATTTTCATTTGAAAGCTAAAAATATTGTGAAGGCAGAAGATTTTGTTGAAGCCTTTGCTCGGTTTGCAAAAGCCTTAATTTTGGAAATAGAAAATGAGTCCGGAAAAACTGAATCCGAAAAAGATGAAAAGTTAATGAAAGAAAAGACGACGATAGAGAAGATGACGGATGATCAAAAAAATCATTTACAGATCGCAAAAAAATATTTCGACAAAGTAGAACCTTCTAAGCATGATTTATCGCTTGCCAAACAATTTTTAATGGACAGCGGCAATCATCAACCCGCATCAGAAGCATCAGAAGCATCAGGTGCGTCTACGGCTGAACCATTTCCGCCCAAAAATTATATTTTATTTGGCAGCTTTGCCTTACTGCATCCCGATTATACAACGCTACTTTTTATAGCGTCTTTAATTTCTAAATTCACCGAGTGTGCCTTTGGGATCCTCGACAATGGCGCCAATAGTGCAGGTGCGTGGTTAGCAGGATGTGTGCCACATCGTTTACCGGGTGGTAAAGCCATCGAGAAAGCGGAGGTAGGATATCACGCGAAAGACATGTTTGATAATTCGCTTTCAGGATATCTCTTGTTTAATCTCGAACCCGATCTCGATTGCAGTGATGGCAAAAAAGCCATGGACGCACTGTCGAAACGAAAATTTTCTGTTTCTATAACGCCTTTTGAAAGCCACAGCCTGAAAGAAGTTTCAGATGTTTTATTACCGCTTTCACCTTTTACAGAAACGGACGGCACTTTTATCAATAGCCATGGCGATTGGCAAAACTTCAAAGCGAGCATTACGCCAAAAGGAGAAAATCGTCCCGGTTGGAA
>Ga0206987_1175_pt1 | contig 12060 bp, 8 predicted proteins | sample Alteio_BWMinCont_11_FD_153281 | JGI IMG/M metagenome (GOLD analysis project Ga0206987, IMG submission 153281) | Enriched cells from forest soil in Barre Woods Harvard Forest LTER site, Petersham, Massachusetts, United States -... | ecosystem: Environmental > Terrestrial > Soil > Temperate forest >... | reverse complement strand
AAGCCTCTTATGCCATCGTGACCGACCACTCGGTGGATTTTCCGGTGAAGCGTAAAGGCTTGGACGACGTATTGGGAATTGGTTTCGCGCAAATGGACAAGACGCCCCAGGCGGTTTTCACTTTCCCCGCGCAGGAGGTCCCGCAAAGTTATCCGGTTGCCCGGAAGCTGAGGAAACCCCTCGCGCCCCGTCTGGATTGGAAAAAAGGGCAGGCCCTTACCATCACTTTTTACTATTCAGTTTCCAAGCCCGACCGGGCTTTCCATGTCAAGGTTTGGCGGGCCCATTCCCAAAGGGTTTCCAAACCATACCGTTATTCCCTTAACCTGGCGAAGCTCGAAAAAACCGCGGAACTTTTTAAGCATTGCCTCAAGGAAAGCCACTACCTCGAGGGCAAGGGTTTTTCCCACCGGCACGACATACCGGAAATTTTCACCGGTTGGTGCGGCGGGTTCGCGGCGGCTTACGCGGCACTCAAGTGGGGCGACCTGGCAGGGGACCCCCAGTTCCGGCGCATGGGCGAGACCATGTGCGATTACATCAGCCGGGAGGGGATATCCCCCTCGGGAATTTTTTATTCCGAAAACGTGAAGGGCATCTGGCTCCAGAAGGTTTTCTGGGGCACGGCCCAGGGTATTCACATGCGGAACCCTTCCGAGGGCTCCTGTTACCTGGCGCTGATATTGGAATATGAACGAGGAAAAGGCCGCTACCGGGCTGAGTGGGACCAGGCCCTGCGGTCGAACCTGGACGCGGTTCTTAAGATGCAACGCAAGGACGGAGCCATTCCCCATGAGATTGACGGCAAGACCGGCAAACCCTTGTCTTGGGTGGGAGCCACCAGCGGGGCCTGGGCGGGGGCGCTGGCTGTTTATTCCCGGATCGATGAGGACAAGGCGAGGGGCAAACGGTACCTTGCGGCGGCGCAAAAAGCGGCGGTTTATTACCTCAAGCATTACGTTGAAAAAGAACGCTATATTGGCGGGCCTTACGACACCTACATGGCCCCCAATATGGAAGACCCCTATAACCTGCTCTTGGCCTATTCGGAGCTTTACCAAACTACGGGCAACCGCAAGTGGCTGGCCGCGGCCAGGCGGGTGGCGGACCACCTGATTTCCTGGCGCTACATCTACGACGTGCGTTTTCCCGACAGCACCATTTGCCTGAAGAACAAGGTGAAGACCTTTCACATGTCCCCGGCTTCCGTGTCCAACAAGCATATCCAGAACTGGGACACCCTTGCGAACCCCTACCTGTTACGCCTAAGCCGCTGGCTGAAGGACCCCTTTTACGCCGATTGCGCCCGCCAGCACCTGGCGGCTTCCACCCAGTTGGTGCAGGAGGGCCAATTGCCCAAGGGGATTCCCTATGGGGGGCAGTCGGAACAGTGGTACGCCACCAACTTCAATTGGTTCGGGGATTGCGGCAACTACTCCAAGGGGAACCTTTGGCAGATTACGGTGGCCCTGCCCAAAGCGGGGTTTTTGATTTCGATGGCGGAGTTAAAAGCACAGAAGCTTTAACCACAGAGGTCACATAGTACTTCAGAGTAAGGTAAAAGATAATTTGTTTAAACCCTCGCCCCTTGCGGGAGAGGGTAGGGTGAGGGGTAATGCAAAAGGATTATCCACCCTCATCCCGGCCTTCTCCCGTCAAGGGAGAAGGGGACAGCAAGACTAAGGAGTTTCCAATAGGAGGATTGCATTGAAAATAAACAATGGTTTTTGGAGCAAGGTGGGGTGTTGTTTGATTTTGGTTCTCGGTTTGACGGTGGGAGTTCAAGCGAAAGGAAAAGCTAAAATGACAACCTTTAAAAATCCCATCCTCTCGGGTTTCCATCCCGATCCCAGCCTCTGCCGGGTGGGGGACGATTTTTACCTAGTGAATTCCACCTTTGAGTTTTTCCCAGGCCTGCCCATCTACCACAGCCGTGACCTGGTGCACTGGAAGCAGATCGGCAACGCCTTGGACCGGCCCAGCCAGCTTCCCCTGAAAGGGGCCACGGACTACGGAGGCCTTTACGCGCCGACCATCCGGTACTGGAAAGGACTTTTTTACCTCATGTGCTGCAATGTGAGCGGCGGGGGCGAATTTTTTGTCACGGCCAAGGACCCGGCCGGGCCCTGGTCCGAACCCCTCTGGCTCAACGACCACAATATAGACGGCTCGATGTTCTTCGACGACGATGGGAAGGTTTATTACACATGCCAAGGCGGTGGTGAGAGGGCCGGGATCCAACAAGCGGAATTGGACACCGTCACGGGTAAGCTGACCACCCCATTCAGGAACATTTGGAACGATAAGAACGAACAGTGGAATGAGGGGCCGCACCTCTACAAGATCAAGGGCACCTACTACCTCATGCTGGCCGAAGGCGGCACGGGCGACCAACACATGGTGGCTATCGGCCGGTCCGATTCTCCCTGGGGGCCCTTTGACCCCTGCCCTCACAATCCCATCCTGACCGAACGGGATGAGCCGAATAGCCCCATCCAATGCACAGGCCATGCCGACATCTTTGACGCCCCGGACGGGAGCTGGTGGGCGGTTTTCCTGGGCACCCGGCCCCACAATGGAATGTCGGTGCTGGGCCGGGAGACCTTCCTGGCGCCGGTGGAATGGACAGAGGACGGTTGGCCAGTCGTTGGTAATGACCATCATGTTGAAATGAATATGTTGGCCCCAAGTTTGAGTCCTTTGCACAAGTCGCCGAATTCACCTCTGGCTATCATTACAATCTTTAACGATATGAAATTGGGGCCGGAATGGCTCCATATCCGCAACTATGACCCGGGAAACTTTTCCCTAACGGAACGGAAAGGGTGGTTAAGGATCAAAACAGCCAAGGACAGCCTGGACAAGAAGCTGGAGGAACCGGCTTTCGTGGGCCAGCGCCAGTCGGCCTTCTGGCTAAGTGTGAGAACCGAGATGGAATTCACCCCCGCACAGGATGGGGAAGAAGCGGGTCTTTGCGTGAGGGCCAACGACGATAACCATTACGAGATCTCGGTGGGCCGTTTCGACGGGAAAACCCGGATTTTTGTCCGAAACCACGTGAAGGGCCAAAGCTATATGGTCGCTCAAACGCCTTTTGATGGCGGCAAGGTCCAACTGGAGATATCCGGCGCTGAAGACCGCTACCAATTCGCCTGGTCGGCGGACGGAATAGTTTGGAAAACCCTGGCGGCCTCGCCTTCAGCGGACCTTTCCCGGGAGAAAGCGGGCGGGTTCACGGGAACGGTTATCGGCCTTTACGCCAGTGCCAACGGTAAGGCATCCAAGTCCTATGCGGACTTCACTCGCTATGCAGTTTTACCGGACATAGTGCCGGACCCGGTGGAATTCGCGACTCGGCCAACCCCCACGCCCCAGCCGCCGAAGGACACTTGGCGGATAAGGGCTGGCGGGGACGACTTTACCGACCATGCCGGCGTGGTTTGGTCCCGGGAAAGGGGCATCATGGCGGGGGATACGGCTTGGACCGGCAGGCCCATCCAGGCGAAGGAGGACCCTCTTCTTTATACCGTTGAACGCTGGGGAGCGGATTTTGGTTATACCTTTCCGGTCCTGCCGGGCAAGTACAAGGTCCGGCTCAAGTTCGCGGAGACCTACGTAAAGAGCCCTGGCGAGCGGGTCTTCGACATCCTTATCAACGGAAAGAAGGTGCTGGCTAACTTCGATATTTTCAAAGAGGCGGGAGGCATGGATAAGGCCGTCGATAAGACCTTCGAGAATATCCAACCAGATTCGGACGGCCAGATCCAAGTGAGGTTTGTCGCCTCGGTCCAAAACGCGAAGGTCTGTGCTATCGAGGTTGTCCGGCAACATTAAGTCTTTTTTTCAGGAGTTCTTATGGAAAATTCGCCCGAATCGGTTTTTCAAAGCGAGTTATTAAAAGATGAAAAAATTCATTGGACCGGCCAGCCCGATTCGTCGTCGATTTTCAGCCCCGCGGACTGGTTTATGGTGCCTTTCAGCCTGATGTGGGGTGGTTTCGCTATTTTTTGGGAATCCACCGTTTTGGGATTGAACCCTTTCTTGGATACTTCCAAACACCGCCCGCCCGTTTTTTTCGCCCTTTGGGGTGTTCCTTTCGTCTGCATTGGACTTTATATGATTTTCGGGCGGTTCTTTTACAAGGCATGGAAAAGGAAGAGGACCTACTATGCGGTGACTAATCAAAGGGTTCTTCAAGTTGCCGTTACAGGCAGAGTCCAGATTCAGGCTTTGTTTCTTAACCAAACCGCCGCCATCAATAAATATGTCCGTTCGGACGGTTCGGGAACCTTAACTTTTGGTAACACCGGCTACTATCCCTTCAGTTATTACGCCAATTCGGGGATGGACTTTCTGGGTTCGCGTTATAGCCAGGGCATCTTCGCTTTTTATGATATTCCTGAAGTTGACGGGGTTTATAGATTGGTCAACCAGCTTCGAAATCCAACCACTTAAGAAGGCCCATTCGTTACTGAACTATTTTTAAAGACTTGGAGCCTTAAATGGCATTGATCGAGTTCAAAACCAAATTCAACCGTCTTAAAGTTTTCCTTAAGGTTAAAGGCCTCCGGGGTGTTCTGCTTTCCACAAGGGCCAATTATTCCTGGCTATCTTGCGGGTTTACCAACCGAATCCGTTCGGATGTGGAAAAAGGCGTGGCTTCCCTGTGGGTGACGCCAAAGTGTGTTGAGCTTTGGTGCAACAACATTGAGGAACTCCGGTTTAAGGGAGAAGAAGCCAAAGGCCTGCCCTTTAAATACCGGGTTCATCCCTGGTATGAAGGCGCTAATATCCCCGCTTTATCGAGGGTGGCGTCGGATGATGGGGCGTTCGGAACAAAGAATTTAAAAGATGAAATCGCCCAATTGCGCTGGAGTTTGACCCAGGAGGAAACCAACCGGTACCGCAAGGTCGGGAAGCTTTCAGGCGAGGCTATGAATGTTGTAGCGCATAAGGTGAAACCCGGGTGGACCGAACAAAGGGTTGAGGCTGAGCTTTCCAGGGAACTGGTTTTGCGAGGATTGGAAGCCTCGGTCATTTTGGTGGGGGCCGATGAACGGTTGAAGCGTTATCGCCACCCCTTGCCGACCACCCATAAGATCAAAAAGATCGTCATGATGGTTATCTGCGCCAAGGGTTATGGGCTAATCGCGAATTTAACCCGTGTCGTCCATTTTGGCAAAATCCCCACGGACCTAAAGCACCGCCACGAGGCCTGTGTACGGGTGGAATGCGCCATGTGGCATGAGACGGTACCGGGTGTGGGAGCGAGGGATATTTTCAAGGCCGCCGAGATGGAATATGGCCGCCAGGGGTTCCCGGGTGAGTGGAAGCTTCATCACCAAGGCGGACCCACGGGGTATGAAACCAGGGATTATCTGGCGACGCTGAACGAAAAGTGGGAGATTCAATTTAACCAGGCGGTAGCTTGGAATCCCTCGATCACGGGAACCAAGAGCGAGGACACAGTCTTGGTGACTTCCGGGGGCTTGGAAGTGTTAACCCCCACGAAGGGGTGGCCGATATTGAAAGTGAATTACGGTGGAAAGAAATACGATAGGCCAGATATTCTTGAAAAGAGGTAAGTGCTATGAGCTACGTAATCGGCTGTGATGTTGGAACATCAGGAACCAAAGCCATCGTTGTTTCAGAAATGGGGAAAATTCTCTCGAACGTGATGGTCGAATATCCACTGTTCACGCCTCATCCGGGTTGGGCGGAACAGCATCCGGATACCTGGGTCAAAGCGGCTTTTGAAGCCATCGCCGGGGCTGTAAGAAAATCAGGAATGAAATCCCAAGACATTAAGGCCCTGGGTTTTTCGGGCCAGATGCACTCTTCCGTGTTCCTCGATAAAAATGGAAAAGTTTTACGGCCTGCCCTCCTTTGGTGCGACACCCGCACCCACCAGGAATGCTTAGAGATCACCCGCAAGGTGGGGGAAAGCCATTTGCGCCAATGGGTTTCCAATCCCGCTCTTGAAGGGTTCACCCTTCCAAAAATCCTTTGGGTCAAAAAGCACGAGCCTAAAATCTACAAGCAAATCGCCCAGGTCTTAATGCCGAAGGACTATGTTCGTTACAAGCTCACCGGAGTCCTGGGTACTGAAGTTTCCGACGCGGCGGGGACCCTCTATTTCGACGTGAAGAACCGGCGGTGGTCGAAGGAAATTCTATCGAAGCTGGGTATCCCCTTGAATTGGTTTCCCCAAGTGGTGGAATCCCAACAAGTCTGCGGTCATCTAACTCCTTCGGCGGCCAAGGCTTTGGGCTTAAAAGTAGGAACCCCTGTAGTAGGCGGTGGGGCGGATAACACTTGCGGGGCGGTAGGGAACGGGATCATCAAGACCGGGGACGTGATGGCCAGCATTGGAACCTCAGGTGTCTTCTTCGCGCACACCGACCAGGTGAAGGTTGATCCCAAAATGCGGGTCCATACCTTTTGCCATAGCGTCCCAAAAAAGTGGTACCTCATGGGTGTCATGCTTTCCGCCGGTTATTCCTTGCAGTGGTACCGGGATACGTTGGGGCTTTCCGAGAAAGAATTAGGTAAGAAGACAGGAAAAAGTGGCTACAAAGTATTGAGTGAACTGGCCCAAAAAGCCCCTGAAGGCAGTGAGGGGTTGTTGTTTTTACCCTACCTCATGGGAGAGAGAACACCCCATAAGGATCCTAATGCCCGGGCGGCCTTTATCGGCGCCTCTGCCCGGCATGGCCGGGCCCATTTCGCCCGCTCGGTATTCGAAGGGATGATTTTTGGCATGAGGGATTCGCTGGAAATCTTTCGGGAACTCAAGGTTCCCATCCGCCAAGTGGTGGCTACCGGAGGGGGAGCGGTGAATCCTTTCCAACGGCAGTTGCAGGCGGACGTTTATGGAGAAGAAGTGGTCACCGTGAACAGCCAGGAAGGCCCGGCTTTCGGATCGGCGCTATTAGCGATGGTGGGTTCCGGTCTTTATCCTTCGGTACCGGCGGCTTGTAACCTTATTAAAGTTGTGACCCGTACTTATCCCCGGAAAAAATCCGTCGAGATTTACAACGGCTGGTACCACGAGTTTAAAAGGCTTTATCCAGCGTTAAAACAAAGTTTTGCTTCCATCCAAGCCAAACTTTAAGCCCTTATTTCGCTCACCCCGTTAGACATTTCCAAAAGGGGTGGTAGAATTGTCTTCATTCTTCTTGTTCGGTTAGAGCTCAAACAAAAAACGATTTCGGAACGCGGATGAAACCACGTCTGTTCATTTCAATCCTTTTATTACTGGCCCTGGGCTTAGCGACCGCCTGCCAGAAAAATTTCATCCTCTCCCCCCCAAGCCCATTGGCAACGCTTACTCCCACAGGTACTAATACTTTAAGTCCTACGTTTACTAAAACCCCTGTCTTCACCGCCACTCCTACTTTTTCTTTCACGCCGATATTCACTTTCACCCCCTCCTTCACCTTCACCCCAACCTTCACGCTCTCCATTACCCCTTCCCCCACCAAAACCCCGACTCCGACCGCCACTAATTCACCCACCAATACACCCACTCCAACAGGAACGCCAGGGGTGAAATGGTACGAATCAGTCGCTGTTCCAGGTTTTTCAGGCCGGTTTTGGCATGGCAACGTGATTTACAACGGATCAATGTGGGTGATCGCGGGAACAACCGGAGCGGCCGGACTTAACGACGTTTGGTCATCGCCGGACGGGGTCAATTGGAACGCCGCTACTGCCGCCGCGGCTTTTTCCATGCGCCAAGGCCTTAGCGCGGTAACTTTTGGGGCGCCCGCTTCCATGTACGTCATAGGGGGATTTGATAATGTCGCGCCTTACCAAAATGATGTTTGGACCTCTTCCAACGGCTCCGTTTGGACTTCATTAGCCCAAACGACCCCTTATACCGCCCGGCAGAACCACACAAGCCTTGTTTACAACAACAAGATTTGGATTATCGGCGGGCGGAACGGTGGAGGAGGCTTGAACGATGTCTGGTCCTCGCCGGACGGGGCCAATTGGACCCAGGTTCTTGCCCCGAGCGGGGGAAGCCCCACCCAGTTCACGCCCCGGTATGGACACGCCTCGGTGGTTTTTAATAATCTCATGTGGGTGATCGGCGGGTTCGACGGAGCTTTCGATAACGATGTTTGGTCCTCGCCCGATGGAATTACCTGGACCCAGGTTCTCGCCAACGGCGCGGCAAGCCCGACCCAATTCAGCGGCAGGCCGGGTTTATCGGCCCTGGCTTATAACAACGCCTTGTGGGTGATCGCGGGTTTCGATGGGGCGGACCGCAACGACGTATGGAATTCCCCTACTGGAGTCACCTGGAACCAAGTCACCGTTCCCTCCGCAATTTTCCCGGCCAGGGATAGTCATACCAGCGTGGTTTTTAACAACTCCATGTGGGTGGTTGCCGGTAATAGCCCGAGCGGCCCCTTGAACGACGTTTGGCATTCGCCCTGAAAAAATCAATTTTAAATTATTAATTTTGAATGTTGAATTAGGGAAGAGTTTTCCGATTTTTAAAATGGAAAAAATCGTTAGAACCTTACTTCCGCGTCGATAGCCACGCCGAAGGAAATAGAATCCTGAACGGCCGGAAGGCTCCGGGTCAAGAAGGACAGGTCCAGATTAAAGTTGGGCACCTGGTATCCCCCGCCGAAAGTCCATAACTGTGAGTTGGAAACCCTGTCATTGAAAGTCCCTAACCGTACCGCTAAGTGGCTGTCCGGATAATACCTTTCCAGTCCCGCGCGCCAGTTGGTTTGTCCCTGGGTCCAGCTGACTTCCCCCTCTAAGGCGATATTCTTGTCCGGCGGGGCTCCCACCACCCCCAATTTGGTGGCATAGGGGAAATTTGCGGGAATAGTCACATTGGATATGGCGCCGGGCACATCCTTGCCAGTGTTGGGGTCCAGGGTGAAGGTTTGCTGCTGGCCTTGCCAGTTGAAGTTGGACTGGATGTTTTGGAACATCATCCCGACCTGGATTGCATCGGTAAATTTAACCAGGAATCCCGCGTCGATGCTCAAGCCCAGCCCGGAGGTTGAGGTGGTTTTGGTGTATTGGTAGCTGCCGCCACCCGTTTGATAAGTACCCATCAAAGAAGTTTGCTGGTATTGGATTCCGTCATGATATTTCAAGCTTCCGCCAATGGCCGAAAAGGGAAGGGCGCCGATGGGAAAGGGCATGGAGTAACTCAGGATAAAATTATAAATTTGCTGGGTGGTCTGAAGGTAGCCCAGGTTATAGGTCCCGGTCGTGGAAAGGGTGTTATTGTCCCGGTCGTGGAAAAAAGCCAGGGCGCCCTGGGAGGAGGAGGAATTCAGCTCCTGATCGTAGATGACACCCCCCGCCGCGCTCATGTATTTCGCCCCAAAAGTTCCCAGGTACTGCTGGTACCGGTTGATGGGGTCTATTCCCGATTGAATGGCGTTATCGCTGGTGAGACGCAGGATAGGGGAGTTGGAATTGCTGGTGTCGAAAAAGGATCCGCCGGTGGCGACGGTCCAGGCGGGTCCGGCGCTGGGAAGAGCGAGCAAAGCGGGGTTCCAATAGATCCCGAAAAATTCCATGGGGGCGGCGGTGGCGGCGTAGCCGATGCCCAAGCTATGCGCGTCCTGGGCCAGAAGAGGCGTGGGTAAAACCAGAAGGAGCGTTGCCAGTAACCAGCCTCGGTTCATGCCACTTATCCTTTTGAAAAGCTTTTCAGTGAAAGTGGTATAGTCCCACCTTCCTCGCGACGTCCTCATAGATATGTGGAACATGGAGTTATCTTAACTGTCCCAGACCCTCAAAATCAACAAAAGCAGGTTTGAACATCATTCTCGAAAATATGTTTCGACAATATGATTTCAATGGTTTCATTGGACTTGGCTTGAACCGGGCCTGACACCTTACAGCTGGTTTGTTACAATCGAACCGATGCAAAAACCGAAACGAAAATCCAAACAACGAAAAAAAATTATTGATTTCCCTTGGGCCAATCTTCTTTGGGGGGGCCTGGCCCTATGCGTCTGGCTGGGCGAGCAGGCCTGGCATGTCCAGAAAGGGGAAGCTTTTTCCCTTCTTCTTCTCCTGAAGGGTTTACTGATCCTGGCCTTGGCGGCGCTGGTTTACCACTTTTCGGCTTTCAAGGGATTTTCTTTCCTGGGCCTGTTTCCCCTCCTTTGGCTCGCGGTTTCGAGGTTCCAATGGGATCTTTGCGCGGTCGCGGACAACCATTATTGGATTTGGCTGGCCCTTTTCTTATCCGCTGAAATTTTAATTTTTAAAGTTTCGGACGGGAAATGGATTCTCGCTGTCCTGGCCCCCCTTTGGACCGCCCTCGGGTGGCTTTTCCCCTTCTCGTTTTTATTGCCCCTTACTTTTTTAACGGCGCAAAAAGGACGGTTTAAAAGGTCCGAATGGGTTAAATGGGGGGGCCTGGGTCTTGGTTTTTTCCTTTTTATCTTTTTACGCGGATGGCGGTCTTTCAATTGGTTCGAAGAGCCATCGGGAGGGGTGCCAATCCGGTATGGGTTATATTTTTGGGCATTATGGTTTTTCTTCATTACTGTTCCCCTATTTTTTTTAAGACGGTTCCGATCCCCCATAACCAGAACGGTTTCTTTTTCGATGCTTTTTAATCTTTCTTTTTTTGGACCCTTTTTACTTGGCCTGATGTGGTGGTTGTCCAATCATTTTTATTTTGGCGGGATATATAATCTTCTGATTCATCAGTGGTATCTCGCTTTTTTACTTTTAGGATGGTTGGGTTTGATCGCCATGCCGAAAAAGGGAACCTTCAGGTTCGGCGTTTTTCCCCTGTTTTTGTTGACGGTGGGACTCTTGTTTTGGGGGGCATTTCCACCCCTATCTATGGAAATGACCCTGTTCCAATGGGTATTGGTATTCTTCACTGGTTTCGGTTTCGAATCCTTCCGGAGAGACTTGATGGACCCAACTTGGCATGGCCGGTTGGTTTGGGTCGGGTTTGGAATAGCTATTTTTACCGGGGTAATATAACGGCAAGGGAAGTGCCGGCTTTCGGATTTGGATGAAAGATTAAGGCCGAAGAAGCATGTCGGACATCCCTTTGGGGCTTGTATTTGTGAATGGTTTTCTTTTAGGTTTAACGTCCCGCTTTATCCTTACTTTTTTATCTTTGCCTGGGTTTTTCCTGGATTTAATGGTAAAAACTTATGGTAAACTCCGTGTGTTTTTCCTCGTAATATTCCAGGGAGGCTTCGAATGAAATTTTACCTTTCCATATTAATTCTTTTGGCCGTACCCCTATTTGCCCATTCCGAAACCGCTGAAACTGCCGCGCCCGCGGGAGCGGCAGTGGCGGCGCCAACTTTGGTTCCACCAACCGCCACCCCGACCGTGAATGCAGCCACCGCCCCCAAGATTTTCTGCGCCACCCCCAATTTTGACTTCCACGACGTGGATGAGGGGCCGGACATTCATCATGAATTCAAAATCAGGAACAAAGGGAAATCCCCCCTCAAGATCACCAATGTGGGAACCTCCTGCGGCTGTACGGCCGCCGTACTTAAGAAGCAAGGCTCAAAGGATCAGCCCGCTACCCTTCCCGTGGAAATTCCGGCGGGAGGAAGGGGCACTATTTTGGTTACCTATCACACCCAAAATAGGCCGAATCATGCCACCAAGATCATTACCATTTCCAGCAATGACCCCGTTAACCCCAATTTCCAATTGAAGATTGACATGACGGTGGTGCGGGACGTGGAAGTCCAGCCGGATCGGGTTTATCTTTACAATGTCAAATTCAAGGAAGCCCACGACACTTCCGTCAAGATATTGGGTAAGCCGGGCGTTCCCCTGACCATCCTTTCGGCCGAGAGCACCAGCAAGGTGGTTACCGTCACCAGCCTGACCCCATTAACTGAAAATGCGCCTGGGGCCGCTCCGGTTTCCGGCCAGGCTCCCCCCAAGGAGCAAATACGCTACGGCGCTACCCTGATGGTCAGCCTGCCCGCCACCCAGCCTATCGGGACCGTCACCGATGAGATCGTCGTCAAAACCAGCAGTGTCAAAAAACCGGAAGTCAGGATCTCAGTGATGGGAAAAGTG
>Ga0206987_1174_pt1 | contig 12098 bp, 12 predicted proteins | sample Alteio_BWMinCont_11_FD_153281 | JGI IMG/M metagenome (GOLD analysis project Ga0206987, IMG submission 153281) | Enriched cells from forest soil in Barre Woods Harvard Forest LTER site, Petersham, Massachusetts, United States -... | ecosystem: Environmental > Terrestrial > Soil > Temperate forest >... | reverse complement strand
GTATCTATCGAAAAAACAACCCCTTTATTATGTGCGCCCCCCCCAGTAAGTCATGCCACATAACTTTCCACCGGCCATAATTACAGAACCATTAGGCATGTTTCCACTGGCACTATCGAAATTAAACAAATCTTTAAAGTTTGTCCCGTTGGTTTGAATAGAAAAAATCACCCCCATACCATTTGCTCCGCCATTAGGGGTCATTCCATATAGGGTATTTCCTGAAAGCGCCAAAGAACCGGCAGAAGGCCGTTCCCCGTCAGTACCGTTAAAATCGTGCAGCTCCGTATAATGGGTACCATTGGTATCAATCGAAAAAATTCCGCCGTAGAAATATTTCCCATCATTGGAGAGCGTTCCATAAAACATTCCCGAAGAATAAATTAAATTGCCTAGAGGAAAATCTGTCATACCATTCGAAAAGTCATACACATCTTTATAATTGTTTCCATTTGTATCGATGGAAAATATATTACCTTCTCCTCCTTTGCCTCCCACAGTTGTCATCCCATAAAGCTTTTTGCCAATTGCTATTAATGAGCCTGGTGTACTCAGATTAAGTTTAAAAAAATGGAGGTCTTTGTAATTGCCGCCGTCTTTGTTTACAGAGAATAAATTTCCTCCTTGAGTCATTCCATATAGGGTATTGCCTATTACAGTAACATTGCCGAAAGGATTTATATCATATTGGCCATTAAAGCTATGAATAATTTGCACCTGTGCGCTTCCTTTATATGCGAATAAGCATAAAAATAATGCCATTAGAAAAGTAATTTTTTTCATCCCCGTTTTGTTTGATTATATATTATTATTTCACAAATGTAAAAATATATACAGTTAGATAATTACATTTATTTTCTCTTTACCTATTCAACTCAATCAATATGGCCCATGAATTAATTACCCCTTTTATGAAAGAAAAAATAATGCCGAACACCAGCATTTTGATGCCTAATTGGCCCGATGTGATAATAATAATTCCTGCAGCCATGATGAGTATGGTGATACCCTGGCTAATTACTATATTGGTCATATATGACTTTTTCTTAGCGGCATCGCTGAAGCTTCTGTATATATGCAAATCGCTGACGAAGGTGATGAGCCAGATGACAGAACCGGTGACGAAAATTTCTATTCCTAACACCGTAAACGACTGGTGAGGAAACAGCATAAAAATAGACAGGATTAAAATTGCCAGTATCTGGTGGATAGGTTGCAGGGCAATAGCCGTAAGGTTTTCAATAGCAATAATTTTAGAAACACTGATAGATAGCGCCACAAAGATGAGGCCCAGCAAAGCTCCTGAAGCTCCTGCGGTTGCCATAAATAGATCGTGCCATTCGGAATACATGGAACAAAAGTAATGAGTAATGTGAAATGGCGATTAAAAATGAAACAACAAGCCCACCGAAAAATCTAAACTACCGAACGACATAGTTACAGGAGTATGTTGTGTATACGGAGGCGGAAGGTTGTAATAGGGGCCCGAAAATTCGTATGTCGGGTTGGGGAAGCTTAATTGCGAACCGGTGTAAGCAGCCGTACCTATTATACTTACATTAGTCGAAATAGTTCTTTCATACATCAAGCTTACGGAATAAGCCAGGTTGTTCGCATTCTGCAATGTAAAATCCCACGACAAATATGGCAAACCGGGTAAATTATAAATAGAAAAAGAAGGGAAATTAACATTGATAAGCCCTATCATCCCATGCACCCACAACGATGATTTTTTACCCAGGGGGAAATCGCCAAAGACCCCACCCATAAATTGCCATATCGAATAGTCTCCGTTTATGGTATACGTGTATCTTCCGTTTATTAAAAGGTTGAGATCTGTTTCATCAAAAGAATTTTGATTGTAGGCAATCTTCACACAAAAGCCTACATAGGGTGTAATAAAAACGCCCCCGGCCAGGCTACCATGAAACCCCACATTGGCAAAGCCTTTGCCATGTGTTGTATCGGGACTTATAATCATAAAGTTGTGTGTTGTGTCATGGCTGCTATAATCGCGCATAGGTATCGATACGCCCGCGTCAAATGAAAAAAAGAATGATATGTGCCGCACACTGTCTTTCCAGCTATGGCTATGAACAGGTTTGTAATTGGTGCGGGGTACGTAATACTCCTGCGCTGTACAATACGTAATACCAACTACCAACAATCCTATTAATGCCTGCTTTCTCATCGCTTTTATTTACAAGGCAAATGTAAAGCAAATTGACAAGAAAAAGCAGAAAACGGGAATGAAGAATATCGACCGGAGAATAAAGAATGTTGAAGTAAATAACATAGAAGCAGATATTTTATTAAATTTGTTAAGTGATTATTAGAGGAGAATAGAATCACTGAAAAAATATTGATGAAAAAAATACTTGTTGTTTTATTCTTTACTAGCTCTTCGCTCTTCAATTATTGTGAGGGGCAATTTAATACCTATCATCCCTTTCCATCTTCCAACGCACGATGGGGTGAAGAGTTTGAAGGATATAATAATGCTTGGTATTCGCAATACTATAATTATTATTTAAGAGGAGATACTGTGGTGAACGGCAAAACCTATTTTAAACTTAACCAATCTGGAGGTTATGAATTTGGCGGTCCCCCATATTCTATTTTATGGCAATCGTATGATTATCTTGTTTGCCTTTTACGTGAAGACACGGCAGCAAAGAGAATCTATGCATCTTTTAAACCTAACTTGGGTACAAAGGATACGCTTTTATATGATTTTAATTTAAACATAGGCGACACACTCCCACCGACTTATAATAACAACATGGGTTTTAAAAATTACGTAAAAGCAATAGATTCGCTACTTATCGGAACTCACTATAGGAAACAATTTATAATTACCAATGTAGTAGATTCTCTTTATTGGGAAGATAGTATTATAGAGGGCATCGGAAGTACACAAGGCTTACTTACCCCTATTTTAATGCAATTCGGTGAAGCAGAAACCTGGTTACTGTGTTTTAAAGAAAACGATATTACCGTCTACCCCTCTTTAAATGATAGTTGTCAGGATTTTATTTTAAACATTCCGAATATTATAAAAGCAGAAACTAATTTTACTATTTACCCCAACCCGGGCAATGGAGTGTTCACACTCCAGTCGTCAGTCGTAAGTGGTAAGTTGTCAGTAGAGGTCTATAATGTACTTGGAGAAAAAGTGTATTCGCATTATCAAATAACCAAATCATCAAATTATCAAATTGACCTTTCTTCTCAACCCAACGGAATTTACCTCTATCGTGTGCTTACCGAAGATGGCAGCCTTATAGGTGAGGGAAAATTATTTATTCAGAAATAAAATAAGTATATATACTAAAAACGTATACCTTTACGTTTAACTAATTACAAAACCCAACACTATGAAAAAATATTTACTTCTATTTGTAGGCTTATTGCTCGGGGCTAATCAGTTAGGCTGGTATATGTATATCCGCTGGAATGTTGACAGCGAATCATTGGCAATAGCCAGCGCCACCTTAACAACACTTATTATGCTGAGTGGATTTATTGGCAGAAGGACTTTTTACGATGTAGTATTAGCACTCTGCACCTTATCGCTGCTGATTAATATCATTTCCATTTGCGCATCCTATCCGGGAGATGAAATAGGGTGGTATCATCAGTGCTGGTTTTTTGTAAGACCATTCTGCTTGCTAATTGCCATTTATCTATTATACAAAAGCAGCCAGGCTACTACTGTTCATTCGAGGTCGAGGCAGGCTATTATTTCGTAGTCATATTTACGCTGTCATTATAAAATTGTATAGTCACTGCCATTAGTCAGCTGGGCGAACGAAATGCCATATCCGTTATTCGATATTTAACTCCGTGGTGCTTTATTACTTATCGCTGTATCACCAGCTTTCCTTCACCCACCAGATTACCATTTTCTGATATGATGCGATACAGATAAATGCCATTGGGTTGACTACTTAACGATAGCTGATAGCCATTAGCTATTGGCTGATAGCTGTCAGAATACACTTTTTCTCCTAAAATATTATATACTTCCACTATCAACTGCCTACTGACAACCGACGACTGAAGTGTAAAGACTCCATTGCTCGGATTAGGATATACTTTAATTGCTGAGCCGGTTGATGACATATTATCAACTCCCAGCCCGATAGATTTGTAACTGAAAACAACTCCTTTGTTATATATGCCGCTAACAGATGTCATTCCATATAATGTATTACCTGAAAGAGTAACGTCGCCAAAAGGCATATCACCTTCCCCCTGCACACTGCCAAATTCGTGTAGGTTTGTATAGACACTATCGGACAGATTGAGAGAAAATATATTACCGCCATTATAGGTCATATCTTCCATCGTCATTCCATACATTACCTTCCACGAGAAAATTAAAGAACCTAAGGGGAATTCGCCATCTTTGGCGTTGAAACGATATATAACACGATAGTAATATCCATTCGTATCTATCGAGAAAATAGCGCCAACCCCTGGCCCACCCCCTCCGTCAGGAGTCATGCCATACAATACATTATCGAAAAGCGTTAGCGAACCGGTGGGGAATGCCCCTGTATTATATGGGTACATAGATTGGAAAAAGAATAAGCCCCTGGGATTTTGGGGATTATTACCGCTGGTATCAAACGTCCATATTCCTAAGTATGCCAGTAAAAAAAGTTTACCTCCTACGGCCGTGAGTGAGCCATACGCACTTCCCCCTTCATTGGCAATAATTTTATAACGGCTCCCGTCGGGGTTAATACCAAAACTGACACCTGTTGGCGAATTAGACATGTATGACCCGCTTCGGGTTGTTCCATATAGCCTATTCCCTACATTTATTAAGGCTCCTTTGGGAGTTGACCCATCATTTGGAGAACCTCCAAAATCATGGAGATCGGTATAACTGCTCCCATCCATAGCTATAGAAAATACACAACCCATGTTATAAGCTCCCCCTAACGAGGCCATGCCATACAACATATTATTATAATACAGTAGTGAACCATGAGGATAGGCGCCGTTTTTTAAATTAAAATCTAACATATCCTTATACCCGTTTCCATCCGTATCAATCGAAAAGATACAACCATACGAGTTCGCTCCTCCCGAATCGGTCATTCCATAAAGTTTATTGCCCGCCACAATTAATGAACCGCGGGGAGTTGACCCATTTGTCCCGTTAAAATTGAGAAGCACTTTGTATTGTGCCTTACCTTGTAGTATAGCCAGGCAAAGAAATAGGGCAGTTAAATAACGCATCATTTTATGGCTTTTGTTTTTTAACTAACTTTTATTTTAATAAAATATTGTATTTACAGATACTAATGAGCTTAAGAAGTGAGTCACTAACTCATCTTTCCTTAACATTTTTTAACACCCCTCTTTTTATATAGAGTCTAATTTTGTGGCGCATCATTAAAAGCCCTGAATAACTCACACTCATAACTTATTAGTCATAAACCATACCTCAAAAAGTGGAAGTAGTTATTAAAAATCTTACCAAGCGATATCGTGGTTTCAAAGCCATAGATGGTATCAGTTTCCGCATAAACCAGGGCGAAGTACTTGGCTTTTTAGGCCCCAACGGAGCCGGGAAAAGCACCACCATGAAGATCATTACCACCTACATTGCGCCCAGCGAGGGCGACGTGGAAGTGGGCGGTTATTCGATACTAACCCATCCCCAGGAGGTAAGGAGACAAATTGGTTACCTGCCGGAAAACAATCCGCTTTACCTCGATATGCCTATTATGGATTATTTGGCTTTTTCGGCGCGCCTGCAAGGTGTTGCCCAAGCCAAGGTTCAGCAAAGGGTAAACGAAATGATAAAAGTATGCGGACTGGGTGGCGAAAAACACAAATTAATAGGAGAACTTTCAAAAGGATACCGCCAACGGGTGGGCCTGGCGCAAGCCATGATTCACGATCCGCAAGTACTTATACTCGACGAACCTACTACCGGCCTCGACCCGAACCAGATTATAGAAATACGCAAACTGATTAAGGAAATAGGCAAACAAAAGACCGTTATCCTCAGTACCCATATTTTGCCGGAAGTAGAAGCTACCTGCGATCGCATCCTCATTATTAACAAAGGACAGATTGTGGCCGACGGAACCCCTGAAACCCTGCGCAAACAAGCCAAGGGAAGAGAAGTGATACGCGTTAAAATTGAAGACGGCACTGAAGAGGAAGTAATGAATGCCCTGAAAGGACTGCCATCCATACTCTCAATTGAAACTCTTTCGGGCAGAGAAAATACTTTTGAATTGCAAGCCGATAAATTTGCCACACCTAAGCGAGATATCTTTAAACTTTGTGTAGATAAAGGCTGGACCTTGACTGAAATGGTTCCTTTTGAAACCAGCCTTGAAGATGTTTTCCATGACCTTACAATTAGTTAGATATAAGATATAAACTATAAGATATGAGATATGAAGGGGAAAAGTATACTAAAAGAGAAATCTTATGTTTTTGCAATACGTATAGCGAATCTATCGAAATATTTAAAAGAAGAAAAAAGTGAACATATTATGAGTAAACAACTTTTGCGAAGTGGTACTGCGGTAGGGGCTTTAATACGAGAAGCAAAGAATGCAGAAAGTACTGCAGATTTTATTCATAAACTTGCAATTGCACAAAAGGAATGTGACGAAACTATATACTGGCTGGAACTATTAAAAGATACAAAATATATTACAACAGTGGAATTTGACAGTATTAATTTTAACGCAATAGAATTACTAAAAATGCTTCGTTCAACAATTATTACTACAAAAAAGAATCATAACTAATCTTATAGCTTATATCTCATATCTTATAGCTAAAAAAAATGAACAACCCATCACTTATAATTGCAAAAAAAGAACTGCGCGTATTTTTCGATTCGCTGGTGGCTTATATATTGCTTATCGCTTTCCTGGGCTTCAGCGGCTTCTTCACCTGGTTCTATAGCTCCGATGTTTTTTTAACCAAACAAGCCAGCCTGCAATCATTCTTCCAAATAGCTTATTGGACTTTATTCTTCTTCATCCCGGCCCTAACTATGCGCTCGCTGGCCGAAGAAAATAAAAGCGGCACCATTGAATTATTGCTCACCAAACCCGTTACCAACTGGCAACTGCTCTGGGGCAAATTCCTGGCTTGTATGATGCTTATATTTATTGCATTGGTGCTTACCCTTCCCTATTATATTACCATCATCAACCTGGGCAAAGTAGATAGCGGCGTAGTGTTTTGCGGCTACCTGGGCCTTTTACTAATGAGCGCAACCTACATAAGCATTGGCATTTTTGCCAGCAGCATCACCAGCAACCAGGTAGTGGCTTTCCTGGTGGCGCTTTTCATCGGGATATTTTTCCACTTTATTTTTGGTTTACTGGGCAATAGTCTCCCCGGTACAACAGGCGAGCTGATCAACTATCTCAGCATGGCATCGCACTTCGATGGCATTTCGCGCGGATTGATTGATAGCCGCGACCTGGTTTATTTTGGAGGTATTATATTTTTAGGATTGGTAATGGCAGAAGTTTCTTTGGCAAAACGTAGTATTTCGGAATAAGATAAGACATGAAAAAACGTCAGAATTTAACAACCGGTATTTTATTGATGGCAGCCATTGTAGTGGTGGTGAATGTGTTTTCTTATTTCTATTTTTTCCGTGTCGATCTTACCAAAGACAGGCGCTACACGCTTAGCAATACAACCCTCAATATATTAGATTCCTTAAAAAAACCGGTAACCGTTACAGCCTATTATACCGAGAACTCTATCCCGGTTATTACCCGCGCACGGGCCGATTTAAAGGACCTGCTGATAGAATATGCCGCACAGTCGGGTAATAAAGTGGTATTTAATTTTATAAACCCCAACAAGAGCGACAGCCTCGAAGCCATCGCACGAAAAAATAGTATTGCGCCCTTCCCCGTTCAGATACGGGAGAAAGACGAAATGAAAAGTGTGAAGGTTTATATGGGCGTTGTAGTAAAAATGGGTGATAAAACCGATGTGCTTCCCTTTGTCGATCCAAACAGCTCACTGGAATATGCCTTATCCAACAGTATTAAAAAACTTTCCATTGACAGAAAACCCTGGCTTGGTTTGCTCCAAAATAACGGAGAACCCACCTTGCAGGAAATGTCGCAAGTAAATGCGTCGGTTAGCGCTACACACGCTTTTCAACAAGCAAACCTGAACGATTCGGCATACCTGCGTCAATATAGCACGGTTGCATTAGTAAACCCTATAGATAGCTTTACTAACGGACAACTGCGCCAGTTAGACGGCATACTGGCTCGGGGCGGAGGCATACTGATGACTTATAACGGCTTAAACCCCGACCTGCGCAACGGCGTGGGCAGGCTTTACAATAGCGGGCTAACCGAATGGCTGGCCTCTAAAAACATTATCCTCGATAACAAATATTTGATTGATGCCCGTTGCGGAACGGTAACTGTTCCTCAAAACATGGGCGGCATGACGTTTAATGCCCAACTATCATTCCCTTTCCTGCCGCTGATAAGCAATTTCTCCAATAACCCGGTAACTAAAAACCTGGGTACTATTATGTTTCCTTTTGCCACCGATATTACGTTTAAAGGCGATACCAATACGGTAAAATTCATTCCGCTGGCATATAGTTCCAACGAATCGGGATTAGTAAAGACCCCTGCTGTGTTCGACATCAACCGCAAATGGCAACGCAGCGATTTCCCCCTATCGAACCAATTAGTGGCCGCAGCTTTTAAAGGATTGAATGGAAATAAAAACTCGAGGCTCATCTTAATTGCCAATGGCGATTTTGCAGTGAACGGAAAATCGGGTCCCGATCAAAAGCCGGTACGCCTCAATGATGATAATGTAAACTTATTCTCTAATGCCGTTGACTGGCTCTCGGATAACACCGGGCTGATTGAACTGCGCGGAAAAGTAACGAAGTTTGTCCCCATAAAAGATGTAACCGATACGGAAAAAATAATCTTAAAATACGTCAACTTCTTATTACCCATTTTGGTGGTATTATTCTACGGAATCGTCCGCATGGAGGTTAAGAAGCGTATTCGCACGAAACGAATGGAGGAAACAATATGATTAAGAAATTAGGCAATAAAGCCCTGCTGCTTATATTGGTTGTGCTGCTCGCCGTATTTGGAATAGCGCGCTATTTCAGCAACAGGAATGGGGAAAACACATTTAAAACAGCCATCATCCCAAAGATTGATTCGGCCCGCATGAATGGCATGGTCATCTTTCAAAAAACCACTAAAAAAGGTACACCCTTGCCTTTTGTATTCACCCGCAAAGGCAAAGATTGGTATGTATCGCAGGGTACTATTTCAGGCCGTGCCGAACAACGCTCTGCTCAATATATCATATCGCAGTTGGAGCAAATCAGCCCCGACAGGCTTGCTTCAAACAGCTCTGCCGATTGGAAAGACTATAACGTAACCGATTCGCTGGGTACACGGGTGGTTCTCCTCTATGATAAAGATACGGCGCTGGATGTAATAGTTGGGCGCTTCTCATTTATTCCGCAGGGCAGAAAAACCATAAGCTACCTGCGCCTGGCCGGACAAAAGGAAGTGTATGCCACCGAGGGAATGCTGGCCATGAACATTACCGAAGAATTCAATGCCTGGAGAGATAAGAAAATAATACCTGCCGACCAGTTTAACTCATGGAACAAGTTGACCTTTACCTATCCCGGCGATAGCGGCTTTGTGTTGCAGAAACAAGACAGCACCCACTGGGTTTTCGACAATGGACAAGTTCCCGACACGCTGGCCGTAACACATATTTTACAAGATTTGAGCGGTCAAAACTACGGTTCGTTTGTAAATAACTTTGACAGCACAGGCAAGCAACCACTCTTTTCGCTGCGTATTGAGGGCAAAAACATGGGAGCTGTTTTGATTAAAGCCTACCCGGCAGATAGCGCCAACAAATATGCTATTAATTCATCCATCAACCCCGCGTCGTTTATGAGCGGAATGTATAATGGCATGTTCAGCAAGATTTTCCCAAGTAAGGCTACTTTCTTCCGTAAAGATTTTAAGCCCCTGCCTCCTACTATAAGGTCAACGCCGATGAGGGGGAGGATGTAAAGTACTATTGAGTAGCATTACTCCCTCGTATAAGAAGCATACAATATATTTGCACCGGGTAAGTTATACTATTACACAAAACCCTTAATTAATCTAGCAATTATAATGAAACAGGTTCTGTTTGTTTGTGCATCTGCCATGCTTCTTTTTTCGTGTAGTAAAAAAGAAGCCTCAGTACAAGGGACCAATCCATCCAATCCTCCTGCACCAACGTACAGCATTTCAGATTATACCAAGCTCACTCCCGGCAATTATTGGGTTTACCAGGAAGTGACCATTGATACCCTGAACAACATTACGGCCTTACCCGGCCTTGACAGTTGCTATATAAAAGGCGATACTGTTATAAATGGCAACTCGTATGCCATTATGGTAAATATGCCCCCGACAGCTCCAAACAGCGAAACATACCTGCGCGATTCAGCTTCATTCCTCGTTAATAATCATGGAGGATTACTTTTTACTTGTGCCGATTTTAATACTATCTTTTATAAGGACAGTGTACCTAACCAGTTTACGCTTACCTATAGTGTTTCCTCAACGCCAAGCACCGTTCTGACCCCTATGGGGACATATAGCTGTTACGACGATATGGGCACATTTACTTATTTAGCCCATGCTTTATGGTTTCCCGTGCGCTATATGCATAATTATTATGCAGCTAACCTGGGCCTGGTAGATGCAACTTCGTTTTACACTAACAGCCCCAATACCATCCAGTATTGGCTTGTGCGGGCGCGGGTGAATTAGGGAAGAGTTAAGAGATAAATGCATTACCTTTCTATCACGAGTTTCCCCTCACCTATTAATGCTCCTGTGTTTGCAATAACTCTATAAAGATAAACTCCATTCGGTTGTCCGTTCAGATTTATTTCAGTATTATCTGAATTTATATTGGATTGATAAACTTGCTGACCTAATACATTATAAATTTCGATTGTATTAAGAGATTGCTTCGCTTCACTCGCAATGACGAAAGTAAAGTTTCCATTGCTGGGATTAGGATAAACTTCTACGTTTTCACTTTCTGTTTTTACCTCGTTTACTCCTGCCGTTGTTGCGCCACAGCCATCTGTATAATTACCACCCACCCACTCTGCTATATAAGGTAGGCTATCCCCATCTATTGTCCAAAAGCCTCCGCCAATGTACAGGCTGTCTTTATAACTACAAGCTGTCGAAATATTATTATCGAAGTTACTACCTAAGCTGCACCATTTTGTGCCATCCCAACAGGCAATGGAATTGGCGGGTATGCCACCCGCCATTGATATTTCTCCCATTGCATATAATTTATTATGATACACCATTAAATTAAATATTTCATAATCTGTTCCCCCACCTACAGGTTTCCATCGGGTACCATCCCATCGCTGAATGTTGTTATCTATATTGCCATCCGCCGTTGAAAAATAACCCGCCGCATACAATTCTCCATTATATACAGTTATGGCATTTACCCAGTCATTAACTCCTTTTATTCCTGTATCTACAGCGTGCCAACCTACATTATCCCATCTCAATATTCTTCCTATCCCGCCATTTTGTCCGGCAAAATCTCCAGCCACATATATACTTCCCTGATATGCACATATTGCAATAATTAATTGATTAGAAGAAAAATGCGGAAAATTCATGTTATGCCAATTAGTATCGTCCCAGTAAGCAACGCTATTACAAGGAATACCTGCTATGGTATCAAATGCTCCTCCTACGTATAGTTTATTGTTTATTACCGCTAAGGCTGCTACTAATGTATTTAAATTTTTGGTGAAAGGCCGGATAGGCATAGTGTCCCATTTTGTGCCATCCCAGCTACCTATATATAACGCAGGTACATTCCCCAACGATGTAAATAACCCTCCAACATATAATTTATTCTGGTAACTTGTTATAGCAACTGTGGGATCTGGATAGAAATTCCCAGTAAGATACTGCAGACCATCTATTCCGGCACCCATCGAGTCCCATTGTGCCCCGTTCCATCTTGCAATACCTTGT
>Ga0206987_1173_pt1 | contig 12173 bp, 9 predicted proteins | sample Alteio_BWMinCont_11_FD_153281 | JGI IMG/M metagenome (GOLD analysis project Ga0206987, IMG submission 153281) | Enriched cells from forest soil in Barre Woods Harvard Forest LTER site, Petersham, Massachusetts, United States -... | ecosystem: Environmental > Terrestrial > Soil > Temperate forest >... | reverse complement strand
CCGCAACACGTGCCCCTTCAAAATTAGGGTTGCGTCCTGGTCAAATGGTCAGTGTACAAGAACTAATTTTAGGTGTAGTCACGCGTTCAGCTAATGACGCAGCCACTGTATTAGCGGAAGGACAGGGTGGAAGTGAAGCGGGATTTGTGGTCATGATGAATCAGGAAGCGCGCGACTTAGGCATGATGCATACTACTTTTTATAATGCTTCTGGGCTACCCAATCCTAGGCAATATACCACCGCAAATGATATGAGTATCTTAGGAAAAGCATTATTGCGCGATTATCCAGATTATTACCATTATTTTAATACGCGTTTCTTTGTATTTAATGGTCAAATTGTGCGTAGTCATAATAAAAATTTTTAAACGTTCCATGGTTTATCTCCAATCAATCCTTAAGCACATTCTCTGATGAAATCTCTCGAAATGATACCAATTTTTCGCCTCGAATGCTACTAAATAGCACATGAATAAAAATAGTATATAATGACAAAATAATAATGTGTATAAACCTATGCAAACAATAACTTCATTAATTGAATTTCTAGACTTAGATGACGATAGTATTTCTGTCATTATCAAAATGTTAGCGAGACGGTATTCGTTCATTGAGCTACATCATCTTGGTCTTACCAATCACCGCCTAAGAAATCTTGTATTATATAAATTATTACAATATAGAAGTTTTGCTATACCTTTTCTCACTTACTATTCACATCGAGAGACTTTGCAAACGCTACCTGAAAACACTCGGACAATAATAAAACAAAAGGCGATCGGCAGTGTTGCGGATGGATTTGATCAATCTCTTACAGGACAACAGAAGTACTTATTGTTTTTAAATGCCTATTTAAATAGTTCTACACGTGAAAAGGCGCTATCAAATCTCCAACTTTTTGCGTGGTTAACCCATCAATATCATCTCTTTCCAAAATTACGCGCCGAAATTGTTCTTTTAATTCATAATCATTTCATTCAGCCAACACAAGATCGCGCTTTTATCCAGGATTGTTTTCATGACACTTCAAACAAACCAACACACTTAGTTTGTTATCTGACAGACCCCAAATATAATTCGGAACGATTAGAATTTTTAAGACGAGAATTTCAAAAATTAACTGGGGAAATAAATAGACCACATTGTAAACCTAATCTTTTCAAAACAGCGCATTTTGTCTGTTTAGTCGAACAATTTTTTTTACTAAATCCAGAAGAAAAATATTACTTGCGTGAAGTTTTGGATAGCATGTCAGTGACTACCAGCACACCTGCCACCTCATTAGCGAAATATATTACCAGAATTGGAATCAGAGACCAGGAATATAATGATACGCTATTAAAATTTGCACAAGAACTTTTCCAACTCTCAATCTTAAGGATTTCTTCGCCCTTATCATTAGAAGAGAGTGCCTTAGCGCCAGACCAAATACCAACCCATTTATTAATTGAGTCTTTTGATCGTTACATAGCTGATTTACCCAATACCGTCATATCAAGTTTAAATCTATTGTGCATGGCCGCTGAACAGTTACCCTCTCACGCCAACATTGCTGAGAAAATAATTCATTTGCTTGATTTATTAGAAACCCATTTCAAACAAAATGCTGAACATGAATATATTACCCAATCAGGTCGGGTTGAAAATAAAATGATTGTTGACTCCTTAATTCTCATCATTTGCCTACTAGTAAAGAAAACTCCTGATGATCCAGCAAGAGAATTTTCTCTAGTAACGTTGATTGAAAACGCTAAGGACTATCCACTCAATTGTCTTGATCTCATTTTTTGCTTTCATGAATGGAGTCGGCTTGATATACCGAGTCAATGCAAAGCGAATAGTGTTATCTTAGAACTATTGCTACAGGCTACCACAGCCAATTCTGAGAACGATTATCACTACACCAGAGACACTTATCAGTTTTTATTAAAAACTGCTCAAGTAACAGATCAATTACCAACTTTTGAAGTATTAACGGCAAAAACTCAGGAGTTGCGAAACAAATTAGAACAAAGACTCGCAAAAACTCGACGATCTATATGGCAGCTTATATTACACTACTTGCAATTAGTTATTTATTGTCCAAATCAAGTTGAGTTAGTATTCAATTTTCTTTTAGAAACCAATCTTAAACCTATCATAACCAGCCGTGAAATTCATTTTATTTCGTTATTTTTATTGATTTTGCAAATATTGCCCCATCTTGATAGCGATGAAAAACAAAATCAGGTGATGGCAAAATTTAAGGAATTAATTTTTGCAAGGAAAGATTACTATAAAAAGCTTCCGCATGATGGTTTTTTGTTAGCTCTTGATATTTTCTATAAGTCACAGCCTGATGTTCGCTTCTCAAGTCAAATGACAAATCTGTTACTGAGATTTTTATTTGATTACTTAACCGCCCCAGCAAATGATTCCCCTCAAGATTTTCAGTGGGAAAAACAAAAATTCGAGGAATTTCAAAAAATTTTATATGCGTTGTTTAATTTAATTCTGAAAAAAACATATCCAATGAATATAAATCATTTTGAACTCATATTAAATGAAATGCCAAAAATACTGAAATACTATCAGATAATATTTAAAGGCTATCTCGCCAGTAAGCCAGGAATTAATAGAACATTAGATGATATAGAATTCGAACAGCTCTCTATTTTAGAAAAAGTACTTGATCATTATCGTGATTACTTAATGTTAGATCACTACTATCTTTTACTGAATTTCTTGAATAGATTAACGCTTACACAAGAATATACAAGAGCAAATATAAAAAATTTGGATTTATTATTACTTCTATTAGAAGAAATTGCGTATTTTAAAAAGCTTGATGAATCAAATGTGGAAATTAAAACCGCGATTCATTACATCCTCAATCATGTCGTCGATGATATAGAATTTTGCCGCAACCTACTTAAACGACTACCGACAGTTTTTATCAAAAAAATATTTGACACTCCTTTATTTAAAGTAGGATTATCTGCCGAAATATTTTGTGAGTTATTGAATGAAATATTTAATCTTCCTTATGATCTTTTTAATCTCTTCATTGAAAACGTTCAAAAACGTTTTCCGGCACTTTTTGAAACGTTAGAAGTTAGAAGAATAGTTGCAATTTTTAGCAGTGGCCAATCTGCGATGAATATTAATGATCAAGATATTCAATTAACCAACCTCCCTCTCATCCAAGGCAGAACACCACAGGGCGAAATCCTGTTTTTTGAAGAGCGCTGGATAATAACTGATAATAATTGTGGCTTTACCGCCTCCGGACTCACGCGAGAAGAAGTTGCCAATATTCTTATAGAAAATGCAGATAACCCTGTTTTCCAAGAAGAGCTATATCCATCCATTTATAAAATTTTTTACAACAACCCTATTGTTTTCAGTAAAAAACAAGCATTGGCCGATGCTGAAAAACAGCTGAATGAATTTTCACACCAACTCCGTCAAATTCTTTATTCTATTGATAGTGGTATTAAATCATTATCAATAAATAAACTTATAAAATGGCTAGTTGCACAATGCTTTGATGTCGCGGCTCATCAGCTAAAAAAATTACAAGCAACCATAAATACGCTTAAAAGGGAGATCAAACCTGAGCTTTCTAAACGAGAGATGATAATTCACTACGCAGAAGCGTTGCGCAATGATTTACAGCTAGATATTCCCACAGCTATTCTGTGCGCAAAAATAAAAAATATAAATTTGTACATTTGGGAAACCGATCCTGCTCATCCTCATTCTGCAAAATTATTGGTGCATACAGAAACCAATCCCGATCAACCCATTACGCATGTTTACTTTACCAACGGCGCAACGCATTTCAACCAACTGAACGTCGTACAAAATTGTCATCCATTGCGACAAACACTTCTTCGAGATCACCTACAAACTCCACAAGCATTTTTTAGTAAATTTTCTCCCTATTCAACCACTGTCGTTAAACCAACTTTTGAAACACGAAATGCCATGTGAGGTATAGAGATTCTTCGCTGTCATTCCAGCGAAGGCTGGAATCTGAATGACAAGTGCACGGGTAGCTTGCATTATTTGTAAGATTTATGCACTATTTATCTAAATCATAAGAGTTTATAAATCATGCAAATCCTGATTTCCCTCAGACTCATTTTTCTTTTTCTTATGGGCTTTTCTTTAAGCATGTTTACACCACTCATTGTGGTTTTTGCCTACCATGAAACGGATATGCGCTTATTTATCTATTCGGGAGTCTTTACTTTTTTTGTCGGATTAATCGGCTATCTCTGCCTAAGACGCTTTACGCAACCTCTAAATAATTTTGGAGGTTTTTTTGTTGTGACCGTTTTCTGGATTAGCTTTTCGTTTTTTGCGGCTCTTCCCTTTTTTCTTTCGATGTATTCACCTTTAGACTTTACCAGTGCTTTGTTTGAAACCGTTTCCGGTTTTACAACGTCCAGCGTCACAACCCTGACTAATCTGGATCAATTCCCCAAGAGTTTATTATTTTATCGGCAGCAACTTGAGTTTTTTGGCGGAATGGGAATGGTTACGCTAGCTATTGCCTTAATGCCAAGCTTAAACACAGGCGCTGCATTAAAATTATATTTACCCGAAGATGCAAACCCTAATTACGATGAAAGCTTAATACAAGAACCTACAGACACTTTAATTTACAATATTCGTCTCACATGGATCTTATATGCCGTTTTAACCATAGTATGCGCTGTCGCTTACTGGATAGCTGGCATGCAGCCGCTGGATGCAGTTGGAATGAGTTTTAGCAGTGTGTCTACTGGCGGCTTTGTAATGTATGATGCAAACTTTGCGTATTTTAATCATTTAAATTTTATGATTATCGCTGAAATTTTTATGTTGATTGGCGCATTAAATTTCAATCTACACCTTAAAGCTTTACGAGCGCGTTCTTTAAAACCTTATTGGCAGGATACTGAAACGCGTGTTTACTTTGCATTAATCATCACGGTCATTTTGTTTACTTTATATATGTTAGATTCGCACCATTTTTATGCGAATACCCAAGAAGCGATTAAGCAAACCACTTTTAATGTTATCTCGATCATGACCACAACGGGTTATATGTCTGCTCCTTATGCCTCTTGGCCAAGCTATATCCCTTATCTTTTAATGATGGCAGCATTGATTGGAACTGCCGGCAACTCTACCGGAGGTGGCTTAAAAATTTTACGTTTTTGGTTAGTCCTAAAATGTATTTATGCCGAATTACAAAACTTAGTACAACCTACTTTTAAAAACCGAATGAGAGTTTCAGGCAAACATGTTGATGAAATGTTAATACGGGGGATCCTTGCTTTTTTCTGCGTTTATATTGCTTGGATTGCCGTCACTATTTTTTGGCTCATTGATTTAGGGTTAGATTTACATAGCGCATTTGGCGCTGTAGTCGCCTGTTTAAGTAATGTCGGTTTAGGCATTGGTCAGTATGCTTACAACTTCCATGGTATTGGGCATCCAGCAGAATGGTTATTGATGATTACTATGATTGCCGGTCGTTTAGAAATTTTTGCGTTGCTAGTATTATTTATGCCAAGTTTGTGGGAACTTTCTTCATAATTTTGCGAATCGCTTTTAACTGCGTTTCAGCATGCTCGGTTAGCGGCAATGTTGCCTCACCCAAAAGCGCATATAAATGAGCAGTCAATTCATCGGTATTCAAAGCTGCCATATGCTGTTGGAGAACATGGATGTCGCCACGCTGCAAAGGGCCCGTCAAAGCTTTAGAATGCGTATTATTTTCCAGGTTTTCAAGAGCACCCAACATTAATTGCGATATTAATTTTTTTGCCAATTCTTCCTCAACACCCGTTGCCCTCATGGTTTTCATCGCATGATAATGTAACGTTGTTACATAATTATTCGCCATAACGGTTGCGGCATGATATTGGCTTTTGTACTCTGCATCGATATCAAAAATGACACCACCGATAGCTTCAAAAAGTTGTTTTATTTGCTTTGCAATTCTTGTATCACCTTCATAACCACAAAAAGTTCCCTTAAAATTTTGAATGATTGATATAGGATCCGCAAAACTTCTTACGGGATGTACGCTGGCTATATGACAATTTAATTTTTTGGCCGAAACTAAAACTTGGGAAGACAATGCGCCACTACAATGTAAAACAATGGATTGAGGTTTGAGAATTTTTTGATCAACCATCGCTTCGCAAATCGATTGAATAGCTGAATCAGAACTCGCAATTAGAGTAATATCAGCAGCCGGTAACTCCTTAAAAGTTTTATACGCGGTGCCTTGTCCAATAAATTGAATAGCTTCTTGGGCGCTTTTCTCATCGCGATTAACAATACCCAAAATATCCACTAAATGTTGATCACGCATTAATTTCAGTAGTGTTTTACCCACTTTTCCGCAACCAATACAATTTATGGTTGAACTCATATTTATATTCCATTATACAATTCTGGTATTATTCACCTTACTATATTGCTGGTTGAAACTTCCAAGAATATGTAAAATTAATTAATTATCGCATTATATCATTTACTTGCATTTAACCTTATTTTCATATAAGATTAACATGTTAACAATAACCATTAGGAAAAATAATATGCCGAATACCATCATTTCAACTCCAGGCACAACATATTTTGCAACACCCGTAAAACCAGCTCAATCTAACTCTACCCAAGGTTTGTTTGCGCCAGCAGCAGCTTCTTATCAATTAGTAGTGTCAGCAGAGCATATAAAAGAATGTCATGACGCCTTACTTCGCGGCACATGTGTAGGCAATGAAATCAAGTTTGCGACAGGCACTGAGCTTTCGATTCGCAATGAAAATAAATACGACTTGCATTTAGCTTTACAAGCCATCACGTTGTTAACCACTGCTCGCGCCCCTTACATGAGAATTCATGGCGAAAAAACTTTGGTTATGCAGGATGGTGATATGATTTTTGTACAAAATATCCTCAAGCAACAAGAATTCAAACAGATGGCAGTTTTACAAGAGGCCATTACAGCCTATGTAGGCGCGTTAGCGGTCCCAGCTTATATGGGCCAAAGCGGTGAATTTGCTCACTTGGTATTCGATTCTGAAAACCAAGCAGCCAATGCTGTTCGCGCTTTAAATTTACTTTTCTTAGATGTAACTGGCTTTAAATCGCCATTATATACCGTTGCTGGCAAAGATCACCCTACTTATGCTGAAGGCACTCATTATCTTCGTATCAATAAAGAAAATTGGGATCTTGTGGCAAGTAAAATTGGCCAATACGACTGGCAATTGCATACTTTCGACAAGCTTCAAGTTTATCAAAGTCCGAAAGCAGCTGATAAGGCTGGTTATGAGCAACCTGCTCAACAAAAAGGGACATGTGTATTGCTGTAATTTTTTAGTTAAGTAGTTCTGTAACATGGATTCCAGCCTTCGCTGGAATGACAAGCGGTTTTGATGTCATCCCTGCATGGAAGCAGGGATCCAAATGCATGGAAAGCAATCTTGCTGCGCTGGAATGACAAGCGGTTTTGATGTCATCCCTGCATGGAAGCAGGGATCCAAATGCATGGAAAGCAATCTTGCTGCGCTGGAATGACAATCACTCACTCATCAATCAATTTTTGACCACGTAATTTCTGTATATGCTGCTCCATGGTTTGCATGCCATGCGATGCACCCGTTTGAATAACAGAATACATTTGCGCGATTTTATCTTCACGAATTAAATTACGAATTGCCGGATTACACAACATGATTTCCATCGCCGCGATTCGACCTTTTTTCGGTCTTTTTAAAAGCGTTTGACTCAATACCGCTTGCAACGATTCTGATAACATTGAACGCACTAAAGGTCTTTCATCGCCTGGAAAAACATCGATAATACGATTGATACTTTCTGGCGCTGAGGACGTATGCAACGTTGCAAAAACTAAATGCCCTGTTTCTGCCGCAGTTAATGCTAAACGAATCGTATCTAAATCGCGCATCTCGCCCACTAACACAATATCAGGATCTTCCCGTAACGTCGCACGTATCGCATGCGCAAAACTACGCGTACTCTGCCCAAGCTCTCGTTGATTGATCAAACTTTTTTTATTTTCATATAAAAATTCGATCGGATCTTCCACCGTAATAATGTGCAGCGCTTTTTTTTGATTGATCGAATCAATCATCGCGGCGAGCGTTGTACTTTTTCCTGATCCCGTAGGGCCTGTCACTAAAACCAAACCGTGTGGCAACTCTGTCAATTGCTTGACAATATCTGGCAATTCTAATTCTTCGATCGTTGGAATTTTTTGTGGAATGACACGAAAGCTCGCTGCAAGCCCTTGCACTTGATAAAATATATTCACCCGGAATCGACCAAGTTTTTTGCTATATAACGCAAAGTCAACATCCAACTCTTCTTCCAAATGTTTTTTGGTTTCGGCATTCATGCAATCAAAAAGCAGAGTTTCGGTGGCTTTAGCAGAAAACACTGGCTCTTCTTTTAAAAATTTTAATTCGCCATCCACACGAATCGCAGGCGGCATCTCTGCAGAAATATGCAAATCTGAAGCGCCTGCATCAATAGCGATTTGTAATAAACGTTCTATTGTCATATCAATCTTCTCCTTAAGGATAAATTTCTTGCCACGCTGATAATGGAAATGAAAATGGACCTACCATATCGACACCATTGAGAGTAATCCCCGCTGCAAGCGGATTTGCAATAGCAGTCCAACTTGTGCCATCCCAATGTAAGGTTGTAGCGCTCGCGCCCACAGCCCAACAATCACTCGCCGTGTGGCATGTTACAGCTTTTAAAGCCACATTCACCGAAACAGGTGTAAACCGACTCCAGGTGGTACCATTCCATTGAACAATGACACTACTACCGCCATTCGCTGCGCCTACCGCCCAACAATTATTCGTAGCAGTGCAGTCAACGCTTGCGTAAGCTACGTTAGGCACAGTAACTGTTACTTCACTCCAGGCTGTACCATTCCAATGCACAAAAGTTCGATTAGCTCCCACAGCCCAACAATCAGAGGTACTATTACATGTTACACCTGACAAAACTGCTTGAGGCGTAGGTCTCGACGCATCACGCGTCCAATTTGTTCCATCCCAATGTGCAAAAACATCTCCGCCCGCTGTATTGTTTGCCACCGCCCAACAATCGTTCGCCGTATTACAAAAAACACTATTATATTGTGAGTTTGGGAGTGTAGAAACAGTAGCTGTTTGTAATGTCCAGGTACTTCCATTCCATAACAAAAAAGCCGTCGTTGCACCGACGGCCCAACAATTATTGCTCGCTGTGCAATAAATGCCAAATAAATTTCTGGAAGGAATACCCACAGTAGACGATGCCGCCCAAGCTGTTCCGTTCCAATGTTGAATCGCAGTCGCATTACCCACTGCCCAAACATCAGAGTTCGAAAGCATGTTTACAGCATTCATAGTTTGCCCTGTTCCTGCAATGTTGGAGGTTGTCCAAGCCAGCTCAGTCGGCTTATTCCAATGGATAGCTGCCGATGCACCCGCCGTCAATGTGCCGACTGACCAACCTTCAGGTAATTCTACTGATTCTTGCAATGTGCGCTTACCACCAATACTACTCACTCCCAATGCTAATGAAGAAACGCCACCTGTCGAGGTGAGATTACATTGATATTGCCCCAATGCTGCGCCGCTCACATGTGTTGTGGCTGTTGTACCATCAACTCCACGCGTCGCATTGATAAAACTATTCCCACTGATTCCTGAATAATTTATGCTTTCACGATCGATCATGAAGCGACCATACGTAGGATATCCTGCGGTGCTAGCAACCGGAATGGTTGTTGCTGCTGCCGTTAATGCTCCGTTCAAGGTTGTTACCGGTGAAGTCGGTCCGGTGCTCGTTACCGTATAAGGACCCGCAGCACCTGTAAAAGTATAATCAGTTAGAATTGTCGCGCCATTTAAACCCGCACAACTGAGTCGACTTGCAAAAGTACTATTCAATAAAGAATGCGCGGCGGTTTCTAATCCAGATTCGGCAATATAAAATGCTTGCGCCGAATTTAAATTATTGGTGGTGCCTAACAAACTATTATTCAACAAATAGGTTGCCATGATTCCGATAAAACCAAATACCGCAATAATTAAAACGGCGGCGATCGCTAAAAATCCTTGTTGGTTTTTTATGGTCACTCGATGTTCCTTAAATTCACTGTAGTTTGCAACGTATAATTCACATTGTTATCAGTGATATTCAACGTGATGGTCACATAACAAATGCTCGCGATTGTACCCGCCACCGCCCCTGCAGAAGTAAAGTAACCAAACGTCACACTATTCACCCCTTGCGCCAATATGTTTCCATTCAGCAATAAATTAGTACCGCTTAATGTATAACTGACACTATTATTTGTTGCTCCCACAAAAGTCAATTGATTACTGTTTGCCACACTGATACTACTGGGTGATGGAATATCTCGAATATCTCGCGTCATTCTTTCCAATGCCATTTCTGCTTGCCAATTGGCTTCAGTAATATTGCGTGCGGTGAAATAACCATTAAATCCCGTTTGAATCACCGGCAACATCAAAACGGATAATACGCCCAAAATGGTAATCGTAATAAGCAGCTCAACTAAAGTAAAACCTTGCATTTGTTTCATATCAGTTATCCGACACCAAGGTTTTTAAATCGGCACGCACATTTAAAGGCCCCGTCACTAAAACATCGATAATAATGTAATTGGTATCACCGCTGATGGTCGTCGCTGTGAGTGTTGAAGTTGTTGTATAAGCACTTAATGCGGCAGAAACTGTACAAACCGCCGGTGGAGTGGCTCCAGTACATGGATCCGAAAAACTCGCAAAACCCAGCAAACGTTCTTGGCCTAAAATAATTTCCATACGATTTTGCGCAAGTTGTGTTGCTGTCGTTTGCGCATTGGAATTGGGCGTTTGTTGCATCGGCACTGTGAATGCAATAAACACTGCGGAAATGGCAATGCTCGTCACCACAATGAAAACAACCATTTCAATTAAACTCATACCTGCTTGTGATGATGAAATTTGCATTATGGCTGAACATTCCCTGTTTGTGGCGTCACTGTAATCACTTGATTAACACCGTTAGCTGTTACAGTAATTGTCGCATTGGTGGCCAATTGTGTCGTCGTCACGGCGCTATCGGTATAAGGAATACCATGTTCATCGAATCCAAGCAAATTATTGGGGAGATTGCCTAATGCGGATAACGTAATTCCGGATGCTAAAGTAATGGTACTAGCGCCCGTCGATGGATTCGTGACAGCTGTGCCTGCTGCATTCGTAATATTGTAACTACTTGGTAGTGTGAAATTTATGCGATAACGTTGACCATGTGTCATCGCTAAATTTTGTGTATAACGAATATCACTGATCAATTGTTGTTTTTGTGCCTCGAGATTAGGAGTCTGGCCGATCCAGCGCGGCACCCCTATGGCTGCTATCAGGGCGATGAGTGTGAGCACCACGATGAGTTCTACAATCGTAAATCCTTTTTGTGCGCTTAAGACATTCATTGTCAGCCATGATGAAATAAAACAAAATTCATGGTAATCTTTTTTGAGGATGACAGCAACTGGAGATTCTTCGCTGTCATTCCAGCGAAGGATCTCCGTATTAATGGAAACGACAAAAATGAAACAAAATGGATTTACACTGATAGAACTTATTGTGGTTTTAGTCATCATTGGCATTCTTGCCGCGATTGCAGTACCACGTTTTATCAATCTTAGTGCACGATCAGCGCAAGCTGCCACCAATAGTATTGCCGCCGCATTGACAACTTCTAGCGCTAGCAATTTTGCAAAACGCACTGCAAATAATACTCAAGGTTCTGCTGTCAGCAATTGTACGAATATTGGCCCTTTACTCCCCGGGGGATTACCCGCTGGCTATACCATTACCTCGCTTGCTATTACTGCTGGCGCAAGTGTAAACTGTACTTTGAATGGAACTAGCGCAACCACTGCAACTTTTGTGGGAATGGGCATTGCATAATTTAGTGAGTGGGATAAATGGAATTTAAGCTTTTTGAGAACAAACAACCCGCGCCCGGCTTATGCAGCCTTTACCTTCAGTCCGATACACTAATTCTTGTGCATGTTGTAAAAGAACCTACTTCTGTTTTACCTAAAGTAATTTGTCTCGAACAAGTCCCCTATCAAATTACCA
>Ga0206987_1172_pt1 | contig 12301 bp, 12 predicted proteins | sample Alteio_BWMinCont_11_FD_153281 | JGI IMG/M metagenome (GOLD analysis project Ga0206987, IMG submission 153281) | Enriched cells from forest soil in Barre Woods Harvard Forest LTER site, Petersham, Massachusetts, United States -... | ecosystem: Environmental > Terrestrial > Soil > Temperate forest >... | reverse complement strand
CCCTCAAGAGCCGTCTCGGGGTAGTGTGTATTCTGGCGTATATAAGTATATAAATCACCCGGAAAGACAGGCTTTGTATCCACCATATTATACACCGTATCGGAAGAATTATTTTGCGCAATACCTTTATTTAATGAAAACAGGATGCATAAAACTATGCCGCATAAGTATATAAAATTGCCCTTCATATAGTATCTAATTGTGATACAAAAGTATTTAAATATCTTTTCGGGCGAAAGCGTGAAGAATAGTGATGAACCATTAATGATGACAAAAGTATCTACGATAATTCATAACTCATAATTCATCATTCATAATTATTTTTAATATCTTTACTTTTAATAGCAACGCAAACCTATTATGGATAACCACGATATTGCTAAAAAAGTGGTTTCTTATTTTGATAAGAAAACTAAAACACCTTTATCAGAAGACTTGTTAAGCCTTTTACTTGCTGTTGCCCATACAGAATTAGAAAAAATCATAACAAGTCAATATCTATATGACGAAAATAATGACTACCGCTTTCTTAGTTATGTTTATCAAGAATGGCAGAAACAGTTTCTAATAATTTCGCACATCCAAAAGAAGTATAATCCTGCAAAGATTCCTGCCGCCGGAATAAAGATCCCAATGGCTAAGAAGGATATTCAGGACGGACTAAAACTATTCGGGGAGATAGACGCTTTAAATGTGTTTATACTTGTAACCCCTCCCCTGTTTTTGAATATTTAATAGTTTTCTAGCTACCCGGAATAAGTGCGTGTCACCCTGAACTTGTTTCAGCATGACAAAAATATTTGTCCTAACTTTACGTCCATCTTACAAACCCATCTCATTTTATGAAATACAATTTATTAGGAAATACCGGGCTCAAAGTATCGGAACTATGCCTTGGCACAATGACCTTTGGCGGAAAAGGCATTTGGACCAACATAGGCATTGTTGAACAAAATATGGTAGACAGCCTGATTGGCAAATCGCTTGAAGCCGGCATCAACTTTATTGATACAGCGAACGTTTATTCCGAAGGATTATCGGAAGAAATGACAGGCAAAGCCCTTCGCAACCTCAACCTGAAACGCGACGACCTGGTGATTGCCACCAAAGTGCGTGGAAGGATGAGCGAAGGCCCCAACGGCAGCGGTCTTACCCGCAAACATATTATGCACGAAGTGGAGGCCAGCCTTAAACGCCTCCAGCTCGACTATATTGATCTGTACCAAATACATGGGTACGATGAGTTAACTCCAATTGAAGAAACCATCGATACGCTCGACCACCTGGTGCGTAGCGGAAAAGTGCGTTACATCGGTTGCAGCAACCTGGCTGCATGGCACATTATGAAAGCGAATTCATTTGCACAATACAATCGCCGTTCTAAATTTGTTTCGTTACAGGCACACTACGCTGTTGCAAGCCGCGATTTGGAACGCGAACTTGTTCCGGTGTTGAAAGACCTGCAAATGGGGTTGATGGTTTGGAGCCCTCTTGCAGGCGGACTACTCAGCGGAAAATATAACCGCAAAATGGAAGCTGCCCAAGGATCGCGCCGCATCAACTTTGATTTCCCTCCCATAAACAAAGAGCGCGCTTTCGATATTATTGACGTGCTGGAACCCATGGCGAAAGAAAAGAATGTGTCGGTAGCTCAACTGTCGCTGGCTTGGTTGTTGCATCAATCCGTAGTTACTACCGTAATTATCGGAGCGAAGGATAACATTCAACTGGAAGACAACCTGAAATCTATCGATGTAACTTTTTCTCCTGACGAATTAAAGAAGCTTGATGAAGTGAGCAAGTTACCATCTGAATATCCACAATGGATGTTTGAACGCCAGGGTGCTGATAGGAGGAAACAGTAAGTCGGAGACGTATAAAATTACAAAGGGACCGTTACACTGGTAACAGTCCCTTTTTTATTCGCGTGAAGGATTATCTATTTCTGAATTTCTATTTTCCCTGTTCCTACCAAATTTCCGGATTCGCTAAGCACACGATACAAATAAATTCCGTTTGGTTGATTGGAAAGATTAATGGCATTGTCTCCCTGAACTTGTTTCAGAGTCTCAACAAATACTTTTTGTCCCAATGCATTATACACCTCTATGATAGGTTGCGATGCTGAAACAAGTTCAGCATGACTAATACCTAATTGAAAAATGCCACTGCCCGGATTAGGATATACATTTATAGACCCTTGTGTGGTTGCTAATTGACTAATTCCGGTTGTTTTGTTGGTATCGTATCTGAAAAGAGAGCCACTGCCTTGTGGGCCACCAGCCCCGGCTGTTCCATATAACTTATCTTTCAAAAGCAATAAGGAACCTGTAACATGGGCACCATACCAGCCATCAAATTCATATATATTTCTGAAGCCACCCCCGGCTGTGTCGACAGAAAAGATAGAACCGTAGCTACGTGCACCGCCATCGGAACTTGCTCCGAAAAACACATTTCCAGCAAGGGTTAAAGCGCCTTCAGGAATGACCACGTAAGGAGAAGGAAAATTACACACATTTGTGAATGCGCTGCCATTGGTATCGATGGAAAACACACTTCCATAACCTGCACCACCTTCATTTGTCATACCATATAACTTATTTCTCAATGGCGTTAAATAGCCATTATTAGAGTAAATGGTATCGGACTTAGGATTAAAGTCATACAAATCTCTGAACCCGGTACCATCGGTTTTTATGCAGAAAATGCACCCATACGAATTGGCAGCACCCGAATTTGTTTCTCCATACAACAGGCCATTTTCAAATGTAAGCGGGCCTATGGGACCATTGCCTGTTGTAAAATCCAGGTCAAGCATATCGGTATACCCTGTACCATCGGTATCGATAGAGAATATCACTCCGCCGGTATGAGCTCCTCCATATTCAGTCATACCATATAAAACGGTTCCGGAAAGTGTTAACCCCGCACAGGGATTCATGCCATCGGGACCCAGGAAATCATGCATATCGACAAATCTGCGACCATCGGTACTAACGGAGAATATGCAACCATAGCCACGTGATCCGCCAAGTTCTGTAATTCCAAATAATGTATTTCCCGACAGAACCAACGAACCCTGCGGACGAGTTCCGTTGCCACCTATAAAATAAAAGAGTTCATTATAATTTGCACCGGAACTATCTACCGAATAGATGCTTCCTTTTTGGAAAGGCCCGCCCGCACCAATAACCCCGTACAGCGTTCCTCCTGATTGTATCACCGGTCCCGATGGAGCATTTGTAGTATCTGAAAAGCCATACACCAACCCAATTTGGGCATTAGTAATTGTTGTTCCCAGAAAAAAGAAAACAGCTATTAACAGGTTGTACTTCCTCACGATTTTGTTTTAAAATGGATTATAAAGATAAAAAATATTTCATTCAGCATGATGAACAAAAAAGTAAGCCGTTGAGTGGCCTTGATTATTTTAAAATGTTACTGCCAGGAGTGTGGCAATTTCTCAAAAAATCAAGAAAAAAATGGCTAAAAATGGATATGAGTCAAACGGCAGAAGGAAGTGAAAAGACAGCAATTTCAATAAGTCTATCTCTTAAGATGTGAGTTATCGCTGCTTTATAGGTGTTTTTTCCAAATGATTTTGCAGGTACATTTTCGAATTCAGGAAATTCAATTAATGATTCATAATGATAATAATTATAGACCATAGGTTTATGAACAATTCGAGAAATAAAGTCTGTTGAGACTAATGCATTGAATTCCTTTTTCTTAGAGGTAAATTTGATAGTACCTTTAAACTCTTGGATATGTTCAATTTTAAAAAAGAAATGCCCGGTGTTTTCAGAACGAATAAATTCGATATCCTTACATTTAGGTATTTGACTCCCAGCTTCCCAATATTTAGTTTTTATTCTGTCAGACGTTACAATTAAATGGATATCTTCAGGCAGTGTAGGTGGAATAATGTTTGTTGAAAGACGCAAGTATTCCACGTCGTCAACAGCATTAGGTGACAATTTGCCAGTCTCATCCTTTAATAAATTTATATCAACTCTTCGACAGAGAAAATGATTACAATTTATTTCTTCGCGAGATAATACTTTGTAATCAGGTTTAGGAAGCAGCCTTTTTGGGTAGTACATCCCTTTTTTCGAAAATAGATTTAAACAAAACACTCCTCTTTCGTAAAATCTTTGAATGCCCCAAATCCTTTTATCTGTTCATCTTGATTTTCTTGCTGAGCAGGAACTATAATTTTAAGTTCATCAATCATAGCATCCATAGTGCCCATATAAGAAGCTCCTCTTTCTTTATTTTCATATGCGGTAAAAATAACCTCAACATTATCTTCAGTTTTATCAAATAGAACTTCATAATTCACCTTAATTTCCTTTTCGAATAAAAGTGAAAAATATAAACTATTTCTGGTAATTGTTACTGTCATTGTATTAGGCCTTAACAGCACTAAACGATCAACAGCATCAAAAAAAAGTTCAGATACGGAAATTTCATTCCCCTCAATAAACTTTTGAAATTTATCCTTTTGGGAGTTAAACTTCAACAGAAGATTAATTATATTGCGATAATGAGGGAAAACTCTTTTTATAAAATTTTCTTCTCTTTTATTCCAATAACTTACATCAAAATCTCTGTTATCTTCTCTCTCATTATTTATTGAGAAAGACGACTTGTTATTAGTTAAAGTATCCAATGACTTATTCATAAACTGAAATTATGTTTTGAGATTCTTTAAAATACTCATCAAAATTAGTTAATGCTTGAATGCTTTCAGGAACATTATTGGTTGTAGAAATGTTTTCTTGAAAGCTAACTTGAAATTGCAAAACTTGCTTTTTATCCTCAATAGAAGCTCCAGAACCCAAGGGCAAAAGGCTAATTGGTTTCACATCAAGCCTTAAACGAGAATTTTTAAAATTCTTACTTGCGTAAAATCCAAAGGCAGCATTATCTACATTGAAATATTTGGAATGTATTGGATTTCTATCATTATAGAAAAGTGCTTTAGAAATCTTTTCAGAAGTTTGCCCCTCTTCAAGAAAAAATTTCCAATCAAAATTAAATCCCAAAGAGACATTCGTAAGGTTAGCAGACATAATTATCATTTCAACTACATTATTTATTTTGTCTTCTAATGAGTCGCTGTGTGCTGCCACAATAATAAGTTTACCAATACCAATAAGTATTCTATAATTTTCAGAAAATACTGTATTGCTAAGTTCACCAAATGTTGAATGAGGAAGTATTTGTTCTTCCTGTAATATTTTATTTTTAATAAAAAAATACTTATCGAATATCTGAGGTGTAATACCTGGCGAAATGAGATTAATATTTTTTTCAGTTATAATGGCTTTCATGATTGTTTTTTAATATAGTTGCTTCTATATTCTATATTAGAGACAAATATACGAGAATTGGGATAAATTGTTATAGAATAGATAAAATTAGAGACGTTTAAATCTAGGTTATATTCTCTTAGAGCTAGTAAAATTAATAATTTACAGCATCTTAAAGGATTTTAACATTTTTTATGATTTATCTCCCCCTCTTCACCTCCATCCCCAATTGCTCGCTAACATATTTTTCATCTACCTTATATCCTGCACGGGTAAGGGTTTCTATAATGGCAGCGAAATCACTTTTGCGTTTATTATCTATTTCTGCAATCTCGTTTAGCTCATCATTATTTTGGTAACCATATAGAATATCCTTTGGTATTTGAAATCCGAGGCTACGAAGTTTGGGTAATACATTATCGTTTATAATGGAGCATAGCCATTTATCCTGTTCGCACTCTACCTCTCGCATCGCTTTGTTTACAGGGCTGTTATCGTTCCCTTGTTCAGAACCTAACTTGCCGGGAGTACCACTCATGCAATCCTCATGCCCCAGTATTACAGCCGAAATAGCTTTTTTGCAACGCGCTTCCAAACTGGTATAACTCTCCCAGGCATTGCCCGTGGCAGGGTTTTGCAGCAGTTGCAATTCATCTTCCTTGTCGGTGATGATGTAGGCGTTGCTGCCCATATTTTGCAATGATATTTCCGCCAGCGCACGTTCTGATTCATTCGTTTTATTCGTCTTGAGCCAGCGTATGGGGTTGGCGAACATCTCTACAAAGTCGGCATTTAATTTGAGGTTGTTGCGCATCAATATAGCGAACATAGCCACCTGGTAAAAGATGCCATAGCCGCAATTGCTCATACCAAAGGAGTTGGGTGTTTTCACCCAGATGTGCCAATCGTAATAACTTTCCCCTCCCTCATTCGCAGCATCGGGATTGTTAAAGCAAACCTCCTGTTCTCTATCAAAAAAGTAATTACGTGCTTTGTAATTCGGGTCAGCGTAGTGGATGCCATCAATCATATAAATAACGGGGCTCACCACTTCCCTATCGGGAGATATATTTTGCCTGCGCACTACATTCACATTGGGGAACTGCCCGCTCTCCATATCACCCAACGACACCAACTGGTAGCCATATCCCTGCGCATCGAGCAGGTAATCGGTAAGCGTATTCCACCACTGGGAGTGGATGAAACTGAGTTGAGGATTGTTTTCCACTGCGTGATTGTCCTTATCAAAAAAGACAGGCTTCTTTAACAGCGTAAGGCGTTTTCGTTTTTGCCAGCAGGCGTATACATGTCCGTCGAGGATCAAGTCCTGGTAAATCTGCTGCATCTTTACCCTATAGGGGAAGATGGGCATTTCGGCTTCGGTGATAGCATCGCGCCACTCACGCAAATCAATCCGCACACGCGGAAACTGAACAGGCGCAATGGTGCGGCTTACATTCTTTGCATCGTAAGCCATATTGATAGGATTCACTTTATACTGCCCAAAGTTAGGCGACGCGGGATCAAACATTTCGGTAGGAAACCAATAGTTCTTGCCTTTGATGTTCACCTGTCCACGGCCCAATTCCGGAATAACGGTAGCCTGGTTAATATTGAAGAAATACGGTTTGCCGTCTACCTTTATAGAGTATGGCTTTTTGCCTGCCTTATCGAGCGAGGCGTTGTAGGATATTTTGCGAATGTTGCTCATGCTATTAATTATGAATTATGAGTTATGAATTATAAATTATGAGCGGTGAGATTATATTACACATGAATTACATGGGTCATAATTCATAACTCATAATTCATAATTGCTTTACCAGGTGTTTTCCAGTTTAATGTTTCCTCCTATGCGGATGCGGCCTCCCTGTATGGGTTGCAGCATAGGCAGGCTGGGGGTTATGTCGCCTTTGGCAACGGCCATGCACCAGTCTATTGCTTTCTCATAGCGGCGTTGTCGCAAGGCAGGAATATTTTGCGGAGCTATGTTGGCATGAAGCGTATAAAGTGCAACATCTACCATATTCTTCACCAGGCTGCGGTCTCGGTTGTCGCCATACGTCCACGATACAGGCATCCAGTTTATAATATCCGCACCGGGAGTATTATTCAAATTGCTATTTACCAACGATTGCCATAATTGGTCCCGATAGCTATCGGGATAACTAACAAATTGATTTTGGCTATAGGTAGTTACGTTGCTCCAGGCGCTTGCTGTTTGTTGCGGAAGTAAAGCCGTTACACTGTATGCTGTGCCTGTTCCCCAATAAGTAGCACCATGTATAGGGTCGTCGGGGAAGACATTAAGCAGGGGAATGTTTTGTTGTACCTCAAACTGGATGAGTGCCGTATGGTCATATCCCTGCGATGGGATGAGGCATTGATAAATTTTATTTCTCCAGAAAACAATATTTCCTTTTGTATAGTTGCCCTTGTTCACATCGAACACCGGGTATGGATAGGGAATATTATACAGCCCATAGTTAGGCCCCAGCAACGTCCAATAAGTAGCATTGGTGGGTGGTGCATCACTTACGGTATTGACGGTGCAGAGGTATGCATTGCCATCAGTATACGATACTAATGCCCCGGCGGTGTAATTCTGGTTTATCCATGCCGGATAGTTCAGCTCTGCCAATTGCCCCGCATTATAAGCGGCATTGGGAGCAAACACTACCGTGCTTGCGAAAGCAATAGTTACATCGTAACGCTGGCGGAGGTAAGAACTAATTTCTTCCTGTGCATCTTCTTCGGCATCAACCTGTACCAGCAAATCGCCTTTAGTAAGCTGGCTTAGGATGGTTGTTTGAATTTGCGGCAGATAATCGCGGGAACGTAAAAATGACATGTGTTTTTAAGTTTGGAGTGGTCAGTTATCAGTGGTCAGTGGTCAGAATAGAGATGCTTTACTGACTACTGATAACCGACCACTGACAACTATTTATTGCAAAGGTAGAACACGAAAAAGTGGTTTATAAAATAGTCAATGACTGTGCCGGGCAATGCCGGGCAAAAAGGGAAAAGAAATAGAAAAAATTTATTCTTCGCGGAAAGAAACTGATTTGCCGTGATGAATAATAGCAACTGAATCGGCAGGGGTAGCCTGTGCAATGCGACTCTTATCTACACAGGTTGAAGGCAAAATGCTGCCGCATACCAATAGCCTGATGGTAAATCCTATATAAATTGCTACAAGGGTAGTTTTCATAGCTTCCAATTCTGAAGACGAAAATATCCCCACTTTTACTTTAAGTCAACACTTATTCGACTAAAGCCGGAAAACAAGCAGTGTAATGTGGAAATTTATAGGTGAATAATACGGGTAATATTCACCTGTTTTCAAAATTATTTCTGTATCACCAATTTTCCTTGCCCAATCAAATTGCCATGGTTAGTCAGGAGCCTGTACAGATAAATTCCGTTGGGCTGTGCTAAAAGGTTTAGTTGATAGACATGCTGTCTCGCCTTAGGCAAGATCAGCATCCCATCATACACCTTTGCCCCAAGCATATTATAAATTTCTATTGTTTGGGACCCCGTCTCGCCTGAGGCGAGATCGGGATGACTGAGAGATAAAGTGAAATTACCCTTACTTGGGTTGGGGTAAACTTTTATATCGACTTGGTTAGAAAGGCTTGCAACACCTCCGCCAAGATTATGTAATGTAAGCACTGTTATATTGTTTAACGGTTCGATAAAAGTACTATCATCATTTTCGGCACTTTTAAATTCTCCGCCTGCATAATTTATTTCCATGGGCTGTGAAGCCAGTGCGTATACAGGTCCGCCCAATTGCGAAACATTGCCATTACCAAACAGATCTGTTGCAAAATATCTATCAGTTATCCCATTCGCACTATCGAAATTTCCGCCTATCAACAACATATCAGCAAAATTAGAGTATACTTTTCTTGGTTTATTTATCGAAAAGACAGGAAAATACCCTATACAAAGGGCTCTAACAGTGTCATTCACAACATTATCTACATAATTATTCCATGTATAAGTAGCGAAATCATCGAAAAAAGAAAGATATCTATTTGCAATGCCACCTGATGCTGTAAATGCGCCCCCAATGCATAATGACTGACTATAATCAGTCAAAGCATACACGGTATTATTGGTTCCAACGCCCAAGGATTCCCATGACGAACCGGATAGTTTTGCAATATGATTCAATATAGTTGCACCTGATTTAATAAACGAGCCTCCGGCATAAAGGGTATCATTACTGACCGCAAGGGCAAATACGGCACCTGTATCAAAGCCTTTTCCTGCGGGCGCCCATGCGCTTCCATTCCATGCAGCAATGCGATTTACAGTATCTCCATCGGCAATGGTGAAATCACCTCCGGCATAAAGTGTATTATGGTATACGCAAAGGGCATATACATTTCCATTCAATTGGCCTACGAGCGAATCCCACTTTTTAGCCGACGTATCCCAACGGGCTATATGGTTGGCCGCAATGCCACCGGCAGTATCAAATTTACCCCCGGCATATAAATGATTACTATACATGGCGAGTGCACAAACATCATTATTGATACCGCTTCCGAGAGCTACCCATTTACCCTGCGGAGGGCTGTAAGCAATATAATTATTAGTAGTATACACCCATTCGGCAATATTCAATGCAGGCTGCCTTCCGGCTATGGTAAAGTGTCCTCCAGCAAATAAGGGGCTTGGACCAATGCTATCCTTGAATAATGCCAATGATAAAACACGCCCTCCGGGGCTTGTCATACCTATAGAAAGGGAATCAAAGTCATAATATTGGCCTTGCTGCGCACTGCAAGGGGCAAAAAATGATAAGCCAAGTAATATCCCTGAAACAAGTAGTATTTTTTTCATATACAGATAGTTTGGTAAATACTTGCCGTAATAAAATGCATTAACAAAGATAGAAAATATTCTTAAAATAAGATTTCTATATCCTGAAAAGAGATTGCCTATTTCTTCTTCCTGTTCTCCATGATAGACTGCATATCTACCTGTGCACATTCAGTGAGTAATTGATGCACAACAGCCGGCGGCATTTCATTTGCATGGCTAAAATTAATACATCCTTTTTGGAATTTAGCCTTCGGAAACAACTTCTCATATTTTTCATGAATAGTCTTAACCATGTACATAGGCAATACATGCAGGCTCATGTGTTTTTTCCCGCTGCCAAGCGCATATACAAACTGTTTTTTTAGGGTATATATAATCATGTCAGCGCCCATCATTTTCGATACATCGGCAGCTAATTTTTTATTCGTCTCCATAACCATATCATGGATGGCAGTAAGTGCCTCTGCCCTGTCAGGCGCTTGGTTGGAAAGGTATTCGGCAACAGTCATTCAAAATAATTTGTTGACGGCAATGTAATAAAAAAATTGAAATAAACCAATATTTTGCCTAACTATTTAATTTTTGCTGAATGTCTGGAGATAAACTTTTTTTTTCATAGTTTTGTCTTACTAAAGGAACAGAAGCTATGGCAGTCTATCGTTTTAAAATATATTTTGAAGATGATGAAACAATCATCCGCGAAGTTGACATCAAGTCGACCCAAACGTTTGAAAATTTTCATACCACTATTCAAGGCTCCATTGGTTTTGATGGCGCGCATCCTACCTCGTTTTTTGTAAGCAGCGAAGGCTGGCGCAAAGGCAAGGAAATCATCCTGCTGCATAAGCACAGCAAGGGTTTGAAAGGCACCTGGATGCATGAAACCAAAATAGCCACTTATGTGGAAGATCCCCGCCAAAAGTTTGTCTACGAATTCGACCCCGAAGGAGGCAACTGGATACTGCTCATCGAACTAATGAAGATCATACCCGAAGCATCCGTAACCTATCCGCGTATTAATAAAAGCGTAGGTATTGCGCCCCCTCAATATAAAGTTACTTCGGCCGATGAAATTCTGCCGGTTGAAGAGGAAGAAGATGAAACAGCCGTTATAGTGGATGATTCGGAAGACCGCTATATCCATCCTGAAGCAGTAGAGCATTTTGGAGCAGGCGATGATGATGGACCCATACCACACATGGTGGTGAAAGAAGTGGCAGTGGAAATGGCTGATGAAGAAGCGATAGAAGAAGAAACAGGAGACGGCGAGGCATTTGATGAAGAGGACGAAAGCGCCGAACAGCACGAAGAAGAGTTTGAATAGAATTGATAATTGAAAGCGGAGAATGGAAATTTGAAAACCATTCCACCTCTTTTCGAAATAATCTTCAATTTTTAAACCCTCAATTTTCAATTGATTATGCGCCTGCTTTTTGCTTCGCAAAACCAACACAAACTAGAAGAGATAAAGCCATTGCTCCCACCACGGGTCGAGCTACTTTCATTGGCCGATGTGCAGTTTGAAGGCGATATCCCCGAAACATCGCCTACGCTGGCAGGCAACGCCATCCAAAAGGCGGCATACATCTACACTAAATTTAAAATGCCTTGTTTTGCCGATGATACCGGCCTTGAAATAGATGCCCTCGGCGGACGGCCCGGTGTGTACTCGGCACGCTATGCCGGCTTAAACAAAAGCGCCGACGATAATATGGAGAAAGTGCTGAAGCAGATGAATGGAGAAACACAACGCAAAGCCGTTTTTAAAACCGTGATTGCACTGGCAGGTATGGAAGACCTGATGTTTTTTGAAGGAATTGTAAAAGGCACTATCACCAGTGAGAAGAGAGGAAGCAACGGGTTCGGCTACGACCCCATTTTTATGCCCGACGGCTATTCGGTAACTTTTGCCCAAATGAACATGGACGAAAAAAACAAACTGAGTCATCGCGCCAATGCAGTACTTAAATTCGTATCATTTGAAATGCTTACAATTAAATCATGGTGATAATCATTCTTTGAAGATGCTTGCTCTAGGTTAATACTTAATCATCTTTTGAAGTTATACAAACTTTCAAAAGATGATATCCTATCACACCTAAATACTGAATTTAAAAAGCAGTTTAAGGAAGTTGATGTTTTCA
>Ga0206987_1161_pt2 | contig 12311 bp, 8 predicted proteins | sample Alteio_BWMinCont_11_FD_153281 | JGI IMG/M metagenome (GOLD analysis project Ga0206987, IMG submission 153281) | Enriched cells from forest soil in Barre Woods Harvard Forest LTER site, Petersham, Massachusetts, United States -... | ecosystem: Environmental > Terrestrial > Soil > Temperate forest >... | reverse complement strand
TGGCGCCCGTCCGCGCCAATCGTCAGCAGGGCTCGAACTTCCAGCCCACCCTGGGGCGTCCTGGCGCGAACGCCAGCCACCCTGCCGTTTTCCTCCAGGATGTCGGTGACCTCCGCTTCCATCCTCAAGTGGAATGTGGAATAGCGGCTGGCCTGCTGCTTGATGAAATCGAGGAAATCCCACTGCGGCATCAACGCGACGAAACGGCAGTGAGTGGGCAGATGGGTGAAATCCCCGATCGTCACCGTGTCGTGGCCCACCTGCCCGGCAAGCTCGCGCACCTCCTGATGCGGCCGCTGGAGGAACTCATCCAGAATGCCAAGTTCATACATATTCTCAAGCGTCGAGGGATGAATGGTGTCGCCGCGAAAATCGCGCAGAAAATCAGCGTGCTTCTCCAGAACGATCACATTCACGCCCATACGCGCCAGGAGAAATCCCAACACGATTCCCGCGGGTCCGCCGCCGGCAATACAGCATCGCGTGTTGATCGTCTCGCTCATGCTCACTTTGATTGTATCAAGGAACCAATCCGCTTATTGCAATGAATACCTGAGACTATCCACGTCTTTGGGCCAGGGACGAGCGGTCAGGCGACCGAGGGGATCCGGGTTGTCTGTTCCCTTCAGGTAATGATCGAAAAACGCGCGGGCATAATCAGTGATGATCGGCTGGTAGGACTTGTTCAAATTGGTCCACGCAAAGTGTCCGGCGCCGGCAAGCTCCAGAAAATACTTTGGAGACGAACTCAGATCGTACGCGCCACCCGGACGCCGCACGGACGGCGTGATGCCAAAATCGAATGTTCCGCCCTGATACATTACCGGCAGATCAAGATGGCGCAAGTCACCCTTCCGAATGAAAGGTGCGCAGTAGGGCGACAATGCCAGGACCGCCTTGATCCGTTTGTCCTTCCACGAAGGCCACGCACCCGCCAGGGCCAGCACCGTGTACCCGCCTAACGAATGGCCGGCAAGCCCGACGCGGTTGGAGTCAATCGGCACACCATCGAAAGACCTTTCCGTGAGAATCGCGTCCAGGGTGGCTTCCAGGTCAGCGCCCCGATCGCGGTATGTCGCCTCGCTCCACTCATAGGGTTTGCGAAACGTCGCTTCCGCCTGCACAGTGGCGAGTTTTGCGAAAAGGGCGCCTTCATGGCGTGGACCGCACCCCGCATCGTGATGCTCAGGAGCCAAAACCAAATAACCCGCTTGCGCCAAATCCTCAGTTAGGAAAATTGATTGGGTTCCACAACCTGCGAGGCCGTGCGAAAAAAGTATGACGGGATAGCCATCCGGCGGCGAAGGGCCGGCAGGCTTCCACATCGCGACGGTTCGCCCCGCGATGTTGACCTCCGCAACGGCATGAGTGGTCCAGCCGACCATCGCACGAAACCGCTGCAGCGCGATGGAAGCGAGGCAGAGAGCCACGAAGACCGTGAGGAGTGCCAACCCGGCTTTCTTCAGCACACGCCTGGGCAGCGAATTGTCCTTTGCCGCGACCGTCATCTCATGGATCCTCGAATTTCTCAGCGTAAAGCAATCGCAAAGGAGGAGCAAGCGCTGAGGTTCAACCCGTAGGGTTTGCAGGATCACAAATGGACGTCGGCAGCAAAGGATTCTCCTTCACCCCATGAACCGCACGGATTTTTCTTGGCGCTTGACTCCACACACCGCCATCGCATATACCCATTCGCGGCGAGTTCGCCGAAGGAGCTTTACATGAAAAGACGAGATGTACTGAAAGGCATTCTAGCGGGTTTGGCGGCACACCCGGTTCTGGACTCGCTCGCTGCCGAGGCGCTTCCGCAAAGTGCCGGCAGGCTGTTCCCTGCTGATCTTCCTTATAAGAAATGGGTGGAGTTCGCGGCGGAAGGCTTTCACGAGCGCGCCTGCGGGCTGATTTACAACCAGCTGCAGCCGCCCCGGCAGGGTATGGCCCTGGGAGGCATCGACACGGGGTATATGAGCATGGAAGTGGATGGGACTTTGGGGTACTGCACGGTGTTCAATTCCATCGATCCCCAGCGCGGCCCCCTCTCACTTCCCTTCCTGGGCATGAGCGTGGGCGAAAACGTCTGGGTGCTCGCCAGCCCGCGCAGCACGTTCGGCGAATACACGTGGATACCCGGCCGGCAGATTCAAACCGCATCACTTGTTCAGTATTGGGGGCACTATCCGGTTGTCGACATGGAGTTCGAGATGCCAGGGTCCCCGGTGAGCGCCGGGGTGCGCGCCTGGTCTCCCTTTCTACCCGGAGACTCTCAAACCAGTAATACGCCCGGAACTATATTTGATGTCCATATTCGCAACGTGAGCAAGGCGCCGCAGCAAGGACGGCTCGCCTTCATGTTCCCCGGCCCGACGCAAGCCGAGGCCCAAATCACCAATGGCAGTCCGCGAGTGCAGAGGGAGCATCCGCACATTCAATGGGTCGCCACTGCCCCCAAACCGACGCGCGCTTTGCGGCAGCAGGTCCGCGGAGATTTCTCCGGCCTGGTCGTTACTTCCGAAGCGGTGAAAGAAATTGGTTACGCGATTGGCGTGGTGGGCGACGCCGAGGTGACCACCGGAGGAGGATTGGTGGGAGGAGCCAGCGCGGGCACTCCGGAAGGTGAGCCGCCGGAAACTTCGTATCACCGCAGCCGTGCTTGGGTGACGATCCCCACCGCGCTCCCCGAAGCAAAAGAGAACGACTTTACGGGTTCCGTCTCCGTGGCCTATCAGCTCAATCCCGGAGAAGAGAAAACAATTCACTTTGTGCTGGCCTGGATGGCGCCGATGTGGATCGGCGAGGGACCGCATACGTTCATGCATAAATATGCCGAGCGTTACCGCAGCGCCTTGGACGTCGCGCAGTTCCTCAGCCGCAATCATGATTCCCTTCTGCGCCGCGTTCTGGGCTGGCAGGACGTGATCTTTGGCGAACAGCAGCTCCCCGTGTGGCTGCGCGAGGCGCTGATCAACATCCTTTATCTGTTTCCCGTTAACAGCCTTTGGGCAGCCACGCGGCCTCCCATTGGTCCGTGGTGTGATCCCAAAGACGGCTTGTTCGGCATGATTGACGGGCTGGTGGAAGACCCCGGCATGGAGCCCCTGCCCGATACGTTTTATGCAAACGCGCCCATTGTGTATTTCTTCCGTGACCTCGCTCATTCGACTTTAAGGGGTTACAAAGCCTATCAATTCACGAATGGTCAGGCCCCGTGGGTTTTTGGAGGCATCATCGGGGGCGCCAAGGGCGGATACGAGCCAACCGCGGGAACAGAAATGGCCTCACCATCGCCCGGCTATCAGTCCACCACCACGGGACCCAGCTACGTGGATATGGTCGACCGCTATTGGCAGCGCACGGGCGACGACGAGTTTTTGAAGGAATTCTATCCCTCGGTAAAGAGCAATACCATCTTCACCATGTCGCTGCGTCATGGGGATGGCGAAGGAAATGTCATTAGCGTGCCGGATGGCAACCAGGACCCCAATCGGTCGACGCCCCATCCCGGAATCCTGCTGGAATGGTTCGAATGGGTACGGTGGTTTGGCATGGCGTCGCATGTGGGAGGGATTCATCTCGCTACCCTGGAAATGGTGAAACGCATGGCGGAGAAATATGGCGATCAGGCTTTCGCCCTGCAATGCAAAGACTGGCTGGCGCAGGGTAGCCATGCCATGGAATCCGAGCTGTGGGGTGGGAGCTATTACTTGCCGTATTATGAAATCAAGACAGGTAAGAAATCCGACGATATCTTCGCATACCAGTTGGATGGAGACTGGATGGCCAAGTTCCACGGCCTTAAGCCAGTCTTCCGCCCTGATCGCGCCAAAACTGCGCTCGACACCATCGCCCGAACCTGCGCTCGCCTGACGCCCTACGGCGCCACCAACTTTGCCCATCCCGACGGCACTTATGTTGAAGATATCGGGTATGGCCCGAATACTTTCTTTGTGCCCGAGGTCTACATGCTGGCCATGACCTACATCTACGCCGGCGAGCGCGAGTTTGGATTGGAACTCGCGCGCCGGTGCGCCCACGCCCTGATCGAAAATGGCGGGGAATGGAATCAGCCCAACATGCTACGCGGCGACACCGGAGTTGAACTTTTCGGCAGCCACTACGACCAGAACATGATGTTGTGGGCATTGCCCGCCGCGTGCGAAGGCAAGGATATTGCCGCATTCTGCGCGCCCGGAGGACTGGTGGACCGCGTGATTCAAGCGGCCAGGAAAACCTAGCCCGACTTACCTGGCAAATTCCACGCCGAGAGGCAGAAAACTAACCGGCGATTGCGCTCTGCCCGGGGTCGGGATAGAATCGCCTTTCCAATTGAATTAGGAACCACGGTGACGTCTCATGACGGAATGGAGTGGTCCCCTTAAAATTCGAGCCGCGCGCATTGATGATGCCAAGGAGATTGCCCGCATTTATAACCAAGGTGTACAGGACCGCGCCGCAACTTTTGAGAATTCGTTCGTGACCCCGGAAGAGCGCTACTTGTGGCTGGCGGCGCGGCCTGACAACTTTCCCGTGCTGGTGGCGGAGGTCAAGCACACGTTGATGGGTTGGTCGGCGCTGAACCCGTACAGTCCGCGCCGCTGCTACGATGGAATTGCAGAGCTTTCCATCTACATTGAGCGCAGTCTGCGCGGCCACGGCGTGGCTCAAGAATTAATGAAAGCCATGCAGAGTATCGCTCGGGAAAAAGGTTTTTACAAAATAATTGGACGCATTATGGAAGTAAACGAGGGCGCTCGCAAACTCTGCCAATTAACCGGCTGGAAAGAAGTGGGTGTGCATGAGAAACACGGCAAGCTGGGCGGCGAATGGCACGACTTGGTGCTGGTGGAATTTCTGATTCCCGAAAACCTCAAGTAGGCACCGCGGCGCAGCCATGATGGCCAGGAAGGGACGCTGGCAGGATGCCCGCGCCGCGAATGACGCAAACGAATTGCGAATGAATCTTAAGAATCGGATGTCGCGATGGGGTTTTCTAGCTGCGATGGCGGTGGGGGGTTGGTGCGTGCTGAGTCCGCTCGCCCCGCCGCAGGATCTCGCGCCAGCCACGCAGTCGTCAGAAAAGAACCAGGCGTCATGTGAATCTCAACACCGCGACTATACTCTTCTCTTCGTCGGCGACGTTATGCTGTCGCGCGCGGTGGGTTCGCACATGGAGGCGCAAAAAGATTGGTCGCTTCCCTTCCGCCTGATTACGGATACTTTGCGCACCGCCGACCTGCGCTACTGTAATTTGGAATGTCCGGTATCGGACCGCGGCCACAACCTGCATCATCTGTATTCTTTTCGCGCCGACCCCCGGGCCATCGATGGATTGAAGACCGCAGGTTTCAACGTGGCGTCACAAGCCAACAATCATGCGTACGACTGGGGTCCGGAGGCGCTGCTTGACAGCCTGGACCGATTGCGCGCGGCAGGCATTCGGCCCGTAGGCGCGGGCCACAACATTCTGGCGGCGCATTACCCCCTGCTGGTACAGGTGGGCGATCTGCGCATCGCCTTCCTTGCTTATGTCAGTATTGCTCCCAAGGAGGCGACCGCGGGAGCGGATCGGCCGGGTGTGGCATGGCTTGACCCCGCGCAGGCGTTGGCGGACATTCGCTTTGCGCGCCCCATGGCCGACCTGGTAATCGTCTGCCCGCATTGGGGAGTGGAATACGCGCTGAAGCCCTCGCGCGACCAGGTGGATCTGGCTCACCAGATGATTGACGCGGGCGCTGACATGATTGCGGGCAGCCATCCGCACGTGGTGCAACCCGTCGAAAAATATCACGATCACTGGATTGCCTACAGCCTGGGCAACTTTATTTTCGACCAGCAGAACCCTAACACCCATCGTGGCCTGATGCTGAAGGCGACGGTCAGGGGCAGGCACATCGTCGACGTTGCTCCCATTCCCATCAGCATCAATTCCCAGTTTCAGGCCGCTGTTACCCCAGCCACAGATCATCCCCAAAAGCCGCTTCTCGCGGAACGAAAGATTGTGCTCAATTCAGCGCGATGAGCCAGAAGGCATACGGCAACGGCGTTAGTGCTTGCCGACCTTCTCCAATTCCTTGCCGGTAGCCGCCTCCACTTCTTTGTGCAGGGAATTGCCATGCGAGTCCATGGTCACGATAGCGGGAAAGTTACGCGCTTCAAAGACCCACATGGCTTCGGGAACGCCGAGTTCTTCCAACAGATGGACAGCATGAACCCGGGGCAGGCAGCGCGCGTAAAACTGCGCGGCGCCGCCAATGGCGTGCAGGTAGACCGCGCCGAATTCCTTCAACGCCGCACTTGTCCTGGGTCCCATTCCGCCTTTGCCCATCACCGCCCGCAGGCCAAAGCGGTGGATAATGTCGGCCTCATACGGTTCTTCCCGGATGCTCGTGGTAGGGCCGGCCGCCTTGACGCGCCACTCGCCGTTCTCCTTAAGCATTACGGGGCCACAGTGATAGAGGATGGCGCCGTGCATGTCATAGGGCGTGTCGTGGTGCAGCAGGTAGTGATGCGCGGCGTCGCGGCCAGTAACCATGAGGCCATTGATCAGCACAACGTCGCCGACCTTCAGGGCGCGTACTTTTTCTTCGCTTAGCGGCGGCTCAAGGCGCACTTCCCGGCCCGTTAATTGGAAGCCGGTGCCGGTCGAGATGAGACGCTCGACGGGGCGGTCAGGGTCGCGGTACAGCCACTGCGTAATGCCACCGTTTTCTGCGTCAAGCAGAACTCCCAGCCGGCGGAATGCCCAGCAATCGTACGCCACGGTTACAAAGAAACTGGCCGGAAGCCGGTTGGCCGCCGTGATCTTGCATCCGATGAGGGAGTTCGCTCCTCCGAAGCCCATGGCTCCCACGCCGAGTTTGTTGGCTTGCTCCATGATTTCCTGTTCGAGCTTCGCCAGGGCGGAATCGGGGTTCGCATCATCCAGAGTGCGAAACAATTGTTGCTTGGCAAGATGATAGCCGCCCGCCCGATCACTTCCGATGCAGACACCGATGGCTCCCGGCGCGCAACCCTGGCCCTGGGCCTGCCAAACCGAATGCAGAATGCATTTCTTGACGCCCTCGAGATCTCGATCGGCACGGCCCAAATGCTCAAGCTGGCAGGGCACAGAGTATTGAATGTTCTTGTTTTCACAACCTCCACCCTTAAGGATCAGGCGCACTTCCACTTCGGGTTTTTCCCATTGCTCAAAATGCAAGATTGGAGTGCCAGGCCCCAGATTATCTCCGCTGTTCTTTCCCGTAATCGAATCCACGGAATTGGGCCGTAGCTTTCCCCGCTTAGTGGCCTCCGCAACCGCTTCCAGGATCTGCTTGCGCATGGCGATCTGATTCACGCCTACGGGAGTTTTGATTTCAAAAGTCAGCATGCCAGTATCCTGGCAAATTGCGCCCTCATCATGTTGGGCCATGTCGATGTTCTCACCAATGATAGCCAGCGCCTGTCCTGCCTGCGTCCTTGGATCTTCGGTGCGCAGCGCCCATGCCATGGCTTTGCGCACATCCGGCGGCAGATTTGTAGAGGTTTGAATGATCAGTTCGAGCATGCTTTCTTTAAGGAATTGCATGAAGGCCTCCGGAGACGAAACGCCTGACGCCGCTTGTAAATGTCAACCACGCTGAATTATAACCCGCCTGCGCTAGACAAAAGGATGCTTGATGACAGTGCGCAAATCCAACCGCTGACCCAATTCATCCTTCAGGATCGCAAATGCCTGCTGGGGAGAATCAACAAAGCGGATCAATTTCAAATCTTCAGGGCTGATGGTTCCCGATTCGAGCATCCATCCAAAGTTGACGGTGCGTTTCCAGAACTTCGAGCCGTAGAGAAGGATGGTCACGCGATGCCCCATCTTATGCGTCTGAATCAAGGTAAGGAATTCAAACATTTCATCCATGGTTCCAAAGCCGCCGGGAAAGACGATCAGCGCCTGGGCGGGCTGTGCAAACCACAGCTTACGCATAAAGAAGTATCGGAACAACATGTTGAGTTCAGGGGTGATGTAGGGATTGGGTTCCTGTTCCATGGGAAGCTTGATGTTGAGCCCGATGGATTTTCCGCCAGCTTCGCTGGCCCCGCGATTGGCGGCTTCCATAATGCCAGGCCCGCCCCCCGAGCAAACCATCAGGAATTTTGGGCTGTCGTTCAAGCTCCTGGCCCACTGCGTAACCAGCCGCGCTAATTCCCGCGCCGCCTCATAGTAGCGCGACATGTGGACATCCATCCGGGCGCGCTTAATGCTTGATTGCAGCGTGGCCGCAGCACCACCTTTGCTGCGAGATTCAACATCCCGCAAATTCTGCAGGGCTGCCTCACGCGGTAGAATTCGCGCCGAGCCGAAGAAGACCACCGTGTGCTGCGCGCCGGCTCGGCGCAGATGAGCTTGCGGATCAAAGTACTCAGAGAGGATTCGCAGCGCTCGGGCGTCGGCGCTTTCCAGAAAACGGAGGTTACGGTAGGCAAGCTGCGGCATCTGCCCGCCCCGTATCTTTTCATTCGCCATGAATAGCTCACCTCGGCAGAGCCAATGCCTCTGTAGTGGCTGAAATAGTTGCGGGGCAAAGCCGCTACATTGTCATATCGCGCAATGGTTCCGGCATTGGTAACGCTGATATGCGGCGCACCAGAAGTGGGACAGGTCAATCCGGCGCAGGCTCCCTCATCAACTCTGTAAGAGAATACCAGACCGGGTAAAACTCCATCGTAAAATCCCATTCGCGAAGCGAAGGGCGAGACGCGCGGCCGTTCTTCCGTGCTTAGATCCAATAAATGGGAATTCGCGCTAAAGGGAAAATGGGGATTAAACGAGAGGCGGCTGCCAGCCACCCAGCGCATTCTGCAAAACCTGCGCCACAGCCAACGCCACATCTTCCCGCCAAGGTTGGGCAACAATCTGGACGCCGATGGGCAAGCCCTTCTGAGTACTTCCCCCCCGAACCACGGCCGCGGGCCAGCCGGTCAGGTTGGAAGTCATGGTGTAGCTGAAGTTCGACAGGCGATCGTAAGTAGAGCCGTGTTCCATTCCGGCAAAGGAAGATACCGGACAGAGCAACGCATCGTAATTGGCCATGAAGGAGAGCATTTCGCGCCGGAAGGCGTCCCAACGGCCAATCAGTGCGCCGAGTTCTGCGACAAACTTCCTGCCTTGGTGCTGCAATTCCAAAACGCGCTGCATCAGCGGGTGGATCCGCAGCGTGCCAACTTCTTTCAGCAATGATTCAATGCCTGCCCCGCCGTCGGCAGTAAAGAGGCCGAGATAGATGTCGTAAGTCTGCTCAATTCCAGGTGGACGCACCTCTTCAAGGGTCACTCCTGCCGCAGCCAGTGCGTGCGCTGCTTGCTTCACGACCTCACTGATTTCAGCCGTTGGCGCCGCAATTCCGTTGTCAATATGGAATGCTACGCGCAACTGCCGCGGGTCAATTGACTTGGGATCACCGAGCGCCATAGGCACGATTGCGGCGTCTTGCATATCAACACCGGAAATAATTGAAAGCACCAGTGACAGGTCCTCCACGGATCTCGCCAGCGGCCCAATCTGCCACAGGGAATCGAGCAATCCGCCCGGTCCGGGGAAATGCCCTGTGCGTGGAACTCGTCCCGAGGTTGGTTTGATGCTGGCGATGCCCGTGCAATGCGCCGGAAAGCGAACGCTACCACCGGCGTCGCTCCCCAGCCCGAACGGCGAACCTGCCGCCGCGATGATGGCTGACTCACCGCCGCTGCTTCCCCCCGGAGACAGGGTCAACTCATACGGGTTGTTGGTTCGGCCGTAAATCAGATTGTCGGTCTCCCAGGCCCAGCCCAATTCCGGGCAATTGGTTTTTCCCAACAAGATAGCGCCAGCGGCTCGCAGCCGCTTCACCACCACGGCGTCATCGTGGGGAATGTAGTGCGCACGACCCTCAGTTCCACCTGTGCAGATCACTCCCCTCGTCTCGATGGCGTCCTTAAGCGTAAAGGGCACGCCATGCAGAGGGCCACGCCCCTCTGCTCGCGTCAGAGCCTTGTCGGCAAGGCGCGCATCTTCGAGGGACTTCTCAGCGCAAACCTGCACCACGGCATTCAGCTGGGGATTAACTTCTGCAATCCGCTTCAGGCACGCACTTACCAACTCGTGCGAAGAGATTTCCTTCGTTCGAATCCCCGCCGCCATGGCAGCCGCGGACCTGGATATCCATTCATGCATTGAGGGCCCTTGCTCTAAAAGGGACACTGCGAAGCGGAGGTCTTACGAACCCGCCAACATTTGAAATTAGCATTCTGTACCCATCATGCCAATCGGCGGGGAATAAAGAGTGGTGAGCCGGCTGGGATTCGAACCCAGAACCCCTGCCTTAAAAGGGCAGTGCTCTACCATTGAGCTACCGGCCCACGTCCTTAGGATAAAGCAGACTTAAGAAGGCAAATGCACCAGTGGAGTTATTCGAGCTGTTTCGTCTTGGTCAGCCTCGCTTGCCCCCACAGGCGTAACGATCAGTTTAACAAACTCCCTACTTCGGCTGGAAGTTTTTTTGGTGGAGATCGAATGCAGAAAGACGTATGCGGGCCGTCGCAGTGCTGGAACAGAACAAATTCGCGGCAGAAGAAACGATTCAGGCCATGGCAATAACCCGCGGGGCAGTTGGCCGGCCCGAGATAAGACGAGTTGTGGGCGGCGGGTTGTAAGGGAGCCGCCGCCCACGAGCTCGAGTACAGTTCTCACCGTCGCCCAGACTTCTACGCGGGGGGCGCCGGCTTTTCTTTATGCTTACTGTCCTCCTGCTGCTGACGTTTCTTATCCTCCGGCGTCTGCGGTTGTGCGTGAGGCTGCTGGCGTGGCGCAGGCTCCGCCTTCGCCGGGGGTGGCGTGTGTTGCTGCGGCCGCTCGGTGCCTGCCGGCGGCTCACTGGAGCGGTTCGGCTCATTATGATTGTTCGGGGTCGCCGAGGGCGGACGGTCACTCCGCGCCGGCGGCTCACTCGGACGGTTGGGTTCCGGCCGGTTGTAGGGCTGCGATGGGTTTGCCCCAGGCTGGTTAGCTCCAGCGCCCATCCTGGGCTGCGTAGGTTTCCCAGGAGGGGCTATCTTGACTACCGGGTGCGCCGTGGCAGTATTTGCCGAACTCATCGTTCGCGCTTCCTGCCGTCCCAGGGGTTGGCCCGGATGCGCTGCCAGAGCCTGCTGCTGCCTGGCAAAGGAAACGGGCGGCGGAGGCGGCGAGGCCTTGGCGACCACCTGCCGATTGGCGACGGCTGGCGGCGGCGCGGCTACGTGCCCCGCACTGCCGGCTTTCGCCCCCAGCACGCTCTCACGCGAGGGCGCCACGCTGGCCCTTGAACTCACCGGTGCGGAAGCCATCTGGGCATTCACGGTTATGGCTGCTTTGCCGACGGGCTGGGCGCTGGCAAAGGCCTGCTGCGGAACCGCGGTGATTCCGCCTCGCACCGTCCGGTTGGCATAATTAACATTGGCAATTGTTGTCGAATTATTGACAATTGTAGTGTTATATATGTTTACTACAGATATATTGGTAACTGTCGTGTTGCTGATATTCACGCGGGTCATATACTCGCGGCTCACCGTATAGGACGGCACGTAAACCTCTCTCGGCCCCAGCGGGAACCATCCTACATTCCCGCCGCCTCCAAAGCCGCCGCCTATGAACACCACCAGCGCCGGGGCATAAACCGGCGTAACATCCACGGGTCCAGCCACCCAGCCCCAGCGCCCATCTACAGACACCCAGCGTCCGTAGTGAAAGGGTGCATAGCCCCACGAATCATCATCCACCCAGGTCCAGCCCCAGGGAGAAACCCAATCCCAGTGGCCTTCCCGGTAGGGCGCCCAGTCGGCAGAAACTTCGGTGGGATACCACACATGTCCGTTGTCTGGATCGTCGCGCCACTCGCCGTGATCGTCCAGATCCTCATAACCAACAACCTCCGGCGAAATATATTGCGCGGAGCGCGAGTGATCGTGTTGATGGTCGCGGCCGTAAGCCCAATTGTCAAAATCATCCGGATCGCGGATATCGACGATTTCTGCATTCAGCGAATCGGTGCCGCTGAACGTGGCCCTCTGTCCGGCAGCCAGGGTATAAGTCTGGCCGTTGCCGGTCGATTCGCCTCCCCCCTCGCGCACGCTGATGACGGTAGAGTATCCGTCCTCGCTGGCTTCCGCCCGGTACCGGCCGGGCTGATAAATCGAAAATGCCTGGTTGGGCGTATCAACTTCAAACACGTCGTCGGATCCCAGGCGTCGAACCGTAATATTGAGAGAGCCCGAGCTGAGTTGAATCTGGACGGTGCGATCGTCAAGATTCAAGAATGAGA
>Ga0206987_1171_pt1 | contig 12334 bp, 14 predicted proteins | sample Alteio_BWMinCont_11_FD_153281 | JGI IMG/M metagenome (GOLD analysis project Ga0206987, IMG submission 153281) | Enriched cells from forest soil in Barre Woods Harvard Forest LTER site, Petersham, Massachusetts, United States -... | ecosystem: Environmental > Terrestrial > Soil > Temperate forest >... | reverse complement strand
ATTCCGACGGTCTCGATAGCTGCCTTACCCGCATCACTGAGATGATCTCTGAAGTAGTCAGATTTTACAGCTTGCTGGATCAGCGCGGCACCGAGCGTTGCACTCACCCAAAACAGAACCTTTGCCCCACGCCCGCGCCACTTTTTCCTTGTCTCCTGGCTTCGTGCCTTCTTCGCTAAGCGCTGCGCCATTTCGCAGGTGGCGTTTGCCAACCTCTTTACGGCCTCCCGGGCGTCGGCCGCTAAAGCGTCCGGATTATCGCCCGAATTGAGTGAATCGCAGGCTCGCCTTGCTGTGCCAACGAGCTCTTCAGCTTTTTCTGGCGGCTTGAAGCCGAACGCTCGGAGTGCTTCGACTGTCATGGGAAAACAGCGTGCCTCAAAGTGTTCTTTATCCCTAACGATCCCAAGGACGGCCAAAAAGGTCTTGCGCTCTCGGCGTCGGGGCTGCCACTGCTCTTCGTCGTTGTGCAGCTGCCGCAAGGCTTCGCACCCGGCCGTACTTGCATCGCGGAGCATCTTGTCGATCTCGGCTTCCGGTCTCACTCCGGCCTCGTATGCGGCCACAGCCTTATCAACCTGTTCCTTGGCATCGATCAAGTAAGAATGCGCGGCCAAAAGCCCCTCCCTTCGTTGCTCTCGTTTGGCCAATCTTAAGCCCCTATGGGCTCCCGCAACACGCGGCGGCGAAGCCACTCAAACGCGGCGAATGGATCGAACGGGAAGCCACTGAACGTAGCGCTTCAGCGAGGATGTCAAGGTCATCCCACCCACCTCCGGCTGCCCCTTTGGAGCGGCGACGTTCGGTTCAGAATCCCAACTCGCTATGCGAGCCGAGGCGCACGAGGCGCAGCGTATGAGCGTCCGGCTTCTCGTAGATCAGCACTAAGTCCGGCCTGATGTGACAGTCGCGGAAGCCGCTCCATTCCCCTGATAACGGGTGATCGAAATATCGCTGCGGCAGCGGCCTGTCGGCCGCCAGCAGATCGATCACCTCGATGAGAAGCTGATCCAGTCTCTTACTCAGAATCCCGGATTTTTCGCGCCGGTAATCGCGTTTAAAACGGCTGGTGCGTTCAATCGCCCTCATTCAGTTCCCGCAGCAGATCCTTCGCGTTCTTGAACCGCGGCAACTTGCCCGCCCGGGCTTCGCGCATCGCGGCGATGGTCTTTTCATTCGGCACCAGCGGCTCGAACGGCAGCGCCCGTTCCGCCGCGATCCGCTTCACCAGCAGCCGGAACGCATCGGACAGGGTTAGCCCCATAGCTCCCAGCACGGCGGCGGCTTCTTTCTTCGTGCGCTCGTCGATGCGGGCGCGCACCACTGAATCATTGGTCATTGGCTTGATCTCATGTGCTACATTGTAGCCCAAATTCATTGCTTTTGCCAGCGGCATGAATCGGGACGATTCAAGGGGTTAGCGTGTCCCCGCCCCTCGCCCAGGCGAGCGACGGGGCCGGGCTCTCAGCCCCCGCCTGCGCGGGGGCCGGAGCCGCCCTGCTTTCGCATTGCGTCTCCGCCATCCGGTTTCGCTCCCTCACGCGCCTCATGCCCGCCAGACAGGCGGCTGCCTCTTTTCCGGCTGCCGCCGGTCATTCCTAAGGGCTTCGCCCTCGCGCGCTTCGAACGAAATCGACAGCGACCGTGGCTCACTCGCTCTGCTCGCTGCGCCCGCACCACTCGCCATCGATTTCGTTGCTCCGCTTGCTACCCCCGCTCGCCGCTCGGGCAAGGGTTGCAGCAGCTGCTGCAACCCAAAACCAAAGGCAACAGGAGGCCGTCATGAATGACACAACCACCGATAAGATCGCGGAGCTAAACGACCGCTTCCGCAAATCGACGCTCAGCCTCGACCCGGTCGCCATCAGCCTTGGCAAGAAGCTTATGACAAGCGGTATTCAGGCCCTTGGGCTGATCGCAACCGTGGCAATTGCCGAGCGGGTGGCAGCGTTCGACAGCTTCACGCAAGACAACGACCCGCACAGGGAACATGACTTCGGCAGCTTCGACCATGAAGGCAACCGCATTTTTTGGAAAATCGACTACTACGACCGCGCAAGCTTCGGCACCGGCCACGACATCGGCAGTGAAGACCCAAGCGACCCGGCCCAGACCTTGCGTGTCCTCACCATCATGCTGGCGAGCGAATACTGAGGGAGGCGACGATCATGACCGCCCCCAAATTCATCGAGATCGACGGCAAGCAGCATCTCTGGCGCGACATCGTTAAACTGCGGCAGGAGCAACTTCGTGCCGCCGCCGAAGCCGCACCGATGCAGCGGCCACTCTTTGAGATGCGCGAAGATTTTCGCCCTACAGCCGAACGCACCGCAGCATCCCGTTATCTCGAACCGTCTCTATTTTCCTGAAATCCGAGGAGAACCGCAGCGGCTTCTCTTTCCATCAGCATCGGCTGCGGAGCGTCGCGCGGGTTGGGATTGCGACGAAGTTTGGGGCAGGTTGCTAGGCCGCCTGGTATCCGGTCCCCGCCGGACGGACGAACCCGATCTCAGTGAGGATGAATTCGAGCGTGTCCTGGATGTCGCCACGGGGGTCGAAGGTCCGGAAGAGCTTCCCGGAGGTGGCGTGATAGTTGAACTGCGCGCTAGCGATGAAGTTGAGGGAGAGCCGGTATTTCGCGTTCGGCATGAGCTGCAGGTTGAATGGCCCGACGATGTCGCTGTTCTGGCTCCCCGAGAACAGCAGGACGTCCCCGGCTTTGTCGCAGGTCAGCGCCAACTGCATCGTGGTGGTCAGCGCCATCCCGAGTGGCCGCCTGCCCTGCAGGACCTTGCACTGGCCGCGCAGGTAATACTGCACCGTGCCGGCTTCGCTCGACCCGGTGGTGAACAGGTCCATGTGGTAATCAGTAGAGGCCGTGCGCCGCGTGATCTCGTTGCCCCCCGAATCCGGGTCGGAGTCCCAATTGCAGCGCAGCGTTGCCTTGACGTCCGCCAGGATGCTGGGGCCGGGCGGCGCGGCGCGGTTCTCGACCGCCTGGCGGAACGGCGCGGTATCGAAGGTCAGCAGATGGGGTGCCGCCGCTGTGTTGGTGAGCGACGGGCAACTAAGCACGTCGTTCGGCGGGAACAGCCGGGTTTCGTTGCCGGGTGGAGCGTTCGCGATGAAGGTCGGCCCGTTGGCCGGGCTGCTCCAGCCGTCGAGAAAGGCGATGACAAACAGCGCGGTCTTGCCAAACACCGTGTAGGTGTTCCGCAGCGGGAAGGTGAAGTTGATCGGCTCACCCCGTTTCAGCGCGATCCGGGCGAGGTTCGATAGGCTGTAGAGCATCACCTGAGCGTCGGGCCGGTAGATGGGCATCCCCGGCCGGCCCTGCGGCCTGAGGTTGGTCTGGAGGACATTGCTACCGGGCGCCTGGCGGAGCGGCCGGTCGGTCCAATGGTAGAAGAGGTAGGAGAGCGGCTCGAAGGTCAGCTGTCCCGGCCCCGGCTGGGCGGGGGTTGGCCAGAAATAGCGGCCGAAGCGTAGGCCTGAGCTTGCGCCGGCCCGCAGCGCGCCGAACGGGGAGCTGGATTGCGTCCAGTCGATAGACTGGAACTCGCTGGCTGCGCCGAGTGTGACGAGACCGGCAGTTTGGGGGGAAGGCCAGTAATTCGCCAAAGGCGGATACTGGACGAAGGCCCTGCGGGGGGGCGCCTGGCCGTCGGCCGTCAGATCCGAGGGGCGTAGCACGACGCGGCCGTAGATGCCGGACAGTTTCTTGGCCTGGGGTGTCTGCGCGTCGCCGTCGAAGGCGGTGACCAGGGAGCGCGCGTAGACGTCGCCGCGCAGCAGAGCCTCGTGCGTGCCTGGTAGCCAGGAGACGTCCTTCTGGGGATTGGCGGTGGGGCCGGACAGGGCGACCTGTGCTAGGCTGAGCGCCATGCGGTCGAGTCCATCGAGATACTGCGCGCATTCCTGGGCGATCATGGAGCCCATGTCCTGGCGGGCGGTGGTCAGGTCGGCGCTGTTGGTTCCGGCGCAGAAGAGCACCATGGCGTAGGCCTTGAGTTGGTAGCCAATGGCCTGGGTGAACCATGCCTCGTGCACCGAGGCATATCCGCCGAGAAACGCCTGCCGCCCCTTGGCGTGCATCTTGGCGACGATCAGCGATGCCCATTTCTGCAGCAGCGATTCGCTTGAGCCGACCTGAACGGTCAGCGCGTAGTGGATGGCGTGGATCTTTTCCCAGAAGAATTGGCGATTCTGCAGAAATGCGGTGCCGGCGGTGATGACACCGCTCGTGCCGGCGGACGGCAGGTGCAGCAGGCCATAGAGATTGCTCTGGCTGGCGGTGACGCGGCTGCCGAATTTAGTGTCAATGGCGCCGAAAATCGGCACCAGAGTGGCCTCGGTGATTTGCGCATAGGCCTGCTTCAGCCCGATATCGACGTTGTTGGTGAGCTGGGTGATGCTTTGCGCGATCTGGTCGACCTTGGCATTGAGAACATCGAGATCGGTGAGGATCTGGTCGAGCTTGGCGTTCATCGCGGCGAGTTGCGAGCCGACATCCTGCCCGGGCTCCAGCCCGAGGAAGCCGAGCGCTTGGCCAATCGCCATGCTGCCGAGTTGGTTGCCGAGCTTGGAGCCGGCCCATTCGGCCAGCGCGCCGGCGACGCTGGCTTCGTCGTCGGTATCGGCCGCTTCGGCGGTCGAGATCGGCGTCATGCCGCAGAGGCTGCCGACCCAGGCGGCGGCGCTGCTCATCAATAGGCAGCGCCGCGTCATCCGACCACACTGCATATCCGCCTCCCTGCGGCACCATACGGCTTCGCGTTAGGACTCCAAGGCGAATGCCGCTCGATTGCCTGAGGGCCTTCGCCATCAGCGACGACCACAAGCAGCAGGAAAAAATCTGGAAAGACCTGCCTGCATGGTCGAAGGGCGATGCCGACAGCATCCGCGATACGCTCACTGAGGCGCAAATCGATGCTGGCTGCAAGCTGGCGCGTTTTGTCACTCGTGCGGCGCGCCTCGGCTGTCATGGGCCGCTCTTATGCGGGCCGCTTTCGCGATCATCAGCACGCGTGACACGACTCATTTTTTAAATCAGGTTCGATCATCGACCGCCGCGATTCGCGGCGGCACATCATCATGTCCAATGAGTGACAGCCATGCCGATCGACGACAGCGCCCTCGCCGCCTTTCACGCCCTGCAGATCAGCAGGCCCGGTCGCAAGCCCAAACTCTCCTTCATGCAGCAGCGCGAAACGCTCGACCGGCTCGCCGCCGGCGAGTCGCAGCGCAGCATCGCGAGGGATTTGCGTGTCAGTCAGGCGACCATATGGCGGTTTGATTCGGGATTGGCCGAATTCCTGCGTGACACGAATCACGTTTTGAATCACGCTGCTTAGTTATCCGGCCGATTCGCGGCCTGATGCTCAACCAACTGGTGGAGGAAGATAACCCCAGAAAAGCAAAAGCCCGGCAGTGCCGGGCCTTATAAAGTGGTGACATAGTTAGGATCGAACTCGCAACTCCATCCTAGCTGCCAGCGCCAGAAATGCAAGCCCTTTCTTGCCACGGGCGCGCTCACCCTTTTTCCGGGCCTCGTTTGCCGGGCTGCAACCCCGAAAGGAGCAGCCTATGCCTGAATGCCAGAACCATCCGGCCCGTGTCGGCCGGATGCAAAGCCTTGCCCACGTCCTGGGCCAGGATACCGACGGCGCCCCCAGGCGCCCCACCCTCACCGGCAATTACAGCGAGCCGCAGCTGCCGTGGAAAGAGCGCAAGCAATGGCTGCGCCAGGTGAACCGCCTTGCCGCCAACTGCACCGCCAAGAAAGAGAGCTACCCGCACAAGGTGACGGCCGTTGCACGCGCCCTCGCCTTCGCTGGCGATGTCTGTAAGCCGAGCATCGAATATATCGCGGGGCAGGCCGGCTGCGTCGAGAACACCGTCAAGGCCTGTATCGCCTGGCTCGAGGAGCACGGCGCGCTCACATGGAGCCATACAGCCCGCAAACACCAGAGCGGGCGCATGGTGCGATCATCAAATCTTTACAAACTCATTCTCGATTTTGCCGGCGCCACGGCCACGATCGCACGCACGATGCGCTCGATTTGGCGCGACCGGCGCACCGTTGCAGCTTCAAAAGGCAACGGTTGCCCCGGAGGTATAAATATTCCTCTTAATCCTGATGCTTATGGCGCCATGAACCGCCTTTCTGCCATTGCGAAGCGCCGCGTAGATGAATTCAACCAGCGCTGGCTAGCGACACGGACCACATAATCGCAACTCAGAGGGCTAAAGAGACAGAAAATGAGTGCGCCTAAGAAGGCGCACGACCATCTTTAGAGCCCGCTTGCGCGGGCTGGATAAACACCATGGGCAAGAGTAGTTTCACAAGTAACAATAAACACGGGGGGCTGTAATGGCGGGAGACAGCACAGCACTGCATGACGGGCAGCAGATGCTCGATCTCTTTGCCAGCGTCGGCGCCACGCATTTCGATGTGACATGGACGACGTGCGCCGGCGATAAGGAACTGTTCCGCCGCAACGTGCCGCTCACGGAGCTCGAGCGCCAGCTGCCAGGGATGCTCGATTTCGCACCCGCCAAGCAACGCAACATCATCGTGCGGCCGCATGGCGCCAACGTGACGTTCATTCAGCTCGACGATCTCAAAGCCGATCGCCTCCCTCCCCTCGCCGCCGCGGCTTTTCTCACGCTCGAAACCTCGCCTGGTAATTTTCAGGCCTGGGTGGCGCTGGCATCCACGCCCGACAAGGATTTTGCGCGGCGGCTCAGGAAAGGCGCCGGCGCTGATCCCACCGCCAGTGGCGCCACGCGCGTCGCCGGCAGCCTCAACTTCAAGGGCAAATACGCGCCCAACTTTCCGCGTGTGGCGATCCATGCAGGTGCGCCTGGCCGCCTCGCCACGGCTGACGAACTCGAACGCCTTGGACTTGTGGCCGCTCCTGAACCCGTCGCCCAGCCGCTTCGCATTCATGCTCCCCGCATTTCCGGCAACCGGTCGTGGCCGAGCTATACGCGCTGCCTCGATGGCGCGCCGCTCAACAGCGAGGAAACCGGTCCCGACGTGTCGCGGGCTGATTTTGTATTCTGCATGACCGCGATCACCTGGGGCTGGAGCATCGACGACACGGCCGAACGCTTGATGGAAGAAAGCACCAAGGCGCAGGCCAGCGGCAAAAACTACGCCGCGCTCACCGCCCGCAATGCCGCGCTTGCGGTCGAACGCCGCAGGCATCAGCCGCGCCAGCCCGCCGAACACAGCCGCCGCTAGCCCTCCGTTTTTCGTCGGGAGCATGAAAGGAAGATGTGCGTTACCTTTCAAAACGCGGTATAGTGGGGCCGATTTCAGTCACTTATGCGATTCGGTCGAACCCATGCCCAGTGCCGGTGATGACGACGATGATTTCTTGTTCCGGCCGGTGTGGGAGACCGAGGACGAAGAGGTGCCTCCCGGCGCGCCGCCACGCCGGCAACCGGCGGCTACGCCCGATTATGCGCATCCGCTGCTCGCCCCCCTCGCCCGCGCCCAGCATGCCGTCACGCGCCTCGACGCCCGCGCCGAAGCCGCGGCACCCGTCATCGCCGAAGGATTGCGGGCGCGCCTCGCTTTACGCGAGGCCGCCGGCTGGCTCGCCTGGGCCCGGTTTTCCATTCATCCGCGCGATCTCGCGCTGCGCGATGCCGGTCTTATCGGCGCCTACGGGCCCGCCGCGCTCGCCGACCGCCTGGCAGCAGAGCTGCCGGCGACGACGGCGCAAGGCACCATATTCGAGCTCGCGCCATCGGATCTCGCCGTTCATCAGGCCCTCAGCATGGCCCGATACTGGCGGCGGCTGGCCGAAATGCGCAGCTGGCGCCCCATCGCCGATGCCGCTGCGATGCGCGAATTGCTTGCCTTGCTTGGCGCGGGCCAACCCGCCAATGACGCCGAAATCGCCGAATGGCTGGCCGATACCTCCTTTCGGCGGCCGGCTGCGCCGGCGCTGATTCAGGCCGGGCTTGGCGCCCGCGCCTGGATGAACCGCGCCGCGGTGAAAGAGCCGCTGACGCTCGACGGAATCTTCCTTGCCGCTTGTCTCTGGCGCGCCGGCGGCTTCGGCCGCGCGATATCCCTCCCCTTTTGGCTGGCGCCGGAAACCCAGCTCAATCGCCTCGGCCCTCGCGTCGGCATCGCCTGGATGGCGGGGTTTCTGGAATGCGTCACCGCGGCCGCCACAGCGGCGCTCGGCGATCTCGACCGTCTGCAGGCCGTCGCCGACAAGGGCATTTCCCTTGCGACGCTAACAGCCCGCTCGAAGCTGCCTGCCGCTTTCGAGGCGGTTCTGCGCGCGCCAGTGATGACGTCAGCGGGCCTTGCCAAAACGCTCCGCATCTCGCCGCAAGCAGCGCTCGGGCTCTTACGCCAGATGCAGGCGGCTGGCTTTATCCATGAAGCAACCGGCCGCGCCAGCTGGCGCGCCTTCGTCGCCACGTAAATCCTTCCGGCCGATTTGTTTTGCCGCAAGTTCGGCAATCCTAATTGCCGGCAATACGGCAATACGGCAGCATAACCCTTTCAAGAATCATCGAATCTAGTTATGTTGCTGGCAATCCGCGTTGCCCTATTGCTGGCAATGCGGCAACCCAGCAAGGAACCTTCATGCAGACAATCGCGGTTTTGAGCCAGAAAGGCGGCAGCGGAAAAACTACCTTGGCGCTGCATCTGGCTGTTGCCGCCGAACAAGCCGGCAAAGTCGCGGCCGTGATTGATATCGATCCCCAGGCCAGCGCCGCCGGCTGGAAAGACAGCCGCAGCAGCGAAACGCCGGTTGTCGTCTCGATCCCCGCCGCCCGGCTGGCTCAGGCATTGGACGCGGCCAGGAGCGCCGGCGCCGATCTCACCTTGATCGATAGCGCCCCCCACTCAAGCGATGTCGCGCTTGCGGCAGCTGAAGCGGCCGATTTTGTGCTCATCCCCTGCCGGCCGGGCATCCTCGATTTGCGCGCCATCGGCGCCACGGCCCGCATCGTGAAACTGGCCGGCAAGCAAGGTTCGGTTGTGCTCAACGCCATGCCGCCCAACGCTCCCAATGTGCTTTCCGATGCGCGCGCGGCTGTCGCCGTGCATGGGCTCGATGTCGCCCCGATCACTGTCCAGCAGCGCGCCGCCTTCGCCCATGCGCTTACGATCGGAAAAACCGCCCATGAATATGACCCCAAAGGAAAGGCAACAGAGGAAATAGCCCAGCTTTATCAGTGGCTTTGTGGGCGGTTGGCGGAGGTTGCCTAACTGCCGTATTGCCAGCAATACGGCAGTTAGGCAGAATGGCAATGCGGCAAGGGGGCAGCATGAATAAACGTCCAAGTCTGGCAGAGAGCATGCGCGCGGTCGCCGACGTGCCGGCAACGCCCCAACCGGTGCAGACGCCAAAGCCGGAGGCGGTCGCGCCGCCGCCAGCGAAGGGCTTTTATGCTGCCACCCGCGTCGGCAAGAAGAAAGCCACCGCCAGCCTGAGTGAGAAGGCGCACAAGCAACTCAAAGTGCTGGCCATCGATCACGGCGGCATCGAGGCGCTTCTGACCGAGGCGATCAACGACCTGTTCCGGAAATACGGCAAGGAGCCGATCGCCTGATCGTCGGGTTGCCTGACTGCCGTATTGCCTTACTGCCGTTTTGCCAAATTGCCAGCAACGTTTCGGGCACACGGACCACATTTTCGAAGGCAAGCCTGAGCCGCTCTGCCTATATGGCGCCGATTGCCATCCCCTCTCCCGCCTTCGATCACCGTGTAATCGCTGCCGAGATCGACCGTGAAGAACCGTTGCCAGCGTTGCGCCGCCCAATGCCGACGAGCGCATCTTCTTCCTGATTTCCGACGATCAACCACGCTCCTTTGTGAACCGCGCGAGCGGCTTTCAATGATGGACGAGGCGTAAAATAGTCCGCGTCTAATGCGTTCAATCCCTCAAAATGATCAGACGGCGTTTCGCCAAGGGGCGAAGACGCCGTTGCTATTTTGACCGCAAGGGCAGGGGGATGAACGCGACGCAGCCGATTTTAGCCAGTCGCCATCGAAGCCGCCATTCCGGCGGTTTCACAACACAAAGGAGAAAGACATGATCATCGGCAAATTTCAGCAAGAAGGAAATGCGTTCGTCGGCACTATCCTCGGCCTGAACGCTCCGGCACCGGTCACCATCGCACCCACGGATCTCAAGGGCATCGATTATACGGTGACGGCTTACGGCCTCGACCTCGGGGTGGCCTGGAAAAAGACCAGCGCCAAAGGGAACAGCTACCTGTCGATCAAACTCGACAATCCGTTCCTGCAGGTGCCCGTCAACTGCGCGCTGATCACGCAGTCCGAAGGCCAAGCGCTCATCTGGGAGCGTGAAAAGCCGAAGGCCGAAGAGCCCGCCGAAGAATAGCGGCGACGCGCCCGCCGGGCTCCGGCCCGGCGGGTTTCCTTCCTTTCAGCTCAGGAGATTTCCATAACCACCTCGAACAATTTCACAAACCGCGCTGGCAGCGGGACGGCGACGGTCATCCTCACCGAGAGCCCCTTCGACGATCACGGCTGGAGCGAAGTCGATTTCATCTCGCTGAAAGACGCACAATACGATCTCGAGCAGTGGTGGCACCACGCAGCTGTCGGCAAGCGCTTTGATCCGCGGCTGCATTGCGACCGCCCGGATTGCGGCTGCCGCGCCGGCGCTCAGCACCCGGAGGGCAGGGATCGAACCGCTAGTGCTATTATCGCATGAGAGGCGAAGTGAAACTTGCCTGCGTTCCCGACACTCCACGCCGCGCCAGCGCGTCTTTCCGCTTGGTCACATCATGCAGAGTTTCATTCGCGGGCGGTGCGAAGCAAAAAAATGCCCGCGCTCCCTGCGCTTCGCCGCCGCGCACGCGCGGACGCTGCACTTGGTCGTCGCGGCCAATTTTCGTTCGCACCTCGGGCGCCAATTCGGAACCGGCCAACGCCTCTGCCCCCGCCCGTGTTTCCCCCCAGCTGCCAGCCGCGCGCACGGACGCTTGCCGTCATGGCCTGAATTCAACGCCTTAGCTTCAAAGTGAGAGCGTGTGCACGCTCAAAGCGCCTTCTCAACGATCATCTCCGGCTCGTCGTCTTCCGGCGGTAGCTCGACCTGCATTGGCCCGTGCTTCGGGCAAGGTGGCGGCCCGACATCGCGCACGTTTCTGGCCGACACGCGCACCAGGTAATCGCAGCCGTCGGCCTGGCACTCCGCTTTCAACCAACGAGTCCGCTGTTTCTTCGGCCGATCGAGTGCGACAGCAGCGATCGGCGCGACAGCTGTGAGCGGTGATTGATCGATATGCAGCCGTGCGTGGGGCAGGGGGCCGAGTGACGTGGCCACCTCGAGCAATCGGCGTTGTAGCAGCACACCCGGTGTTGCTGTGCGCCATGGCGGCTGCAGCCCTGCCTTGTTGGCAGCGGTTTTGAATTCCTTGCCGTGACCAGCGTCGTCGGGGAGCGCGCTATGCACCAGCTCTTTCATCAGCACGCCGAGCACATCCATGGGCTCGGAAAGATCGGCGCGGATGAAAATTTCGAAACAGGAGTCTTCCGAGCTTGTCGCATGCCAGCATTCGCCGAGACGTTTGCCTTTACGCCCGGTTGAGGGAAAGGCGATCGCGACGCGGATATTCTCCGGGAGCGGATAGCCGATGTCGGTGAAGTATGGCCGGAGCAAATTGACGCCGGCACGGAGCCAGCTTTCGCGCAGGTCATGCTGATTGCTTGGCGGCTTCATCGCTGCAACTCCCCGCTTGTTGTGCGCGATGATGGAGCATGAAGAACCGACGTGCCAGATCGTCTACGCCCGTGCTTCTATTCCGTTCTTGTGACGAATCGACTCGTCGCTTGAAGCACGTTTCTCATCGACAGCGGCATAGGGCAGCGCATAACGTGTGTGACTGATGCTGCGGAGAATTCGGCAAGTTGGGCGCGGTGGCACCGCGCCACGCGGCCTGGCGTTGCCGGGCCGCTCACCTTGGCAAGGGAAGCGCTTCGCCTTCCCGTTGCATCCCATCCGAGCAGGGGGCCTTTCGCGGCCCCCGTGCACCCCAACGACCAAAGGGCCTTGCCCCTTGGAACCCGCGTCAGACTTTCGCGTCCGACACCACGACGAAGAACCCGGCCCGGTTCTTCGATCTTTGCCCAACCGTCCGCCGGTTGAATGCGCGGTCAGGAACTTTCGCGTTCCCGACACCCAACGACCAGCGCCGTTCCGCGCTGGACCGGAAATCAGAGGAGCCTTGCTCCTCCGATACCACCAGCGTCAGGCTTTCGCGCCCGACACCACGACGAAAGGCGTTCCGCCTCTCGACGCCTGACCAAGCTCCCGCCGCTTG
>Ga0206987_1123_pt2 | contig 12400 bp, 4 predicted proteins | sample Alteio_BWMinCont_11_FD_153281 | JGI IMG/M metagenome (GOLD analysis project Ga0206987, IMG submission 153281) | Enriched cells from forest soil in Barre Woods Harvard Forest LTER site, Petersham, Massachusetts, United States -... | ecosystem: Environmental > Terrestrial > Soil > Temperate forest >... | reverse complement strand
TTCGAAAGCCGTTTGCAGCGAGTTATAAAACGCGTTGGCGTCAAAGATAGCGCCGGAAACCCCGGTGCCAAAGTTCGGATTCACCAGGGTTGGGCTGGAGTTTTTGACGCCGCTGCCCGCCCAATACAAACAGGCCACTTCGCCTGCGGCATTACAAGATGGATTTGTGACCGCTCCCGCGAACGGGGGAATTTGCCCTGGCGTGATTGACATGGTCGGGTAGTAATCCTGAAACGTGATCATTCTTCCCAGATGACGCGACTGCGCACCCACATAACCGATCATGACACTCATATGGGCGGGCAATTCCCGCTGGATGGTCAGGTTATAGCCAATTTTCGATGGGGTTTTCGGATTCGGCGGCATCCAGCCCGTGTAGTTCAACTTCAAGCCGCTGGCCAGTTGTGAGGTAAGAATGGCCGGGCTAAACGGAAAGGTCATCACACTGTTCACCGTCACATTTTTAACGAACGGGGGTTGCGGAGGCTCGGTGTAGTACCAGGAATCCTCCTCAATTTGATTATAGAAGATGCCGCCGCCGCCGCGGACGCTGGTCGTGCCCTTCTTGAAGGGATCCCAGTTGAAACCAAGTCGCGGAGAGAAATCGTGCGACGAGGAAGTAAAATAGGGTCCGCCGACAACGGTTCCGGGAGACGTTTCCGGCGTAGGATTATTGATGGTGGCAATTCTTCCGCGAGCTTCGGACGGCCCGGGCACATACTCCCAGCGTAGACCGTATGTGATCGTTAAGTTGGACTTAATCTTGTAGGTGTCTTCGGCGTATAGGGCAATCAAGTGAAGACGTAAGCTACGTCCGAAGTCCGATGCTCCCTGAAAGGCTCCAAAGGTGGACCCGTTTTGCGTGCTCCACGTGAACGTCTGCGCGGCGCCACTCAAAAACTGTTGCAAATTCGAAAACGAATACGTGCCCCGGGAAGGATTGTTGAGGATTTCCGTATTGTCATACCACTTTTTCCCCTGGACGCCGAATTGAAAGGCGTGCTTGCCGTGCAGATAATTTAAGTCGTCGTTCAAGATCCCCGAGGTGTATCCAATCCAGCGTGGCGCGTAGGAGCTACCGCTTTGGGCGTTCAAACCAACGCCCGTTATTCCGACGATGCTGACACCGGGCATCTGGGGAAAAGGACTCGGCGTGAATACCGGATTCGGATTGACGAATACGCGTGGGTCTATGGGCGCTTCGTTATCCAAGAAATAGGAGAAATAGACTCGATTGACGCCAAAGCGGACTGCATTGACCAAATTGGTCGAAAGGATCTGCGTGTCCTGCACCGTAAAAGTCTGCCTGCGAAAGTATTGATCGTCCGCATTGATCGGATTGTAGGCTGGAGAAAACAGCGTGGATTGATCAATGTTGTAACTTGACGAAAGAGTGTTCTTAGAGCTGAAGCTGTGGTCCAGCTTCACCAGCCCATAGCTCTCGTGAATGGACTGAACTGGGTTGGTGTTGTAGGCGCAGATACCGCTGGCGTGGCCATTACTCAGAACTTCGCCGCCCGTGCAAGCCGGCATCAGAGCCGGAAAGCTGGGCGTTCCCTGAAAAAACAATTGTTGCAGGGTCGCCGAGGTCGGAACCGGCACATAGAGGTCGGGGGTCGCCGGCGAGCAGCCTGCAAATCCAGCCGCGAGCACGTTACAGGGTAGCGTGCCCGCGCGCGCCCCTGAGTCCGGCAATGTGCCGGCATCTGACAAGGACAGGCTGGAGCGAAATCCTTCGTAATTGAGAAAGAAAAAGGTTTTGTCTTTCTGTAGGGGGCCGCCCAGAGCAGCGCCAAACTGATGCCGCTGAAACGGGGGAGCCGAAGCCGTCGCGTCAAACGCATTTTTCGCGTCGAACACCGCGTTGCGATAATACTCATAGGCGCTTCCGTGCAGTTGATTGGTTCCGGACTTGAAGAGCGTGTTTACGGTTCCACCCGATACCTCGCCGTACTCGGCGCCGAAATCGGTCGTCAGCACCTTGAATTCCTTGGTCGCCTCCACTCCCAATAAGATCCCAGACAAACTTGTCGGCGAAATCTTGTACGTCCAGTTGGTATCCATCCCTTCCTGCAAGAAACGGTTATGAGATACGCGATCGCCTAAAACGGAAAGAAACTTTCCGGCAAACGAGCTGTAGTAATTCCATTGAACGCCGGGTTGAATGACGGCCAATTGCTGAAGATCGCGGGCGTTCAGAGGAATATTCTGAATGAGGTTTTCATCCATGACCTGGGAGACTTCCGAACTGGTGGTCTCTACCGTCGGTATGGACTCGGTTACCGTAACCGCTTGCGTTGTAGACCCAACCTGGAGTTTCAAATCTATCCGCGTATCCGAACCAACGTTCACAACCACATCCTTCACCTGGGCGGGACCGAATCCCTGCGCTTTGGCTTCAACCGTGTACTTGCCCGGTAGCACCGACGGGATGTTGTAGACGCCGTCCGAGGTGCTGGCCGTATTTCGAACCACGCCCGTATCCTGATTCGTAATTGTGATTTCGGCGCCAGGCACGGCGGCGCCCGACGAATCAAGAATGTTGCCAAGGATCGATCCTGCCACCGTTTGCGCCCCTAACTGGCCGGCGCAAAGCGCGATAAATAAAACCGTCAAGGTCCCATTGGCGTACCAGGACAACCCGCGCCGATTCAACTTTGCACACATTTAGCACCCCCATAATTTCAGCGCACACATTCTTCGATGGTAGGAACCGACGCCGACACCCCGTACGGGCGCGGTGTTTAGCAAAGCGTCACGTACCGTGTCAAGCAGAATCTGCTACCGCGATGGCAAGCCATTCGGAACGTTCTCCTTCCTGCAGCGTCGAGTGCGCATACGTGGCTTGCATCGCCAGGCAGCGAGGGGATTCCCGTTCACGAGAGCATGAACAAGATTCAAGAATCGCCCGTGGAAGATAGCGCGACGGTAAACCGCCACAGGTCATGGGGATTAGCGCTCGGCCTATGGCGCCGCATCAACTCCAGGATGCTATGATGCCAGCGCTATCTTGCCGACCAGGGAAGGTTCAGCGCGGGTTTAGAACACGGATGGATTAAGCTACTGAACACATGGCGTTATTCATCCCCTTCACAAACCTCGGCCCTGTTCTCACTTGGAACCTCTCAACCGCACATCCTTTCGAAACGAAACTTGCAAGTATCTCGATCTAAATTAGATTGGATGAAACTTGACAAGTTAGGGCGGGCATAGCATATTCCACGGACCGTGAGCGCTATCCACTCTGAACGCGAGCACCCTTTCCCATGAAAAGATTTCGCGCGATTGCCGCCATCGGACTGATCGTCATTTTGGTGATGCTGGTCGCTGGCATTACGTTCACAGTGGGATGGCGCCCATTCGTTGGGCCTAAAGCGCGACCACTCACCAACATCACCTTCGAACGCACGCCGGAGCGCCTCGCTCGCGGCAAGTATCTCGTCGAGGCCGTGACCCAGTGCATGGAGTGTCATGCCGTGCACGACTGGACTCAGCACGATTCGCCGATATTGCCGGGCATGTTCGGCGCCGGCGGGGGGTTGCCCCGGGTGATTCCGCCCAACTTGACGTCCGATCCGGAAACGGGCGTGGGAAAATGGAGTGACGATCAGCTCGTCCGCGCCATTCGCGAAGGCATCGGTCATGACGGGCGCGCCCTCTCCCCGACGATGCCGTACCTTTACTTCAGTCACCTCGCGGACGAGGACGCAGCCTCGATTGTGGTTTTTATTCGCTCGCTGCCGCCTGTGCGGCACTCATGGCCCGCAAGCGTCATTGCGTTTCCCGTAAAATATCTGATTAACTCGCTACCGCAACCCATCTACGGCTCTGTGCCGTTCCCCAACACTTCCAACCCCGTCGAGCGCGGCAGGTATCTGGTTACGATTGCCCATTGCAGTCGCTGCCATACGCCTCAGCGGCGTCGGGAGACGCTTCAGGCGATGGCCCAACCCATCTCGGGCCTGGAATTCGGTGGCGGCAACGTAACCGCTGGGCCATGGGGGAGAGCTGCCAGCGCTAATATCACTCCCGACGCATCCGGGATTTCCTATTTCAGCGAGACGCTTTTTGTGGAGACCCTGCGGACCGGATTTGTGAGGTCGCGAAAGCTGAACCAGTACATGCCGTGGACTAACTTCCGGAACATGACAGACGAGGATTTGAAGTCCATCTTCGCCTACCTGCGTACTCTTCCGCCCGTTAAACATGACGTGGACAACACCGAGAAACCAACGCTCTGCCCGGAGTGTGGATCAATACATGGATGGGGAGACCGCAATTCTTCACGGACGCCACATTCGTGATGAGTGCGTGGACCGCGCCCCACTAACCGCATCGAGACAATCGCGCGCGGGAGAGTCTTGCCTCGTCAGAACCAATACTTTTCTCGGCGGAAGTGTTGTCTTGCTTGCGCTTGCCCTCCAGCCCCGGATAGTCGGGACCCGAAGACGTCTCGAAATCCGCTAGGGGCCTACCTCTTGAATTTGCCTCAGCAGTTCCGCCACGGGCACGGCTCCAGGCGCCCCTGCATGGACCGCAACGATTTGTTGCACGTCCAGCTTGAGCCGCTGGATGTTGTCCAGCAGGTTCTGCCTGAGGCCCACCAGATTGACCGGACCAGATTCCGGCTCGGGAAAAACGTTAAAAGGGTCGGCTTCCAGCAGCAACTTCTCCTTCGGCAGGTATGCCACCGTGAGATCGGCGGCGTGCGTATTCTGCTGGATCAGATGAAGCTCCATGGTGCGGGTGCCATCGGTCATCACATACTTTTGCTTGAAGGTTTGCCACGTTGCCGGTCTTGGGTTTTGGGAAAGTTTGTCGGGCACAAGGGTGTGGGGCATCTTAAAGATCTGCTCGAAGAATGCCACGTTCATCTCCTGCGAGACGATCGTCGAACCCTCTGCCACGAAGGTACGCAATCCGCCGGAGTGGTCGAGATGGTGATGCGACACAATCACGTACCGGATTGGTTTATTCGGGATTAACCTCTTGGTCTCCGCGATCACAGCAAGCGACCGCGCTTCGCCCCCATCGGTGTCAAACACCGCCGAGAAATCGTTGAACTCAACCGCCACGCTTTGACTGCCTACCATAATGGCCCAAACCCCATCGGCTATTTTGGTGGATTGCACTCGAGGTGGCGGAGCTGGCCCCGTTCGCCAGTTCGTTTTTATGGCGTCAGGCACTTCCAAGATATTCGTCGGCGCGTTCGGCTGGACTCGGGTCACGGTGAGATCCAGCATGGGATACCCGCCCTGGGTCTGTAATATTTTCGACGGAAACTTGATTCCGGAGAAATCACGATATTCAGAATAAGTCGTATCCACAGGCACGTCCCCGAGGATGTCAACGTTAATCCAGGTTTCAACTCTTTCGAGCAAATTCTGGCTGTTGACATAACCGACCACTTTGTACTTGTCCTTCCATCTGAATGTGATTACCGACAACTGTTTGCCGTCCACGGTGGTTTGCTCCAGGGTGGGACTGCTTGCCATCGCGGCCTTGACCCAGCCGTGAGGCGTGAGCACCATCTGAAGCTGGCGCACCTCCAACGCGCCCGCCGAAGGCATGGCCGGCTTATCCACGGACCGCGTCGGGCCGCCGTAGCTCCAGGCGTAAATTCCATTTACGAACGCCTTTTCGTGGATCTCGCCGATGAGAGGATTGTAACCACCGCCGAGGGGTGGACTGGCGTCATATTGGGTCCAGGAAGAATCGTCCACCGACGCGCCCTTCTCATAGTCCAGCAACCGCATATAAGTCAGTAGCGTGTACTTCGGCCACGCGTCGTTGGGTCTAAAGCTCTGGCCAAAGGTATATGTGTATCCGGTCCCCATATATTGGAGAGACTTCACATTCGGAGCGCCGATCGTTTTCGCCACGTCGCCAATCACTTTCGCGGCGTTTCCTTCATCCTTCGCATTGCCGGTGGTGGCCAGTAAAGCCAGCAAAACCAATAGCGCGAACGCACGCATCCGCATTCTGTACCCCCCTATGACGGCTAAGCTCCTGCTATCTGAGCACACACATTGCTTCGTCTGGTGGCAGAATCGTTCTCAGCCACGCAGGCATGGCCTCGCGAGCTCTCGGTTCTCGCTAGATAACCGAGAGCTCTATGGCCCTACTTCCCGAATTTGCCTGTACAGCTCGGAGATCGGCGCCGCCCCGGGGGTGTTGCCATTGTGCATGGTAATGATCTGTTGAACGTCCAGACCCAGCCGCTGAATGTTGTCAACCAGGTTCTGCTTCAAGTGCATGAGAGTAATGGGTCCGGTCTCCGGCTCGGGGAATACGTTGAAGTCATCGCACTGAATCAATATCCGCTCCTTCGGCAAGTACGCTACGAGCATGTCCGGGGAGTGAATTTGATCCTGGAGTAAGTGGATTTCTAACGTGCGATCTCCGTCGGTGATTTCAGCCTTTTGGACCACGGCCAGATACTTGGCCTGCTTCGGATTCTTGGAAAGCAAGTCCGGTTTGAGAGTGTGGGGCAACTGGAAGATCTGATCGTAATACGGCACATTCATGGCCTGCGTCACGACCGTCGAACCCTCGGCCACGTACGTACGCAATCCACCGGTGTGATCGAGATGGTGGTGTGAATTGATGATATAGCGGATCGGCTTATTGGGAGCCAGGCGTTTTGCTTCCTCAATCGCTGCGAGCGAACGCTCTTCGCCGGTCGGAGCCTCGTAGAGCACCAGGAAATCCTTGAACTCCACGACCGCTGTCTGCGTGCCGGACATCAAAGCCCACACGCCATTGGCTACTTTTGCAGTTTGTATCCGGACGGGAGGCGGCGTCGCTTGCCAGCGCGATTGTATGGCGTCGGGCACCTGGATATTGTCGGGGGCGTTCGGCCGGACGTCGGATACGTTTACCTCGAGCATGGGAAAGCCCGCTTCGGACTGAACGATTCTCATGGGAAACTTTACGCCAGAGAAATCCTTGTAGTCGGAATATGTGGCTTCGAGCGCCATGTCGCCAAGAATGTCGCTGTTTACCCAAGTCTCGACTCGATCGAGCAGATTCTCGCTGTTGATGTAGCCATTCACCTTGAATTTATCTTTCCAGGTGAACGAGACGACCGTCATGGGCTTGCCGTCCACCGTTTTTGTCTCCATGGTCGGATTCGCGGCCATCGCCGCCTTCACCCAGCCATAAGGCGTCAAAACCATTTGAAGCTGTCGCAACTCGACCGCACCGGCGGACGGCGTGGGCGGAAGATCGGCGGATCGCGTGGGGCCACCGAAGCTCCAGGCGTAGTTTCCACTGAGAAATGCCTTTTCGTGTATCGCTCCGATCAGTGGTTGATAGCCCGCGCCGCAAGGCGGTCTCGTATAATCTTGAGTCCAGGAGGCATCATCCATCGAAGCGTTTTTGTCGTAATCGAGCAGGCGGGTGTAAGTCAAGATCGTGTATCTGGGCCAGGGATCGAAGGCATTGCACTGACCGCCAAACGTGTAGGTATAGCCGGAAGTTCCCGAGTACTGAATTGTTTTCACACTCGCAGCTCCCATTGCGCGAGCTACGTCGGCCACTACCTTCCCTGCATTTTTTTCATCTTTCGCTGCACATGCGCTGGCGATCAGGAGCAGCAAAGTGAAGGCCACCAACTCTCTTGCCCACGTCCTTCTGCACATCGGTGTTTCCTCCTGGGAAGCAGATCAGAACCCTGCCTGGATGGTTTGCGCCCCCGATCCTTTGATCGGTGGTGACTCGTGGTGATGAGTAGCTAGAACTCGATGTCGCGCCCCCCAATTGCCGGACTTACAGCACGCCAACTCTTGTCCGCTTGCCTCCTTACCCCTACCCCCTGACCCTTGCCTCCTAACCGGGGAACCTATGCAAAAGACAACGCGAAAGTAGAGTGTAAATAGGTCGCGGAATATGCCACGAGAATACTAGCTTGTCAAGGTTTCCCTTGACACCCCCAAAAACGTGTGTTACCACGTCGCCCACCAATTAGGCTTTTCCCTATGTGCTGAGTGCTACGTGCTGAGTGCTGAGGCTAGGCTTCTTGTATCGCGGGAGAGTTACGCTGCTTGCTTAACGGCATCGAGTGATCCGGACTCTAGGGGGGTCTGATGCGAACCACTTCCAAACTTAGAACTGCTTCGTTACTCGCCATTGCTGCGGCGCTGCTTGCCTGCGTGGCCGGCATGGATTTGGCCGCGCAGACAACTACCGGAATCATCCTCGGGACGGTGACAGACCCGTCTGGCGCCGCAGTTCCAGAAGCCACCATTCGCATCACCAACGAAGGGACCGCCGTAAATCAGGTCACCATGAGCGATTCTCAGGGACGATACCGCGTTCCGGACCTGCCCATCGGTCAATATGATGTGCAGACTGGGAAAATGGGCTTCGAGACCGTGATTCATAAGGGAATTACGCTGTCCGTGGGAGGTGACGCGGTGGTGGACTTCGCGCTGCCGGTCGGACAGGTTGCCCAGACGGTCACCGTCGAGGGGGACGTTTCGCAGGTGGAGACGACGTCTTCGGCGATCTCGAATCTGGTTGACCAAACTCAGATCCGCGAACTTCCGCTTAACGGCAGGGATTTCGAACAGCTCATCTTGCTGTCGCCGGGCGTCACCATCATGCAGGCTATCGGCTTGACAGCGACGAATGGATTCGGCGCTTCCTACTCGGTTGCCGGAAGCCGGACCCGAGGGCAGTGGGAGATCATGGACGACAACGACGTCATGAATTACCAGCAGCGCAACTCGGGCTCCGGAGTCCTCGGAACCTCGCTGGGAATCGACGCCATTGCCGAATTTGAGATTCTGACCAACACCTACAGCGCGCAGTATGGCGGCAACGGCTCGGTTGTGAACTCTGTCACCAAGTCGGGGACCAACGCCCTCCACGGCTCGGGCTACGAGTTCTTCCGCAACAGCGCGCTGGACGCACGAAACTTTTTTGATCCGCCGAAGATACCGCTGCTTCAGAAAAATCAATTTGGCGGCACGCTCGGCGGCCCGATCAAAAAAGACAAGATGTTCTTTTTCGCGAATTACGAAGGCGTTTGGGCAAACACCGGCACCAATACGGCCTTTTTCCTTCCCGACGAGCAGGCCCACAGTGGCTTCATACCGAGTGGGTACGTGGCCAACGGCGTCGCACCGGCCGCCGGCCAGCCCTACACCTGCGTGAACAATCCCAGCATCTCCTACAACGGCGGCGCGGCCGCCGCTCTTGCGAGTTGCGCTGCCACGCTGTCGCCGGCCGTGCAGAAGTTCATGGCTTATTTCCCCAACCCCACTCTCTATCCGAATTTCGCCAATAACGTCACAGGCTCGGCGGGCCAGTCGGTGTATAACGGCGTCTTAACCACTCAAGAGACCGCCCAGTCGCCTGGCCACGAGAACTACGCCGTAGGCCGCTACGATTGGAATATCTCCTCGAACGACTCGATCTTCGCACGGTATGTCTACGATGCCGGAGCGCTTTTTGAACCCTTCGATAGCTCAACTCTGTCGGCGGCCGCCTCCGAGGCCTGGGGTACCACCGATTACACCAAGAACCAGTTCCTCTCGATCGAGGAAAAGCACATTTTTTCACCGAATGTGATTAGCTCCGCGCGCTTTGGCTTTTCGCGAACCTTCCTTCAGGCTTACAACAAGAGCTCGGACCCGAACTTTCAATTCGATGGCTCTTACCCTTTGTGGGCGGGGCTAAACTTTCCGGTGCCTGCAAACGGCACCATCAGCATCCCCACGCTGCTCAATCCGAACTACAATCGTCCGATCCTTGGCGGAGGCTCGGCCTTCCGGGACATCCAGAACAAATTTGGCACCGGTGAGGACCTGTCGTGGAATAAAGGAGCTCACAGCCTTCGCTTCGGCGTATCGCTGCAGAGAATTCAAACCAATGCGTTGACGGCGGCAAACCCCGGCACGTGGCTGTTCGGAAGCATTCAGGCCTTCGTGCAGCAGCAACCGTCCACGTTCAGCGGTCCGTGCGTTGCAACAATCTTTCCAGTCTGCAATCTGAATGCCCAAATACCCGTCTCACACTTCCAGGAGACTGATTTCGGGTTTTATGTTCAGGACGATTGGAAGGTCCGGAGCACGGTCACCCTGAATCTTGGTTTGCGGTACGAGCCTACAACCAATCCGCACACGGTGGGCGCCGAACTGGCGTTGGGGGCCGTCAATCTGCCTCTGTCCGCGACCTACAATCCCTCCCTGGCGATGCCGGGATGCTCTGCTCCCATTGCAAACCCTTTCGCGCCTCCCGCGAACGCCAAGGCGATTTGCACCATCCCTGCCGGGCAAACGGGATATTCATTGATCCACAACATCTTCGAGACCAATCCATCCATGCATAATTTCGATCCCCGCGTTGGCCTTGCCTGGGATCCATTTAAAGACCACAAGACCTCGGTGCGCGCCGGCTTCGGAATATTTCACTCCCCCGTCTCCGCCTTTGATTACGCGCTGCTCCAGTCTCTCCCGTGGGTGAGCGAAACTCAGGTTTGTACTACGCCGGCAGTGTGCGCGGGCTTTCCGCAGCCGTTCCAGGGCAGCGCCGCCTTCAGCATTGCGCCCGCCGGAATTGATCCTGGCGACAAGCAGACCCCTTACATGGAGCAGTTCAACCTCACTTTCCAGCGTGAGATCGCCAAGAATACGACTGCCACGATCGGGTACGTCGGGTCGCACGGCATTCACCTCATCGGATCCACCGACGAGAATCCTTCCCTGCCGGCGGGAGTGCCGGGCGCCGTCACGTTGGGAGCGGGAAAGGTCCTCGCGCCGGGCAGTGTCGCAGCAGCCGATCTTACGACCGGAGGGGCGGCTCCAAGCGCCACGAATGGCCAGGCCATCGTTGATCCGGGAACCGGCCAGCAGATCTATGCGACACTGCAGTGTCCCGCTGCTACTCCCACCACTGGCTGCTCGCTGGTGGCGAACAACCGGGGCGATCCGGCGCTGCTTTACTCCGCCATGCGCCGGACTACTTTCCATTCCACCTATAGCTCGTTGCAAGCCGGGTTGGTCAGGCGCATGACCAGCAACTTACAATTGCAACTGTCGTATACGTACGGGCAATGCACCGACAATTCATCCGGCAGCCAGCCGCTCGAGAACGCCGAATACACCCAGAATCCTTACCAGGTGAACACGGAGAAAGCGTGGTGCGGATTCATGGTCCGGCACACTTTCTATATGAATGGCGTGTATCTCCTGCCTTTCCATGGGAACCGCTTGATCGAAGGCTGGCAGCTCAGCGGAATCTTCCAATACCACACGGGCACCGCGGTGTGGGCCGATAATGGCTGGGCGTCGGGGATTCAGTCCCAAACCTCGGGTGTGATTAACCAGCGTCCGAACATCGTTCCCAACTGCAATCCGCTCCTCGGGACCATTGCGAGCTGGATCAATCCCAGTTGCTACACTCCCGCGCCCTACGGCGAAGCCGGCAACAGTCCCCGCGGCAATGTTTTCGGTCCCGACTCGGCCACTCTCGACGGATCAGTCGTAAAGAACACCAAAATCTCCGAGCGATTTAACCTTCAGTTCCGAGCGGAATTTTTTAACCTGCTGAACCGCGTGAACTTCAGAAATCCGGCGCAACCGGTGATCAATCTGTGGAGCCAGCCGACGAATGGCACGATCCCGGCAAGCTGCGGCTCAAATCCCGCCGCCTTTGCCTGTAACCCACCAAACCAACTGACTCCGCTGACTCTTACCAACACGACTGCGCGCCAGATTCAGTTCGGACTGAAGCTTAGCTTTTAGTTTAGCCAATATGGTAGAGCAGGGTCACAGGGTCTTTGCTCACTGACCCTGTGGCCCAGGAGATTGGGGGGCATGTTCACATTGAGGAATTGCTTTGGGCCTTCGATTCTGAGTCTGGCAGCGGCCCTTTGCTTCTCTCCGATTCTGCTGGCGCAGACGGCCGAACCGTCAGGAACGCCCAAAGCCCAAAGCCACAGTGATTCCAAGGTGCCGGACCTGTCTGGAGATTGGGCGCCGCCGATCCTGGTGAGGCTGGGAGGACAGGGCGCCTCCTCGGCACCCGGCGCGAACGCCGGTGGGGCTAACATATTTGGCAAGCCAAGAGGAAAGGATGACGGGATTCCCTATCAGCCATGGGCGTTTGCCAAAACCATGTCCGAGGTGTCACCCACCGGATCTGAGGGCAGCTTCGTGGTAGCCACGGACCCGAACATGAAGTACTGCGAACCCGTGGGAGTGATGCGGATTTATCAGTGGCCGGCAAAGACCAAGTTTGTTCAAACTCCCGAAGCGGTTTACATTTTTTACGAGTATGGTCTTAGCTTTCGGATCGTCCGTCTGAACAGCAAGCATCCCGATGACCCTGATCCGCAGTGGTGGGGCGATTCCATCGGCTGGTACGAGAATGGCGATACGCTGGTTGTGGACAC
>Ga0206987_1169_pt1 | contig 12498 bp, 11 predicted proteins | sample Alteio_BWMinCont_11_FD_153281 | JGI IMG/M metagenome (GOLD analysis project Ga0206987, IMG submission 153281) | Enriched cells from forest soil in Barre Woods Harvard Forest LTER site, Petersham, Massachusetts, United States -... | ecosystem: Environmental > Terrestrial > Soil > Temperate forest >... | reverse complement strand
CCAGGTTGTGGTCGCAGTTTGTGGAGTAGCGAGTGCGTTCATAGTAAGCTCCTTTTCAGAAGATTTGATGCGTTACACCAATAATCGTTGCAACAAACATTAAATCCAATAAATCAGGCCACTTGGCTGCGCGAAACGCGCAAAAGTTCTGCCAAAGCCCGCAGGCGCTCCCGTCCCAGGTGGCCTAATTGTTTGCGATGGGCCGCCTGCACCGGTTCATCAAGCCGGGCCAGGAGTTTCAAGCCTTCCGGTGAGATCCGGCCCATCACGGTCCGGCGGTCACGGGTTTCGCGGCTGCGAGTTATCAGTTTGCGCTTCTCCAACCGGTCGAGCAGGCGGGTGACATCTGGATCTCGGGTAATCATCCGGCCGGCTATCTCCCCACAGGGAAGTCCGTCCGGAGCCCCGCGCAGGATTCGGAGCACGTTGTACTGAGTCGAGGAAAGGTCCTCGCTCCTGAGAACCCCAACCAGCCCCCGGGACAGTATGTCGGTGGTGCGCAGCAGGTCCAAGAACGCCGCTTCCTCGGGACCGCCGGCACGCCGTGTTTTCCTTGCGGACTCGACCGTTTTCTTCATCACGACATAATATTAGTCGTGCTAACGACTATTGTCAAGACGGTGGTTGCCTGCAAGTCCGGTCGCTTAAGGGGCGCTTCCCAGGCGACAAAGAGTGAGTGGGCGACAACCTCGCCCCCACGCTCCCCCAGTGTCCATAGCAAGAATCGGGTAAACTGAATAGTTCCGCTGAACAATTTCGAGAGGCGTCACAACGCCCGCGGAAGACCAGGCACGAGCTCGAACTCAAAAACCCACTTTTCCTAAAGAGGACAAATCAGTGAGCACTTCCATACTTCCTGAAACGCACGCAGAGCAAACTGTTATGAGCCGTGTGCAGTACGTTTATTTCTTCGGCGGGGGTAAGGCTGACGGAAACGGCAAGATGAAGGACGAACTTGGCGGAAAGGGCGCAGGGCTTGCCGAGATGACGAATGCCGGGCTGCCGGTGCCTCCCGGTTTCACCATTCAGACGGAAGCCTGCCGCGAATACATGCGGCACGGGGGCGTTTCGAAGGAAGTCGACCGCGAAATCGAAGCGGCGCTGGCCGATCTCGAAAAGCTGCAGGGCCAAAAGCTCGGCAAAGGTGAGAACCCGCTCTTGGTCAGCGTGCGCTCGGGCGCAAAGTTTTCCATGCCTGGAATGATGGATACGATCCTCAACCTTGGCCTGAACGATCAGAGCGTGGAGGCGCTGGCGAAGCGCAGCCGCAACCCGCGGTTTGCCTATGATTCCTACCGCCGCCTGATCCAGATGTTCGGCAACGTAGTGCTGGATATCCCAAAGTCGGCCTTTGACGAAGTCTTCGACAAAAAGAAGAAGCAGAAGAAGGTCAAACTCGATACCGAACTGGACGCCAAAGCACTCAAGGAAGTCATCGACGAATACAAAAAGGTGGTCAAGAAGCACACCAAACGCGACTTTCCGCAGGACGCACACGAGCAGCTGATCATGGCGCGCGATGCCGTCTTCCGTTCCTGGCAAAACGACCGCGCCAAACACTATCGCCGTATCAACAATATCTCCGACGACCTGGGTACTGCGGTAAACGTGCAGGCGATGGTCTTCGGCAATCTCGGCGACACCAGCGGCACCGGGGTTGGGTTCACCCGGAATCCCGCAATCGGCAACAAGGAGTTCTACGGCGAGTTCCTGATGAATGCTCAGGGCGAAGATGTAGTCGCCGGCATCCGTACTCCGGTTCCGATTCTCGAACTGGAAAAAATCATGCCGGATGTCTACCGGCAGCTCCGCGAGATCACCACTCGCCTGGAGAAACACTATCGCGACATGCAGGATTTCGAATTCACCATCCAGGAAGGCAAGCTCTACATGCTGCAAACGCGCAATGGCAAGCGCACTGGGCTGGCCGCTGTGCGCGTGGCCATACAGATGGTGGACGAGGGGCTGATCACTAAGGAAGAAGCAATCTTCCGCGTCGAGCCCAACCAGCTTTATGACTTCCTGGTTCCGCGCTTGGATGAGAAGAGAGTGAAAGTCGAAGTGCTCGCAACCGGCTTGCCGGCGTCCCCGGGTGCAGCTGTCGGACAGATTGTATTCACGGCGGATGAGGCAGTGGAGAAAGCCGGGCCCAGCAACCAGAGAAAGCCCGTCATTTTGGTAAGAGCGGAAACTACCCCGGAAGATATCCATGGCATGGAAGTCGCCGCCGGAATTCTAACTTCGCGCGGTGGCATGACCAGTCACGCGGCGGTGGTCACTCGCGGCATGGGCAAGTGTTGTGTCGCCGGCGCGGGCGACATTTCGGTAAACGAAAGAGCCGGCGAGATGCGGGTGAAAGGCCAGCTATTCAAATCGGGCGATTGGATTTCGCTCGACGGAACCACCGGCCGGGTGATCAAGGGCAAGCTCAATACGCTCGATGCCAAGCCCGACGAGCCGGAACTGATGGAGTTTATGGCCTGGGCGGAGCCGTTCCGAAAGATAGGCGTGCGCGCCAACGCCGACATTCCGCGCGATGCGAAACAAGCGCGCGCGTTTGGAGCCGAGGGCATCGGCCTGTGCCGCACCGAGCATATGTTTTTCGCTGAAGACCGTATCCCGCACATGCGGGCAATGATTCTGGCAGATAACGAGAAAGATCGCCGCACAGCGCTGAAGAAACTCCTGCCCATGCAGCGCGCCGACTTCATCGGCCTGCTACGGGTCATGGATGGTCTGCCAGTCACCATTCGCCTGCTCGATCCGCCGTTGCACGAGTTCCTGCCCAAGCGTGAAGACCTGATGGTCGAAATCGCGGTGCTGGAAGGATCGAAACCGAAGTCTCCGAAATTGAAAGAACTGAAAGCTCTGCTCCGCCGGGTCGAGGAACTGCACGAATTCAATCCCATGCTCGGGCATCGCGGCTGCCGGCTTGGCATCACCTATCCCGAGATTACCGAGATGCAGTCGCGCGCCATCTTCGAGGCCGCGGTTGCGGTCGAGAGCGAGGGAATCAAGACCCACGCGGAAGTCATGATCCCGTTGATCGCTACTGTGAAGGAAATGGAGAATCAGGCAGCGATTGTGCGGCGTGTGGCAGGGGAAGTTTTCCGTGAGAAGGGCAAAAAGGTGCATTACCTCGTCGGAACCATGATCGAATTGCCGCGGGCCTGCCTGGTCGCGGACAGAATCGCCAAGGAAGCCGAGTTCTTCAGCTTCGGCACCAACGACCTAACCCAGACCACATTTGGCTTCTCGCGCGATGACGTGAACAAGATCCTGCCAACCTATCTCGCGGAAGGCATCATTAAGCAGGACCCGTTTGCAGTGATTGATCGTGATGGTGTCGGCGAACTGGTTCGCATCGGCATCGAGCGCGGACGCAAGACTCGCCCCGGTCTTGAGGTGGGAATTTGCGGCGAACACGGCGGCGATCCGTCGTCGGTCGAGTTCTGCCACCAGGTCGGGATGGATTATGTGGCTTGCTCGCCTTTTCGCGTACTGACCGCGCGCTTGGCTGCGGCGCAGGCCGGCGCCAGCGATAAGTTGAAGGTCGAAGGCGGAAGAACGAAGTAGATTTTTCCGATGCCACAGAGACACTCTTTGGTATAGTTCCCCATGCCGCGTTCGACCGCGAACGAAGCGAATCCTCTCACGCGTAATCAGATCCGTGGCTTCTGGGCATCGTGGGGAGGATGGGCCCTGGACGGCATGGACTCCTTTGTCTATGCGCTAGTGCTTGTACCTTCGTTGCGCGAACTCCTCCCGCGTTCGGGCATTCCGGCTACCAAAGGCAATATTGGACTATATGGGGGCGCGCTGTTCGCCCTGTTCCTGGTGGGCTGGGGGCTGGCGTTTCTTTGGGGGCCGATTGGAGATAAGTTTGGCCGGGTGCGGACGCTGATGCTGACTATCCTGTGGTATTCAGTGTTCACTTTTTTGAGCGCGTTTGTCACCGGGGTTTGGCAACTTGCCGTTCTTCGCCTGCTTGCCGGAGTGGGTATTGGCGGAGAATGGGCCATGGGCGGGACCTTCGTTGCCGAAGAATGGCCTGAGAGCCGCCGCCGGGTAGGCGCGGGTTTGATGCATACCGGATATTACGTTGGCATATTTCTTGCCGCGCTCGCCAATTACGGCATTGGCAGCCGCTTTGGCTGGAGAGCCATGTTCATTGTCGGAGGGCTGCCGGCGCTACTTCTGGCGTGGGTACGGCATGGAGTTACGGAGCCTGCCGCCTGGACCCGGCAAGAAAAAGTTGTCCGCGCCTGGGCGGTTTGGCGTCCTCTGGCGATCTTGTTTTCATCCGCCTGGCGACGCCGCACCATTCTGAACTCCTTACTTATGCTGGCGTCAATTTGTGGGCTGTGGGCTGGGACTGTTTATGTTCCATCTGCGATTACTGCGGTCGCCGAAGCTAGCGGACGCAGCGCTCCGCAAGCCGCACAACTCGCCTCCTGGGGTGTGATGCTGGTCGCGTTCGCGACGATCCTCGGTTGCCTGGCGATGCCGTGGCTCGCCGAGCGCGTAGGCCGTCGTGGTGCTCTGGCCCTCTTCTTTGCTCTCATGATGGTGTTCATCGCACTGACGTTCGGCAAGGTCTTCTATCTGGGAGCAGCAGCGCTTCCGTGGTTTTTCGTTTGTCTCTTCTTTCTAGGATTGGGCGGCGCCAACTTCTCTGTCTATACTCTGTGGTTGCCCGAGCAATATCCCACGGAGTGCCGGGCCAGCGCCTTCGCTTTCTCTACATCGTTCGCGCGATTTGCCGGGGCTGGAATCACCTTTCTGGTGGGAGCAGGTATCCGGAATTTCGGCTCGCTCGGGACTCCGGTCGCGATGACTTCTCTAGCCTTTGCGGTTGGGCTCCTTTTGATTCCATTCGGTGCGGAAACGCGCGGAAGACAATTGCCGGCTTGAACGGCGGGCAGAGAACAAAAATAAGGGCTCCCTTTGGAAGAGAGCCCCACCCAGCAAGCCCAAGAGAACGACCGTCTATGCCACTCCTCGCGCTTTTATTGGTGCACCTAAATTGCCCGTCGCAGCTGCACGCTCCGTGTCTTGGACCATGCGGTGCGCCAGAGGCTTCAACCATAGCAGGGCCATGAAGGCAGCCACTAGATCGCACACAATCATTGCCCAGAAAACCTTGTTCCAGGAGCCGGTCTTAGCAAACAGCCAGGCAGCGCCGGGCCCGGCAAAGGCTGCAGCCACACCTTTGGCGGTGTACACGACCCCGTAGTTGGTGGTGGCCCATTTGTTTCCGTACAGGTCGCCAGTGATCGAGGGGAACAACGAGAAAATATTGCCCCACGCGAAGAAGCACAGGCCCGACAAAGCCACGAACCACACCGGATGGCCAATCAGTTGGAGCAAGGCGAACACCGCGATCGCTTCCAGGATGAAGGCCACAAAGATGGCATTCTCCCTGCCGATGTTGTCGGAGACCCATCCCCAGAAGGGACGTGTCAACCCATTCAGCAGCCGATCGACCGTAATGGCCAGCACCAGCGCGGTCATACCGAAAGCCACGATGACGTTATCCACGTGGTACGAGGAAGCCATGGGGTTCAATTGTGCGGTAACCACCAATCCACCGAAGGCCAACATGACCATCATCACGTAGATGACATAAAACGAAGGCTCACGCATCATCTGCGCCGGCGTCATGTCGATAGCTGAGGTGTTCACCTTGGCCTTTATCTTCGCTTCTTTCGCTTTCCAGTTTGGCGGCGTCCATCCCTCCGGCGGCCTGGCCAGGAAAAGCGAAGATGCCATCACAACGACACCCTGGATGATTCCCCAAACGATGAAGGTATGCTGGTAGCCCGAGACTTTCAGCATGGCCGCAATGGGTGCAATCGTCGTTGCCGTGCCTATCCCGAAGGCACCGGCCGTCAGGCCGACGCATAGACCGCGGTGGTCCGGGAACCATTTCAGTGCGTTGCCGATGGTCCCTCCATAAACGGCTCCGGCGCCGACGCCGCCGACCCCGTACCAAAAGTAGAGGCCGTTGATGGTTTCGGCATAGCCGGATCCGACCCAGCCCAATCCGACCATTACCGCGCCAATACCCAGCATGAATCGCGGGCCGATTTTATCGACCAGGTACCCTTCAAACGGCACCAGCCAGGTTTCAAGTGCGACGAACAAGGTAAATGTCCACTGGACGGCGACCAGCGAGACGTGCAAGTGGGCTTGTATGGGTTTGGTGAACAGGGTCCAGGCATACTGCAGGTTCGCAATTGCCATCATCGCGACAATTCCGGCAATTAACTGGGCCCAACGGTTGACAATACGCGAGGGGTGAATCAACGAGCCGGAAGATGTAGCCATAGGCTAAGCTCCTTGACAGCGCTAGACTCTTGCTATACTGGTCCGATGACCGAACCACTTGCGCCGGGAAATTTAACACCCCTCACCCGGACTGTCAAGGGGGTGGTGACGCAAGAGATGGACGAGAAGCTGCGAGCCCAGATCGAGACTTATCTTTCCCACCTCGATAGCCTGATCCGCCGCGGCCGGCAGCTTAGTGGCAACCTGACGGCTGATCCCGCTGACGGATCGGAGATTGCTGCCACCCGTGCCTGGCAGGAAGAGTGCGGGATCACAATCAATCAATTGTCCGGAGGCAGCAAGGCGCATTGGCTTGCCCGGTCGTTTAGCCAAGCCTTTTTGATGCGTAAAGGTACCGGCGTCGCCGTCGAAGGAGCGGCACCGGCGGAGATCGTCAAGCGACTGCTCGCCGTCCTCGACCAGGCCGTGGCCTCGCTCTCCCAAACCGACGAAAGCCCGGTCATTTCGGCATCATCGGCACAGCCACCGCCCCACCGTTTCGACTTCGTTCACAACCTCGAGCTCCGGCCAGTGGTCGAGCAGGCCTACATCGACAGCCGGTGCGCGCTTGAAGAAGGGGACTACGGCCAGGCGTTACTCACCTCCTGCGGAATCCTGGAAGCCATCGTGACCGATGTGCTGGAACACCAGGGGCTGAGTGCGTTGGCTGCCTCGGGAGCGCCTCCAGAGAAGATTGCCGATTGGTCGTTCGCGACGCGGCTAACCGTAGCGGAGAAGGCGGGACTTATCCGTGGCGGATGCGCGCGCCTGCCGCAAGTTGCCTGGACGTATCGAGATCCCAGCCAGAACGGCCCGCAGACGGCGGTCTCTGAAAAGGACGCACGACGGGCTGGGCAGGTGCTGCATGTGGTGATGAGAGATCTGGATCCTGGCCGCTAGAGCCCGTGTGGAACAATCGCACGGGACCTTCCGTATACGTTATTGTTGGACTTACGCGAAGGGGCTCGCTTTGAACGATCCTATTGAATACCACTCCCCGCTTAACGCCGAAAACCCTACACCCGTCAACCAGGTAGTTCCAACGAGGTCTTCCACTCTGCGTGACGTCTTCATCGGCCAAGACGGCCTGCGCGCCGGCTGGAGTCTGCTCATATTCATTGCGATGATCGCCGCCATTGCTTTCTGTGCGAACCGCATCGGCCACAAGCTCCACGTGCCTGATCCGAATAGCGCAAAGCCAGGCGCAGAGATGTCCCCGTTATTCGGGATCCTCGCCGAGGCTATACCCTTCGTTATCGTAGTTTTCATCACCTGGATCATGTCGAAGATCGAGCGCCGTCCCTTGGGTGTTTATGGCCTCGGCGACAGCCGCAAACTCTCACACTTCTTTAGCGGCATGGCTTGGGGAATCGTCTGTCTCTCGCTCCTGATCCTGACCCTCTGGAAGTCCGGGTTCCTCGTCTTCGACAGCCGTTTGCTCTTTGGCAGCGACGTCTTCCGCTATGGAGCCATGTGGTTGTTCGGCTTCCTCCTGGTCGGCCTGCTCGAGGAGTACATCACCCGCGGCTATATCCAATACACGCTCACGCGGGGCCTGGCTAGCATTTACCGGTGGGCATTCAAGACTCGTCACAGTGCGGCGTTGGGCTTCTGGACCGCAGCCGTCATCATGTCCTTGCTCTTCGGATTCGGCCACCGCAATAACCCGGGCGAATCTCCCATCGGGTTGCTTTCTGCCGGCCTGGCCGGCTTCGTGTTCTGCCTTAGTCTCTGGCGCACCGGCTCGCTCTGGTGGGCCATCGGTTTACACACTTCGTGGGATTGGGGCCAATCTTTCCTCTATGGCGTGGCTGACAGCGGAATGATGGTCCAGCACCATCTCTTTGCAACTCATCCTGTCGGCAAGCCCATCCTGAGCGGAGGAACCACCGGCCCCGAAGGCAGCATCTTTATCCTGGCTGTCCTGGCCCTTATTGCCCTCATCATCGTTTTTACTTTGCCGCGCGAACATTATGGACGTGCGTCCAGGGCTTTCGAATAGACGATCGGTGGCAAAAATTCGGAGCGGGGTGGGAAGGAATGAATCGCTAGAGGTCCAGTTCTCAGTCTTCCAAATCCTGCCGGAACACCGGCTGCGACGGGTCCAGGCTGCCATCGATCACAGCGACCACCAGATGTCCGTACGCGGTCGTGGCTTCATCCAGCGAAGCGTAGCCACGCTCCCGTTGTAGCGCTCCCGTATCCGAATAGATGAGCGTGAAGTAGCGGCCCGATGAATACTGCAGTTCGAGCATCTTGTTCGGCATGTCGGGATCGCCCGCCTGGCCCAGCACATCCATCAGCGAAATCGTCCACCGTCTACCCGTCGGGTCGGTAACGACCTCGCGCTCGAGATATTGCCAATCGTCCATGCTCCACAACGGCATAGTTCTTTTTATCCCAGCAACTGATCGATCGCGTTTGCGACCTGTGAGCCGGTAAACGGTTTCGGCACCAGCAAGACTTTTTGCGCCTTCCGCGAACGCAGGCTCACATCAGCTATCTCCGGCGTGTCGCTGATGATGACAACGGGAAGCCGCGTGTGATTAGGATGGTGACGAACCATATCGAACAGCGCCTCGCCCATGTCATAGGCGGTACAGTCGAGCACCAGCGCGTCAGCATGGTGCTCCAGAATCAGATCGTTGACAGTGGGTGTATATCCCGTTGCGAAGACTTCGTAGCCGCGGTCACGCAGCGCGAAAGTCAGCAGCTCGCCAATCTCCGGCGTATCGTCGATGAGCAGGATGCGGCGCAACCGTACCCTACTTCTTGCCGGGTCCGGTGCCGGGCAATCGCTTTTTCTTACCTTCGGAAGGCTCCAGATCCATGACCCAGACTCGCCCGCCGGCCGTGTAATAGGCACGATGATCGTTCTCGATCATCGCGCCCCAGGCCTCGAGTGTGCGCATGGCGAACGTGACTCCCTCAAAGTTGTTGCGCGCGTGGCTAAGCACTTCGTTGGTGTGCCAGTTGTCGGTAAGAATGGCGTCGCCACCATGCACGCGCAGGACGGTGTAGTAGCGGTCGAATGCCGCTTCCGGCCGCACATCGCGCGTAGAGCCGCGCTTCTTGCCTTCGGTGACGATATAGCTTTCCTGTCCCTCGGGTTCAACTTCGGGCTCGACAGGAGGAGCGGGAGTACTAGCTTTGGTGTTCATATAGTCTGTGCCACCGCCTCGGCCTGTGCTGCTGAGGCCATATTGACCAAGTTCTTTGCATCCGCGGCCTGGATCAGGGCCTCGGGCAATTGGACTCCCATCATGCGCCATTGTTCATTGGCGAATTTCTGCAACGTGGCAATGTGCTCGGCGTGGAGATGGCCGAAGCGTCCTTGCAACTTCAAGTATTCGGACACCGGTCGCATACTCGCCGGCCGGAAGCTGTAGTCGTAGGCACGCTTCTCGGGATTCCACTCCCACATCGGATAGAGCCCGCATTCGACGACTAGGCGACCCAAGTCGATCGACCGCGGCGTCTCATACACAAAACCCTTTTGGCATGGCGTATAGACCATCAGATACGCAGCGCCTTTGTGGTTAAGTCCCTTGCGCACCTTGTTCATCAGGTCGATGGGGTACCCCACGCTTGCGGTCGCCACATAGCAGTGGGGATGGCCTGCCGCCATCATCCGAGCGAGATCTTTAGGAAACAACTTCTTGCCCTCAGGAACCAGCGGGCCGGGAGGCGAAAAGGTAGTCATGCCTCCGTAGGGCGTGCGCGACGACGCCTGGATGCCGGTGTTCGCGTACTGCTCGTTGTCGTAGCAGATGATCAGGCAATCGTGATTGCGATAGAGCGCGCCTGAAATCGAAGCGAGGCCGATGTCGGACGCACTGCCGTCGCCCGCTTCACAAATGATGTTCGGGAATTCGCCCTTCCACTTGCCTTTGCGGATCATGGCTTCATAGGCCGCGGCGACGCCCGCAGTAAAGCTGCCCGCGCTGCCAATCTGGGTGTGCGCCCACGGCACGTTGTAAGGCGTGCACAGATACGAACTGTTCGCCACATACATGCAGCCGGTCGGTCCGACTAGGATGGTATTGTCGCCGGCTGCCTTGCTCGTCATCCGGTACTGGATGGAAGGCCCGCAGCCGGCGCAGGTGCGATGGCCAGGGACAAACGGCTCGCTCGACGGCAATTCCGGATTGTAGAACCGCGCCCCTTGATTCGGGCTGTCGAGAATCGGCAGTATCTGCCGCTGAACTTCGATGGTTGCCATATCAGTTCCTCCAAAACAAAAGTCGTTTACTCTTCGAATCCGACCCAATGGGTGCGCTTTTCGATCTTGCCGCGCTTCTGCGCATCAAGCATTTTCTGAGTCATCCAATAAAATTCCTTCAGCACGATGGCCTCGCCGCCCATTCCAGCCATGAACGACATGACCAGCGGGCGCTTCGAATTTTCGTAAAGAGCCGCGCACACTTCAGCATATAGCGAACCACCGCTGCTGACGCTGCCCAGTCCCATGTTAGTTTCGATCACACCAACTACTTTAAACTTGCTAAGGACTTCGTTCACACGATCAGTCGGGTATGGCCGGATGGTCCGCAGCCGCACCATACCGACCTTCAAACCCTTATCGCGCATGTGCTTGATCGCGAACCGGGCAGTGACTCCGTGGGCGCCTTGCAGGAAAAAAACGACCTCGGCATCATCGGTCATGAACTCTTCGAGCCAGGGGTCGTATTTCCTTCCAAAGATCTTCGCGAACTCTTCATGGACCTGCTCAATCACGGCCATCGAATCTTCCATGGCGCGCGCCCGCTCCAACTGTAGCGGAGGTCCCTGCTCCGGCATAATCTGAGGCCCGTGTGACACCGGATGCCGCGGATCGAGCGGATAAGGATGCTTGTAGGGTGGCAGAAATTCCTTCACCTGGGTCGAATCAGGCAACTCGACGTCGCCAGTAATGTGCGAGACGAAGAAACCATCCTGGCAGACCATCTGCGGCAAAAGCACGCGCGGGTCCTCGCCGATTCGATAGGCGATCAGGTGATTATCGAACGCTTCCTGGGCATCGCAGGACCAGCCCATGATCCACCCCATGTCGCGTGTGGACAGCGCGTCGGTATGCTCGGAACCGAAATCGCCGGGAGGATCGAGGGTGCGGTCCGCAATCATCATCTGCACCGGCATACGGCTGCCCGAGATGGGCGAATACAACTCGTAAGCGAATTGCACACCCACACCTGAGCTGCCGGTGAACACGCGTGCGCCTGCCGACGCAGCACCGTGGGCGATGCTCAACTGCGAGTGCTCGCTATCGGCCACAATGTACTCGGCATCGAGTTCTCCATTGGCCACCATTTGTGCGAGCGCCATCATGGTCGCTGTGTAAGGCCGGATTGGGTAGGCCGCGATTACATCGACATCGGCGTATTTGGCGGCTTGCGCCGAGGCGACGCAACCGTTTATGCGGACCATTCTCTTCTTAACTGCAGTAGTCGTTGCCATGTTTACTCCGATCCTAAATATTCTTTGCCGGCCGGTCGCCCAGGTTTCGCAGTTGTTCCGCTTGCCGCCCGTGCAGCCCAGGCGAAATGGCGAATGCGGTATCCATTCGCACCACGCCGGTATCAAAGTCGAGTTCGGGCACGCCCTCGAGGCAGCCGGTCGGACACTCCTCGATGCACACGCGGCAGCCTTTGCAGTAGTCGACCAAAATTTTGTAAAGGCCGTTCGACCGCTCCGGACGCGCAATGCATGGTTCAGGACAGACCAGATAACAGTTATCGCAGGCGTTGCAGGTGCCGCAACTGAAACAACGGCTGGCCTCTTCGACTGCCTGCTCTTCCGTTAAAGCCTGAATTACTTCATCCTGGGTCCTGCGTCGGCTCACCGGCGGCAGCAGCGTCTGTTGCACGCGCGGGAAATGCGGGAAATACGTCATGTTCATGCGGTTCAGATCGACAATCACATCGATTGGGATCGTCCGCGGCTGCAATGTCTCCCCGCGCAGCACTTTGTCCAGATTAAATGCCACACGCTTGCCGTCGCCGACGGCATTCACGACCATGAGCGGCTGACTGGAACCAAGCTGCACGATGTCGCCGGCGGCAAAGAAGTTCGTATTGCCGAGACGTCCGAACTTGTCGATCTTGATGGTGCCACGCTCGTTTTTAAATTCGGCCGGCAACCAGGCCAGTGAGGCATGTTGTCCTACTG
>Ga0206987_1168_pt1 | contig 12514 bp, 7 predicted proteins | sample Alteio_BWMinCont_11_FD_153281 | JGI IMG/M metagenome (GOLD analysis project Ga0206987, IMG submission 153281) | Enriched cells from forest soil in Barre Woods Harvard Forest LTER site, Petersham, Massachusetts, United States -... | ecosystem: Environmental > Terrestrial > Soil > Temperate forest >... | reverse complement strand
GCCGGTGGCGTCGCTTCCCTTGCGGCTGCGGGCGCTGGCCCGGTACCGGGACGGCTTACGGCATGGTTTTGAGTTTCTGGCATTGAGTGAAGAACAGCGCGAGTTGCTGCATCGGGTATGCGCTATGTTGGGCACCGAACAGTAGATGGCTTCCGCATGGAATTACCTCGGTAACTTTTAGGACTCCCTTCCGCCGTCTAACATCTTGATTTGGCTCTGGTTTGCAATCGGGAGGAGTTAAATGGGTGACAAAATCACCCGGCCGACAGTGTCGGTTGACCATGTGCGTGCGCGGTTTCTGCGGGAGTCGTTGCACAATGGGGCGGCAGTATTCTCCACGCCTGAATCCGGGGTAGTTTCTGAAAGTTCCCACCTTGACGCTGAGAGTCCTGAGTTGCAGGGAGCGTATCTCGAACAATTAGTGGAGTGCGCGCCGGAAGCGATCAGCATTCTGGATACGGAGTTGCGGATTGTGCGGCTGAATGGCGAATTCAGCCGGGTGTTTGGCTTTCGTCCGGAAGAAGCGCTGGGACGGCGGCTGGAGGAATTGATTGTTCCGCCGGACCGCAGTTCGGAAACACGATGGATTCAGGAAAAACTGGCCAAGGGCAACAAGGTGGTGCTCGAGACCAAGCGGCAGCGCAAGGATGGCAGGGTGGTGGTCGGCGGGGAGCAAGTGGGCGTTTGCGCTTTGTATCGCGACATCTCGGAACAGAAGCGAGCGGAGGCGTTGAGCTCGGCGCTGTTGCGGATCGCGGAAAAAGCGAGTTCGCCGGATGACTTGCAGCAGTTTTATGGGGCGATGCATAACATTGTGGCGGAATTGATGTATGCGCGGAACTTCTACGTTGCGCTTTACGACGCCGAGATGCAGCTTTTGAGTTTCCCTTATTTTGTGGATGATGAGGATCCGGCTCCGGTGCGCAAGAAACTCGGGAGGGGGCTTACGGAGTATGTATTGCGGACGGGGGAGCCGCTGCTGTGCACGCCGGATGTTTTCGAGAAACTGGTGGAGCGCGGGGAGGTGGAGTTGATCGGAGCGCCGTCGCTGGACTGGCTGGGAGTTCCGTTGAAAGTGGGCGGAAACGCGTTTGGGGCGCTGGTGGTGCAGAGCTACAGCGGGAATGTGCGTTTTGGGGAGAAGGAAAAGAATATTTTGACGTTTGTGTCGCAGCAGGTGGCTAGCGCGGTGGAGCACAAGCGTAATGAAGAGGCGCTGCGACGGTCGGAGGCGAGATATCGGTCGGTGGTGCAGAGTGCGGTTTATGGGATTTATCGGTCGAGTCTGGAAGGGAAGTTTTTGGATGTGAATCCGGCTTTGATTGCGATGTTGGGATATGGATCGGCGGAGCAGGTGCTGGCGCTGGATGCTAAGCGCGATGTGTTCGTGGATGCGGGTGAATTGTCGCGGCTGATGCGGGAGTTTCGCGATGGCACGGGGCCGGGAAACATCGAAGTGCGCTGGAAACGGCAGGACGGGAAAGTGATCACGGTGCGGCTGAGTGGGCGGGTGGTGCGGCGTCCGGAGGAGACTGCGGAAGTTCTGGAAATGATTGCCGAGGATGTGACCGAGCAGCGAGTGCTGGAAAACCAGTTTCGCCAGGCGCAGAAAATGGAAGCGGTGGGACGGCTGGCGGGCGGAGTGGCGCACGATTTCAATAATCTGCTGATGGTGATTGGCGGCTATACCGAACAACTGCTGGAACAAACGGGCAAGCATAATGTGGTGTATCCGAAGATCGAGGCGATTCATCACGCCACGGAGCGCGCGGCAACGCTGACGCGGCAACTGCTGGCTTTCAGCCGCAAGCAACTGCTGGAACTGAAAGTAGTGGATCTCAACGTGATCGTGGCGGACATGGAGCGGCTGCTGCGGCCGTTGATTGGCGAGAGTATTGAGCTGCAAACCGTCCCGGCTAAGGATCTGGGGCGTACTCGCGCGGATGCCGGGCAGATTGAGCAAGTCATCATGAACCTGGTGGTGAACTCGAAGGACGCGATGACGGAGGGCGGGAAGCTCACCATCCAAACGGCGAATGCGAATCTTGGAGGAGATGATTTCCGGCGTGAGCACAGTTACATTCAGCCGGGCGCGTATGTGATGCTTTCGGTGAGCGACAACGGGCATGGCATGGACAAGGAAACGCAGGCCCGTATTTTTGAGCCTTTCTTTACTACCAAAGAAAAAGGGAAAGGCACGGGGCTGGGGCTTTCGACAGTTTACGGAATCATCAAGCAGAGCGGCGGGTACGTGCTGGTGCAGAGCGAACCGGGGCATGGGACCACGTTCCGCATATATCTGCCGCGAGTGGAGGAATCGGCGGATCCGGTGGGCACGGTGCGGATAAGCCAGCCGCAGCATGGCGGATCGGAAACGGTGCTGCTGGTGGAAGACGAAGAGTCGGTGCGGCAACTGGTGCGCGAGACGCTGGAAACCAAGGGCTACAAAGTTCTGGAAGCGGCAAACGGCGAAGCTGCGCTACAGATTGTGACGCATCATGCGGAGCCGATCCACATGCTGATCACCGATGTGGTGATGCCGGGGATGAGCGGGCGCGAGCTCTCGGCGCGGCTGTGCGCGACGCATCCGCAAACCAAGGTTCTGTATCTATCTGGATACACTGAAGACGCCATCGTTCATGAAGGCGTGCTGGAGGCGGGAACTGCCTTCCTGCAAAAACCGTTTACTCTGCAAATGCTGTCGCGGAAAGTTAGGGAAGTTTTGGGGAGTGAGCGGAAGGTGTGAGGGTCCGCTTTCTGCGCGGCTGAAGCAGTGCCTTGAGACGAATCAAAAGCTGGCCACCGATTTGCACGGATCAACACAGATCTGAAAGACGGGAACGGTACGCAGCGCCCACCCATTCGCAAAGTGCGCGAATGAGTGGGGCAACCGGAAAGTAATGACCCTTATGGAGTACCTGTCCCGGTCAGGGGCACTGTTTGCGGACTGCCTCCGCCGTCGTCGCTGATGGAAACATCCGCTGTGCGTTGACCCAAGGCTGACGGCGTGAAGGTTACCTTGATCTTGCAATTCCCTCCCGAGGGCACGCTCGTGCCGCAATTGTTGGTCTCGGCAAAATCTCCTTGATCGGTCCCAGTAATTGAAATGCCAGTTCCGGTGAAATTCACTGGACCACTTCCTTTGTTCACAAACGTGATGTACTTCGGCAGGCTGGTGCTGTTGAGAGGCTGATTTCCGAAATTCACGCTGGCGGGGCTGAGCTGGACATACGTACCGGTGCCGGTCAGCGGCACTTGTTGCGGGCTGCCGGGAGCGTTGTCGGTGACGGAAATGGCTCCGGTGAGAACGCCTTTATCAGTTGGTTGGAACGTAACGTTGATGGTGCAGCTGGCGCCGGGCGAAAGCGTTTGGCCACAATTAGTGGTGTCGCCAAATTCACCCGAGGCACCGGTGTTCGTGATGTTCAGAATTCCCAGGCCCGTGTTCTTCAGGGTCACCTTCTGAGGGGTGCTTGTGGTGTAGACGACCTGGTTTGGAAAAGTAAGGTTGGTCGGAGAAAATGTTACTGCTGGTAAAACGCCGACACCGCTGAGCGGAAGCGATTGGGGGCTGCCCGGGGCGTTGTCGGTCACACTGACATTGGCACTTTTCTGGCCCGTGCTGGAAGGTGTGAAGGTTACGTTGATCTGGCATGTGCCGCCGGGTGGTAGTGATGACGGACAATTGTTACCTTCGGTGAAATCGTTCTTATTCGCACCACCGAGGATGATCGAAGTGATGGTCAAAGTGCTGGTGCCGCTGTTCTCCAACGTTGAAGCCATGTTGCCGCTCGGCATGTTCACCGTCTGGTTCCCGAAGATGAGGCGTGGCGGTGAAAGAGTGACAGCCGGCTGAACGCCAGTCCCGGAAAGCGGGACCGATTGCGGGCTGCCCGCGCCACTGTCGGTGACCATTAGTGAGCCGTTTTGAACGCCGGGAGCCGAAGGCGTGAATGTGACGTTGATGGTGCAGCTTCCGCCGGCGGGAAGGCCGTTTCCGCAATTGTTGGTTTGCGCGAACTGCGTGCTAGCAGTGATGGAGCTGATGGTGAGTGTGCCATTTGTGGTCAGTATCACCGGCTGCGGCGGACTGGTGGTTTTGACCAGCTGGTTGCCGAAGGTCAGGTTAGGGGGCGTGAATGTCAATGTTGGCGGCGCTCCGGTACCGGCGAGCGGGAGCGACTGCGGGCTACCGGGAGCGTTGTCAGTGATGGAGACGCTCGCGCTTTCGCTGCTTTGAGTCGAGGGAGTGAAGGTTACGCTGATCTGACAACTGTTGCCGGGCTGAACGGGGCTGCTGCAAGTGTTGGTTTGACTGAAGTCCGCTCTATTTGCGCCGGTGATGATGATGGATGAAACCGTCAGCAGGCCGCTGCCAGTGTTCGTGAGGGTTGAGATCTGAGGGGTGCTGGCGACGCCTATTGTCTGATTCCCAAAGTTGAGGCTTGTGGGCGAAAGAGTCACAGCGGGTGGCGTGCCTGTACCGGAGAGACCAACGTGCTGCGGACTGCCAGGGCCACTGTCGGTGAAAGTGAGAGACGCGCTTCGGTTCCCCGTGGTGGCGGGTGTGAACGTGACATGAACGGTGCAGGTTTTCCCGGGGGGTAAGTTCGCTGCAAAGGTGCAATTGTTGGTCTGGCTGAAATCGGCGGGGTCTGCTCCGGTCAGGCTGATGCTGCTTACGCTGATGGGAACAGCAATGTCGTCATTCGTGAACGTGACGGCTTGAGGTGGGCTGGTGATTTGTATTCCCTGATTTCCGAAGTTGACTGCGAGGGGCCAGAGCTGAGGGCCGGGAACAAACTTGGTAAAGAATGCGTCGGTTGTGCCATCCAAAGCGGTCTGGAAGGCCCCAGGCGTCGTGGGAAAGTCGGGGGCTGAGGTCTGCCCCGCAATGTAAACATCGCCGGATGCGTCAAGTGCAACTGCGTTGGCTTGTTGCGGGTAATTGATGTTGCCAGTGCCGCCCAGGAAGGTGGAGTAGATCAAAGCCGTCCCGGCAGGGTTCATTTCCGAAAGAAAGCCCGCACAGGGCCAAGTCTGATTAGCCTTGGGTTGGAAGGCTCCGGGAGTGGTGGGGAAGTTGGATGAACATGTGAAGCCCACGACATAGGAGTCTCCAGAGGGATCTATTGCAATAGCAAGTCCCGCGTCAACGAAATAGTCGTCGAAGAACCCAAACCCGCTGCCGCCCAGATACGTGGAATACACTAACGCCGAGCCGGAGGGATTCAGCTTGGTCAGGAAGCTGCTATTCATCGGCTTTGTCTGAAATGCTCCCGGCGTCGTAGGGAAGTCGGTCGAATTAGTTTGCCCGGTAACATAAGCAGTTCCGGACGAATCCACAGCAACGGCAACAGCTTCGTCGCCAAAAGCGGCCTCGCCGTTATTGTAGCCGCTGCCGCCCAAGTAGGTGGAGTACACCAGCGCCGAGCCAGAGGAATTGAACTCTGTTACAAAGCCGTCAGAGGCAAAACTGGCCAGGCATGCCTTGCAGGTGGTTTGGAAAGCCCCCGGTGTTACCGGGAATTTGGTCGAGTAGGTGAGGCCAACCACGTAAGCGTTACCCGCGGGGCCCAAGGCTATGCCCAGCGCACCGTCGTTGCCGCCGCCAAGGCACGTGGAGTAGATCAATGCTGAGCCGGTTGCGTTGAATTCGGTTACGAAAGCGCCGCCGCCGCTGGGTTGAAACGCACCAGGGGTAGTGGGAAAGCCGCCGGCGGTATTTCCGGTTACAAAGGCATCGCCAGAATCATCGAGTACGATACCGCGGCCAACTGCGCCGCCGGAACCACCCAGGAATGTGGAGTAGACCAAACCGGAGCCGGACGGGTTTAGCTCGCTCACGAAAGCACAGGAGTAGATGCTCGTCTGGCAAATCGTCGTTTGAAAAGCCCCTGAGGTTACCGGGAAATTTGTTGAGGACGTTGATCCCGTGACGTAAGCGTCGCCCATGACATCCAAGGCAATGGAATAGCCGACATCATTGCTGCCGCCGCCCAGGTAGGTGGAGTACACAAGCGCTGTGCCGGAAGGATTCATCTTGGTGACGAAAACATCGCCTTGGCCACCGCCGAAGACCGTCTGGAAAACGCCGGGGGTCGTTGGAAAGTCGGGCGAGTCGGTCGATCCTGAAATATAGGCGTTGCCTGCGGCGTCCACGGCTATACCGTTACCGCTCTCATCGTCTCTGCCTCCAAGGTAGGTTGAATGCGCCAGAGCAGGATCGATTATGAGCGGTATCTTCGAGTCATAACTTCCCACTTCAAAACCGACCTGCCTGCGTTTAAACGTGTAGCGCCCGTCGACCTCTTGTCTGATTCCGTCCTTCTCCTGATACACGGCAGGTTTGCGCCAGCGAATTTCGCCTGTGGCAGTTTGGAGGACAAGATCGCCGTTCTGATCGCGATGAATGTTCATGGCTCCGCGAACATCGAACTGGATGCGGCGGGGATCGGCGCCCGGTGCAACGACGAAGTCATACTCAAGCTCTCGCTGATTGCCGTAATAGACCAGGTCGACGCCGGGATAAACTCCCTGGTATTTCACCTTGGCGTAAGTCGGGACGTTGCTGCGCCATTTTTTGGGATCGTTGCCGATGAAGTAGTTGCTCTTGCCGGAGAGTTCGTCCGCGCCGGTGATTTTGGCGACGGGGTTGGCGTGGAGGAGCTTCATGCGGAGGACGGTGTTGGTCCTGGGCGCGACTGAGTACGGGTCGCAACTATTCTTTCGCCCCGCTGGGGCTTGATCTTTTACTACCGTGCACCCACGGCTTGCGCCGTGGGCTTTATTCTGACGCCGCGCTGCGGCTGCGTTGTCGGAAGCGGCTAGATCGTCCGAGGGCGGTTCAGTTTCCGAAGTCGATTTAGGTTGCGGCAGAGGCTCGCCTGCTTTCGAGTGCAAACCGCCATCCACGGGCAATGGATTGGCCTGAGCCTCGTTGGCGCGTAACGAGAAGACGGCTTCATTGGCGGTGAGGAAGAGCGTGTATCCGCTGCCGCGGGAGAGAAATTTTACCCTGGGATCGGTCTGGCCCTGGTTGGCTTCGAAGGTCAGCGGCAGTTTGCCGTAATTCTCGACAATCTTCCCTTGGGCCGCCGGATCGGGCGTGGATTGGGCGAGCGCCAGCGTGCTCAGCACGATCGTCAACAGGCAAGCTAGGCGAGGGGATTTCATAGGACGCCTTTCGGTGCTTACGTGCTTTAGCGCTTGGAGAAATAGCCCCGGGGGAAGACTGGAGCATTGTCCGCCTGCGGCTGGCGGGTGTCAAGGAGAAGCGGCGTCTGGGGCTGAAGCCGGCAGATCAAAAGCAGGCCACGGATTTGCGCGGATTGACGCGGATCTGAAATATCCGCACCCTCGAACATGCGGGGTACAGATAGGGTCAACGGCGGCGGACAAGAGTGTCCGCCCCACACGGGCAAGACGCGCTTGACAGGGTGCCAATTTGCTATATAGTTCGTGCGCTTGGCTTTCTTGATGCCCGCGAAGCGGCTATGGAAGCCCGTTTTGGGGTTGGCGGCATGGGGAAGAATTCCCTGGTGGAGATGAGTCATGAAAAACTGGTGCTCGGGTGTGGGACGGTGGTGCGTGCTGGTGGGGTTGCTGGCGGTGGCTACGGCGGCGACGGGGCCGGCGATAACGTTCAAGTATCAAACGGAAAATATTCCGGGAGCGATGAATACGGATGTTTTTGGAGTGAACAATTCGAACGTGGGAGTTGGGTCGTACGTGGACAGCCACGGTGTGCGCCATGGATTCGTGGCCAGCGGCGGGAAGCTCACCAATATTGACGACCCGAATGGATCGAATACTTACTGCTTCGGGATCAACAATCTGGGCGCGATTGTGGGTTACTACACGACATCGAGCTTCAGCGCGCAGGCGTTTTTGTATGTGAACGGAACCTTCACCGACATTGGGCCGGCGGGGGCGGTGGGGTCGCAGGCGCTTGGGATCAATGACAGCGGAGACGTCAACGGGAACTACGGGGACTCAAGCGGCGGCGGGCATGGATTTCTGCTGAAGAACGGCGCGTACACGACGATTGATGTGCCGGGAGCGCTGTTTACTTTGGGCGGCGGGATCAATAACGCGGACGTCATGACCGAAGTGTGGCTTGATGCGGAAGGAAATGCCGAGTCGTCGGTGTACGCTGGCGGGAAGTTCACGACCATCAACGTGCCTGGGGCGGAGAGCTCGTCGGCGGGAGCGATCAGCAATAACAATGACATTGTGTTTTCCTGGGAAGATTCGAGCGACGAATATTATGGCGCACTGCTGCATGCGGGCAAGTTCACCAATTTCGAGGAGCCCAAGGGATCGAGAACGTGGGGCTATGGGATCAATGATCATCACGTGATTGTGGGTTCTTATCGGCCGAATGGGAGCGTGAGTAATACGGGGTTTGCGGCTACTTATTGAGAAGGGCTTAACCACGGGGGGCGCACAGGGGAAACCTTGGCCCCTTCAGCGGTTGGGGGCTAGGCGCACGATTAGGCCTTTGGGACCTACGGCGAGGATTTCTCCAGAGGGGCTTGCGCTTACGGCGTTTAGGTTGAGGTCCCAGGTTTTTTGCCACTTGGTGGCTATTGTTTCGGCGCAGGCGGCGTGAGCGGTGCCTGCGACTACGACTGCTGAGCTTCGCTCGGGGCAGGCTTCGGCGGTTGTCCCCACGTGACCCGTGAAGGCCACAGCGGAAAAATACCATTGCGGTGAAATGGGAGCCAGGGTCCAGGTGCGGCCGGCGTCTTGCGTGAAGGCGAGGTTGGGGCCGTTGGCTTCGGGATGCTGGTAGTCGCCGCCGGCGACTGCTCCGTGCTTCGAGTCGCGGAAGGCGATGGAGAAGATTCCGGCGGAGTCGGCTCCGTGGATGATGGGAGTTTCGGCGACGGTCCAGGTTTTGCCGGCGTTGGTGGAATGAAATACGCGGGCGGCTTTCCCTCCGGTAGCAAACCAGACGTTATGCTTTCCCTGAACTGCGATGCAGGTGCCGCTGGCGGCGAAGGCACCTTCGCCGGTGATGGCGGGCGGGAGATGGTTGGGTGGGATGGGCTTCCAGTTTTTGCCGCCGTCTTCGGTTGTGATCAGCTCAGACTTATTGTCTATGGGGTCGCCGAGGGCGATGCCATGGTCGGGGGTCCAGAAGGCCATGCAATCGAAGAAGCCTTTGGGGTCTTGATTGGTGAATTGCAAGGACCAGGTTTTTCCGGCGTCGGTGGTTTTATAGATGCGGGATTGGCTGCCGGGGCCGGCGGCGAGGAGGTAGGCGACGTCGGCGTTGAAGGCTTCGACGTCGCGGAAGTCGAGAGACTCGGCGCCGGGAACTTGGGCGGGTTGCCAGGTTTGGCCGGCGTCGGTGGTGCGGAGATAGGTTCCGTGAGTACCGCTGGCCCAGGCGATGTTGGGCGCGGGAGTGCTTAGGCCGCGGAGGTTTTCGGTGGTGTGGGAGTTTTGTGTGGTTTGGGCGAGGAGAGAAGTGGCGAGAAAGATGATGGTAAATAGGCGCATGTCGGTTGGGTGACATGATAGCTTGTTGCGGAGGCGAGAGGGTGTCGATGTGGTATTGAGTACAGCGAAATAAGGAAGCGAGCCAAGCGCGCGATTATGGGGTCGCAAAGAACGCGACCCTTCGCGCGGCTCGCCCAGATCCTTCGCTGCGCAAAGAGCGCTTGCTCAGGATGACAATGTGGATGGTGATTCGATGAAGAATATTTTGCTGGAGATTTGTTGTGGGTCGATTGATGACGCGATTCAGGCGGAAAAGGGTGGGGCGGACCGGGTGGAGTTGTGCTCGGCGCTGTTTCTGGGCGGGCTGACGCCGTCGATTGGCACCATCCAGGAAGCAAAGAAGCGGCTAAAGATTCCAGTGATGGTGATGGTGCGTCCGCGGGGCGGTGGGTTTTGCTATACCGAGGCTGAGTTCGCCACGATGGAGCGTGACGCGGAAGCTGCGATTGACAGTGGTGCTGATGGCGTGGTGTTCGGAGTGCTCGAGGCTGACGGGAAGATTGATTTGAAGCGGACTAAACGAATGCGGCAAGTGATTGGCAAGCGGCAGGCGGTGTTTCATCGGGCATTCGACGTTACGCCGGAGCCGCTCAAGGCTCTGGAACAACTGGTGGATCTCGGGATCACGCGGGTTCTTACCAGCGGGCAGAAAGACACGGTACCCGAGGGAGTGGAATTGATCGCTAAGTTGATTGAGCGGGCGGGCAGGCGGATTGAGATTCTACCGGGAGGCGGTGGGCTTCGGCCGTTCAATATGATCGAGATTGTGGAGAGGACTGGTTGCCGCCAGGTGCATATGACGGCGTGGAGTGCGGTGAGGGATTCGTCGACGTACGCGCGACCGGAGGTGACGTTTGGCGGGGCACTGCATCCGCCGGAGGATCAGTATGACGTGACCGATGAGAAGTTGGTCCGTCAAATCAAGAAGAGACTGGCGAGTGGGTAACGCGGTTTTATACGAAAATCAAGAGGTGAGGGAGGACCCAGATGTACACATTGGCACAGGATCTCCGCTTCGCGTTTCGTCAATACTTCCTTCGGGAAGTCTGTTCTATTTAGCTGGCCAGTCGCCGAGCAGACGGCGGAGGTCGAGCATCTGGCCCAGATGATGCGAGTTGTGATCGGCCAGAAGCAGAGCCTGGCGGAGGACGGTTTGGCCGTTTCCCCAGGGGATCTTGGCGAAAAGGTCAGTCTTGGGATTCTTTACCAGATTCTCCATAGCTTTTAATTGGGCGCGGAATTTCTTGACGCTGGCGTTCCAGGCTGCGGGAGTGGGCGGCGCAGCGGTCTTCGGCCAATAGCCTTCAGGCCACGGGGGAGAGACGTGCTTTGGGTTGCGACTGAATTCCAGGATGTCCCATTGCGCGATGCGCAGGTGTTCGAGGAGTGTCCAGAGGGAGTGGGGGAAGTTGGCGGGCTTCCTGCCTCGGAGTTTGGCGGGGATGTTGACGATGATGGCGTCAAAGGTGGCGTGGGCGCTGCCGCCCTTTAGCAATTCGAGAAGATGTTGGCGGAGGGAAAGGTCGTGGTTGGTCATGGGGCCTCTGTTTGAATTGTAACGGCTGGGAGGGGTCGAGGAAGGTACCTCAGGGGCTGAAGCCCCAGCTCATTAAAGGCTCTTATTGCAGGGCCAAGGCCCTGCTCCACCTAAAGAACCCAGCAGTCAGGCTCTTCCACGGAATTGGATGATTCTTCGGCGATCGCGTTTGGATGGTCTGCCTGCGGGTAATTGTTCGAACTGGTTCATGGCCTTGCGCTCGGCTGCCACTTTCAGGCGCAACTCCTTGCTGACTTCGGTTTCGCGATAGAGAGTCTGCGCAACTGAAGCTGGGCCTCGGACTTCACTGAGAAGCAGGACTTCCACCTCAAAGTCGCCACCCGCGGTGGTGATTCGCAGCATGTCGCCGATACGGACGTCTCGTGCCGCTTTGGCAGGTTGATGGTTGGATTGAATCCTGCCGAGTTCGCAGGCTTTGGCGGCTAGTGACCGCGTTTTGAAGAACCTGGCGGCCCACAGCCATTTGTCTATGCGGACGGAGGTCATGAGTTATTTTCCTACATGGCAGGGTAGCGGCCGAGAAAGAAATAAGGAAGTGAGCCAAACGCACGATTATGGTGTCGCAAAAGACGCGACACATCGCGCGGCTCGCCTGGATCCTTCGTTTCGCAAAAGAACGCTCACTCAGGATGACAAATCGGGTTCTGGTTTCTCGCCATGATAGACGCGGGAGATGCCGCGTACGATGCGGCGAAATGGGAGCACGCCTTTCTCGTCGGTGAAGAAGATTTCGCCGATGCGATGGCTGCGATAGTACCAGCGTTTTAGCAGAGCCAGATGCTCCATGGTTTCTAGAGCGTTCTTCGCGGCGGCGGGGTGGGAGGCGTTTAAAGTTTCCTGGACCCGCGATTCTATCGACTGGGACTTGGTGTGTTCGGCGGATTGGATGGGGAAAACCATGGGACCGTCGATGCGCGCGGAGTGGATGCGAAAGAAGTTGACGGATTGAGGGCTGGTGCTGGGTTGGACCATCAGGGCGGATAGGCGGTCGATGCGGCGGACGATTTCGGGGAGTTGGCTCAGCGTGGGCTGGAGTTTTTCCAGACGGGCGTGGAGAGTGGCGGCGGTTTCGAAATCCAGATTGGTTGAGGCGGCGTCGCGTTGGTTGGAGATTTCGTGGAGTAGGGAGTTGCCGCCGGAGTCGAAATAGGATTGCACGCGGGAAACTTCGACCGCGTATTCGTCGTCGGTGCAGCCTTTGAAGCAGGGGGCTAGGCACATTTTCATTTCGGAGTAGATGCAGCCGGGGAATTTGGGGTCGGGATTGAGGTCGTCGACGCAGCGGCGCATCTTGAAAAAGTCGAGTGAATCGTTGGCATACTTTTCGGCGGCGGCGCGGGAGGGGAATGGGCCGTAGTAAATGGATTTTCCCTGCAAGCGGCCGAGGCGCGTGGTGACCGAGCCGCGGGGGTATTGGTTTTCCAGGTGCAACTTGACTAAGGGAGC